>Ga0134128_10007155_pt1 | contig 13481 bp, 11 predicted proteins | sample KB31754_FD_96462 | JGI IMG/M metagenome (GOLD analysis project Ga0134128, IMG submission 96462) | Terrestrial soil microbial communities with excess Nitrogen fertilizer from Kellogg Biological Station, Michigan, USA - KB3-175-4 | ecosystem: Environmental > Terrestrial > Soil > Unclassified ... | reverse complement strand
TTCCAGCACGGGGGGCAGGCCTCGGCCACCTGCCGGCCGGGGTGCCTTGGCTGCCAGCAGCAGGGCTAGGGCCACCGCTTGCTGCGCCGGGGATGCATTCTGCTGGTCAGCGCCGGTCAAGTAACCCGTCAGGGCCGGTCCGGTGTCGGCGAGCACTTGACTGGCCTGCTGGCTGCTGGATTCATGCGGGCCGTTGTTCTGGTCTGGCAGCAAGAGTCTGAAGACTGGCGGATGACCGCCGACCTGCGGCCCGACCAGGATGATCATGACATCGTTGCCGGGACCCTGCTGGAAGCTCGCGGCGGCCTGAATCACCTTGGCCGGTGCACCGGGTAGGCCCGCTAGTTCGGCCAGCAAGGGTTGCAGCGCGGCCGACGTCGCCGGCAGATCGCCGGAGAACGCCGGATTCAGGCAAACCGGGATCGGATCGTGACTGCAGACCGGGCTGAACGCGAGCGGCCGATCGCTCGCGGCATCGTGCAGGTCAGGGATCACCATCATGCCGGCCTGGCCGAGCTTGCCGGTCCCGGTCAGCGTCGCCGCCGTTGCCGCGGTGAGCAGACCCGCGACAGCGAGGCCGGCCGCCAGGGCGCGCTGGGTTGGCCGAGCGCCTGATCCCCGCATGGTCACGATCCCGGCCAGGATCGTTGCCGTCAGGCCGCCCAGGAACATCACCTGCGCGATCGGCAGGTCGGGCAAGTAGGAGTAGAAGGTCGCCGCCCCGGCGTTGGCTCCGGTATCCCACGGCGCGCTGACCAGCGGCGAGACCTGCCAGACCGACTGGCTTCCTACGATGAGCTCGGTGCTGAGCGCGAAGACGAAGAAGGTGGCGGCCGCGACCCCGGGAGCGGTGAACCGGCTCGGCAGCAGCGTCGCGGCCCCCAGCCCGAGGGCCGCGAAGGCCGGGATGCTGGCGGCGCCGACGGCGGCGGGCCACCAGAGCGGGCCGCCGAAGGTCGCCTGGGAGGCGGTGGCCGCATAGGTGCCGCCCACGCAGATCAGGTAGCCGACCAGGGCCCAGCAGGTGATGGCGGCCCAGATCATCAGCAGGCGAGCCGACCGCGGGACCGGGACGGTCGCCAGGATGTCGGCGGTCCGGCGGCGGACCTCCCTGCCTCCCATCCAGGCCGCGGCCCCGGTCACCGGGACGACGAAGTCCAGCACAGCCCCCGTCTGGACGGCGGCGGCTCGCGGATACCACAACGGCGGCAGGGCCATCGCCTTGCGGTAAGTCGTCAGCCAGAACAGGGCGATTACGAGCGGGAGCGTCCAGGCCATGACGTTGTGCTTGAGGTCCAGCCAGAAGAGCCGGCCAAGCGCGGGGGCGCCCAGGTATTGCGCGTTGCGCCGGGGGGTCCGCACGGCGACGGCGGTCACGACCGGGCCTCCCTGAGCACCTCGGTGTAGCCCCGCTCCAGCGGCCCGTCACCGACGGCCTGCCGGTCGGGCTGGAGTTCGGCCTGGCGGTCGGCCTGGTCGGCGAGTTCCGCCGACGTGCCCAGGTAGACGATCGAGCCCTTGTCCATGATCGCGACCCGGTCGCACGCGGCGGCGACATCCTCAACCAGATGCGTGCTGACCACGACCGTGGCGTTCACGCCGAGACGCCTGAGCAGTGCTCGGAAGGCAATGCGCTGCTCAGGGTCCAGGCCGGCGGTGGGCTCATCAAGCAGCAGCAACTGGGGCTGATTCACGATCGCCTGGGCGATGCCGGCCCGGCGCAGCATTCCGCCGGACAGGGTGCGCAGCCGGGCCTTGGCCTTGTCACCCAGGTCGACCTGGTCGATGGCTTCGGTGACCGCCTTGCGAACGCCGTTGGCTGGCACGCCCTTGAGCAGCGCGAAGTACTCCACGGACTCGGCGACCGTGAAGCCTGGATAGAAGCCTGGGGTCTGCGGCAGGTAGCCCAGCCTGGTCCTGATCTCCTGGCGGGCCGCGTAGGTGGAGGGGTCACGGTGCAGGAGGCGCAGGTTCCCGCTGGTGGGCGGTACGGCTGTGGCCATGATCCGCAGCAAGGACGTCTTGCCGGCGCCGTTAGGCCCGAGCAGTCCAAGGACGCCGGGGCCGGCCTGCAGGTCCACCCCGGCCACCGCCAGCGTTCGCCTGAATCTCAGCGTGAGCTCGGTGATCTCGATGTTCATGCGCTCAGGTTGCGCCGGCGGGCGGGGTCGGGTCGTCAAGCCTCGGACCGGGATCGGCCGTCGTACCGGGGCGCCAGCCCGGCGGGCCGTAGTACCTGGGTATGAGGTCCGGATGACCTCGCCAGGCTGATGATCTGGCCTGGTCGGGAGCTTACGCTGGACGCCATGACGCCTGCCCAGTCTGCTCCGGACGCCCCGGGTGGCCGGGCGGCTCCGGTTGGCCGGGCGGCTCCGGTTGGCCGGGCGGCTCCGGGTGGCCGGGCGGCTCCGGGTGGCCGGGCGCGGCGGCCGGTTTCCGTCCGGGCGCTGGCCGTGGTCCGACAGGCCCGGGCCGGCCTGGCGCTGGCGGTGGCCGGGCGGGCTTCGCGTCCGGACTTTCCTCTTCTTCCTGGCTCGCGCGACGGCCGCCGGACGGTGCCGACCTGGCTGGCGGCCACGACTTCGGTTCTGGCTGTCGTCAACGTGGCGAGCATGCACGGCCGGGCGGCGGGCCAGATCTTCGGAATCCTCGCCGCCACCGCGGCGGTGGTGCCGCTGATGCTGGTGGTGCGCGCCCCGCTGCTGGCCTGGCGAACCGGCGTGCTGGCACTGGCGCTCATACCGGCGCTGCCGACAGATTGGTGGGGCGGCTGGCCGTGGGGCCCGGCCCAGATCCTGTCCATGCTCGCGGTGTTCTGCCTGGTCGGGGTCACCCAGCCACGGGCCGGGTTGTGGACCATGTGGGCCCTGACGCTGCCGCCCTGGTGGCTGTGGCTGGCTGCCCGCCTGCCCAACCTGGACGGGCCGATCGCGGCCACGCTCGTGTTCACGTCGATCACCGTGGCCCTGGACAGCATGAGCTCTGGACTGCTCGCTCGCCGAAGGCTGGCCGCCGAGACCGGCCGGGCCGACGCCGAGCAGGCCCGGCGCGCCGTGCTCGAGGAGCGGACCCGCATCGCCCGCGAACTCCACGACGTCGTTGCTCACCACATGTCGCTGATCGCCGTCCGGGCCGAGAGCGCCGGCTTCCGGCTCGCCGATGTTCCCGAGCCGGCGCTCGCCGAGTTCGGATCGCTCAGCCAACTCGCCCGCGCGGCGATGGCGGACATGCGCCGGCTACTCGGCGTGCTCCGTCAGGACCTGCCGGCTGACCTGGAGCCCCAGCCTCAGCTGACTGACCTGCCGGCCCTGGTCGACGCCGCCCGGCAGGCCGGGGTCGCCGTCTCGCTGACCAGTTCGGGCACGGGCACCGCAGCCGGGCTACCGGAGAGCGTGAGCCTGTGCGCCTACCGGATCATCCAGGAGTCGCTGTCCAACGCCAGCCAGCATGCGGCCGGGGCGGCCGTCAGCATTTGCGTCGATCAGGACGAAGCCGCCGTCCGGCTGCAGATCATTAACGGCCCTGCGGCGCCAGCCTCGGCGTCGGCTGGACCGGTGCCGGCCAGACCAGCGTCGGCCAGACCAGCGTCGGCTGGACCGGCGTCGGCCAGACCAGCGTCGGCTGGACCAGCGTCGGCTGGACCGGCGTCGGCTGGACCGGTCGGTGGCGCCGGCGAGCCGAGGGTGGGTCACGGGTTGACCGGCATGCGCGAGCGCGTCGCGCTGCTGGGCGGGTCGCTGACCGCTGGCCGGGTCCCTCAAGGCGGTTTCGCGGTGACGGCCATCCTGCCGCTGGCCGAGGCAGCGTGACGGTGCCCGGCCTGCCCGGCCCAGTCGGCCCGGCCGGCCCGCCGTGCCCCAGCACCCGCTGCCTGATCGCCGACGACCAGGCGATGGTGCGCGAGGGTTTCGCGGCCGTACTCGCCGCTCATCCCGGCCTGACCGTGGTCGGCGAAGCCGGGAATGGCGCGGAGGCGGTGAGCCAGGCCCGCCAGCTAGCGCCGGACGTGATCCTCATGGATGTGCGCATGCCGATCATGGACGGTCTCGCGGCCACGCGGCAGATCCTGAAAGACAAGCCCGCCGAGGCGACCGCACCGCGCGTGCTGATGCTCACGACCTTCGACCTCGACGAGTACGTGTACGCGGCCCTGCGCGCTGGCGCCAGCGGCTTCCTGCTCAAGGACGCCACCGCGGCCGAGCTCGTCCAGGCGGTGCGCGTGATCGCGGCCGGGGACGCGCTGCTAGCTCCCTCGGTCACCAGGCGGCTGATCGCCGACTACGCGCGCAGCCCGCAGGCCGGACGCAGGCCGTCGATCTCGCTCGGAACCCTCACTCAGCGCGAGACCGAGGTCCTGACCCTGATCGCCCGCGGGCTCTCGAACGCCGAGATCAGCGGCGCCCTGGTGATCGCGGAGCAGACCACCAAGACTCATATCGGCCGCATCCTGGCCAAGCTGGGCCTGCGCGACCGCGCGCAGGCAGTCATCGCCGCCTACGAGGCCGGTCTGGTAACACCAGGCACGGACGACTCCGGCTGACGACGGCCTCCATCGAACCGCCCGTCAGAGCGGGACCAAACGCGGCGCCGCGCGCTGACGCAACGTCGCCGCGATGTCTGGAGGCACCGGAACGGTCGATCCCTGGAATCCGCCGAAAGGCCTGAACGAACCCAGTTCGGCGGTCGCTTGCAACTCCACTCTGAGCAGCGGCGGGTCGATGCGGAAATCGAACCTGACCTCCGTCCGCCACCGCGCGTACGCCGAGTCTCCGGCGTGCCACTCCGGGTCCTCATAGGTAGGCACCGTGATCGACGCCAGGTAATAGATCCCGGGCTCCTCTCGCCCCACCACCTGCAGCCAGACCCGATCCCCTTGCGCGGTCAGGTTCCGGTAACGCGGCGTCCTCCACGAACTCAGCCGCGAGTCAGCGATCGCGGCATCAAGGTCATAGTGCTTGCGGTTCCCCTGGAAGATCCAATCGGTCACCAGCACATCCTCGCGGCATCAGCGCCACGTCAGCGTCGCATCAGCGCCGTCGGCGAAATTCGTATTGGGCCGTGGCGGCCCCAGTGCCCAGGGGCCGCCACGGCTCGTTCAAGTAAGACCAGAGGCTAACGTCGCAGGCTGCTGGCGGCCGTCGAAATGAGACGCGGCGCATGCCATCTGGATCAAACTTCTCGGACACCACCCAGGCCACGCTCATCCGGCCAGTCAAGCGTAGCTGTCTGCGCTGATCCGATTCCTCGGTTTAGGCACGTCATGGCCCATGTTCTCGCCCTCACTACCGAGCATGGCAGGCACGAGGCCATGGACCGCCAGCTTCGCTGCTGACTCCCGCGCAGGCTCAAGCAGGAAGAAGTCGGGGCGGACATAACCGACCACGGGATAGTCGGCCGACCCCCTCGACGGAGACCAATCAGCGGAGGCGGGAAGAGGGTTGATACGTCTTGTATCTATCCGAAGGTTCACCTCTCCTCGATGAGAGGTCAGCGCCGCGCGTATTTCCGCTACGATCTCGTCCGGAGATGCGAATGTCGTATCTATCACGAGATCGTAATTTCGCAGGAGCGAGATATCAACTCCGTGCCTGTCTTTGAAGCGGGTCCGCTCACTGCGATGTCGTTGCTCCGCGGCCCATTCCGCCTCCGCCGCCGATGAGTAACTCTCGATATGACTCACTCGATCGCGCCAGATGCGTTCCGCCCCAACGGCCGGATCCGCTATGAGATGGACCTTGAAAGCTGATGGCACAAGATGCCATGCCATCCTTGAATCGAAGATAGTACCTACTGACTGGCGGCTCAGATCTACGATGGCCACGTCTATGAGCTCGTCAAGCTGCGGCACCCGTTCCGCGAGACGATTGGCCTCAAGCGTGGTTAGCCCGTGATCCGCGGCCATCATGCGCTGGAGCTGCCCTACGCTTGCAGTACGGTAATTGAGCAAATTAGCGAGCTTACGTGCCACCAGACTCTTCCCGCTTCCGATATCACCGCTAATAGTAATATGCCTCATGGCATTCCTAACTGATCATTGACACTGCACGCCGAGGAAGCGACCGGCGTTCCTACGAAGTCTGCACCAACGGCGCGCGGTAGCGCATGAGCAACGCATACATTCACTCGCAGCAGAATTCAAGATATGCATTTAAGTCATATATGACTTTTGCCCATTTCAGGTCATTAGGTGACCGATCGTAGCTGATGCCCAGTTGTCGGTAGGTCGTTTAAGGAGTCGCCAGCCATCCTTAACTGACTGGCCGTCCCGCGCATTGGCCTGAGCTTCGCCCGCAATCGGATCATGATCGCGTCTCTGGGGGCATCGCTAACACGCACGCACTCGTCACGCGTACCCCGGAAACGGTAGCGTGACCCGAATATCGCGATCTCTCCCCCGGCGACCCCGGAGTGAGGCACGAGATCGCAAGGCAAACGGTCCGTCTGACCAGCGTGGCGGACGATGAAATGGCGTCGCCCGGAGTAGCCTCCGAGCAGAACGAGGTAAGAGCTTGGTATGCAGGCCCTAGTCGTAATCGACACTCGCGATATGCCCCACGCGCAAGGTCTGGTCCTCAACGACCACGATCTGTCGCCCGACGTATTCGAGGTCCATGATTGCAAGTTCGAGCTCTCTACCTTCAATGTCGGATCAACGGAGCGGGTAGCCCTCAGCGAATCTGGCAGGGAGATGACCGTAGAGGAAATATCCCAGCGCTATGACGCCGTGGTGATGATCGCCGGCCATAACGGCCTCAATAATAGTCGTCTCTCTGAGTTCATCTCCCGCTACCTGCGCGGGGGCAACACCGAGGATTGGTCCAACGAAGCCGCGATAATCCTTCTCCTTCCCGACACAGGAAATCCCGAGTTCCATGCCTGGCCAGCCGATAGGGTCTTCCCTTTGCCATCGGCCCTGATGCTTGGCGAGTCCGTCGAGAACCGATCCGCGGAGTGGGTACATCAAGTTCGCGCCGAACTCGACGGGATCATCAGGACGATCGACGAGAACCAGACCAGGAACCCCAATGTGGGATTCGGTCTGTTGCTGATCGACAACAAGTGCAACTTCTTCCTGATGGAACGCTTGAGAGAGCCAGGCCGGCACACGCTCGGAACCATCGGCGGCAACTTCGAGCGAGGGCACAGCATCGAGGAGCAACTCGACACCATCCTCGCCAGACGGTTCGGGTCCAACAGAGCGCCCAGCCTGGAGTTGGGTCCACTGCTCGCCTGTACCAACATGAAGAACTCGTACATGCACTACGTGGACATAACTTTCCTGGCGATCATCCGCGACGGATCAGTGCGAAACGTCGCAGACGCGGAACTAAGGACAGTACAGTCAGATGCCATCGCACGGCTACCTGCGCGGAACCGGCGCAACCCGCACATGTTCACGCTCTCGGAGGTCGCCGCCTTCCACCGCGAAGGACGGCTGTTCACGCCGGTAGCGAGCGCGTTCGAATCCTTTTGCCGGACGATTCTGGCCGATCAATCGCGTTACGGACGTAAGCCAATGGTGGTCTTCCCCAGTTTGCTGAACGAGAGAACCGTTATCAACGTGCCTTTGCCTGAGGATATCGACTGCGTCCGGAACACCGTCCACTCTATGCAGTGGAGCAAGAGCACGCTGCCCTTCTTTGAGGGAGATATTTGATGAAGCTCCTGGCCGAGAGCCCAGAGAAAGTGAACGTCGAAAAACTAATAGACGACCAGGTTCAAGGCGACTACATATACATGTATCCGCCTAGGCAAGCGTACTATCCAATGCCTAATGGCTGGCTGACCGGCCTAGTAGCGGAATCCTTGGAAAAAACTTCCGCGCTCCCGCTCAACCTATATTTGCACTATCCCTTTTGCCGCCAGATCTGCGGCTTCTGCAATCTGTACTCAGTGGTCGCTCGCCCAGGTGAGCCTTTTGCCGAGTACGTCGATCTCCTCGGCCGGGAAATGCGTCATTACAGCGCTCTGACCGAAGGCCGACCTATCGACACGATCTATCTCGGTGGCGGGACGCCCTCAATACTTCCTGTCGCAGAACTTGACCGCTCCCTTTCTCTCATCGAGAAAACGTTCCTTGTTGACCGCCGCAATGTCGCTGAGGTAGCTATCGAAGTCGCTCCGGACACTGTCAACAAGGACCGGCTGAAGCAATTCTCCGATATTGGTATTAATCGCATTAACCTCGGCCTGCAGACTACGTCAGATGCCAGCCTGCATCAGATCGGGCGACGCCACGGGTTCAGTGCCGTTAGCCAGGTGATCTACGATGCCATGAACTGCGGATTTGACAATGTCTGCATTGACCTCATCTACGGACTCCCGCAGCAGACAGTCGACCAATGGCGCACGATTGTAGATGACGCTCTGGCTTTCCGGGCGCCTACTATTTGCGCCTATCCCCTGACTCTCCGTCCGAACACCGGGTTTGCCCACAGGACAATACAACTTAGCGGATCCGCTCAATACCTCAAATATGAGATCGCTAGGCAGAAGTTTGGCGACGCGGGCTATACGCAAGAGACCCACGTCAGATATATAGAGCCAGCAAAAGGTGGGTATCGTCAGAAGCAAAATCACTGGGCCGGGCAAGATGTCCTTGGCATAGGCGCGGGCGCAAGAGGCTACCTGCGCGATTGCGATTATCGTAATGGATACAGTATCCGGCGCCGACGTGACGCCCTCGACGCCTATTACGAACAGGCATCAGGGGGAGAATGGGTAGCCATGTCTGGCTTTTACCTGAACACGGACGAGCGAATGCGGCGCCGTGTGATCCTCGGTCTGCTTGCCCTGAACCGAGACCACTTCCGTACTGAGTTCGCGGTCGACGTCGTCGATGTCTTCAGCGAGCAATTCGATTGCCTGAAACGCCTCGATCTAGTCGTAATCGACCAGGATCGCATTTATCTTACCGATAGGGGCAGGAAGTATCGCGACCTGATAGTTCAGCTGTTCTTTTCCGGAGAGGTTTGGAAACGGATAGCAGATTTTGACTACATGGAATGAACGTCAAGCGTGGGTTGCCTGAAGAAGAATCGGCCCCGTGGCCGACCCGCCGTCAACATAAGAAACCTGAAAGGTTACGTATCCTGCGCCACTGGTTACGCAAAGCACGGCCACTCGCTGACCGCCAGACAGGTGCGCGGGAAAGTTCGCCCAATTCGGCTGAGTGAGAAATCCTCCGCCGTCGTGGGTGGGCCCGACAAGCAGATCGTCAACGGGCCTGTCGCCGATGTTTCGCACGACAAGCACCTGCCGTGGGAGTCCAGGGTCCGGACTGCGCTCAACGGTTGCGGTTAGCTGTGCAGGGCGCTCGCTGGCGATGGTCGTCTGCGAGATCGAGCCGCGTTTGGCAGACGCGGCCTGTCCACCGCCGGCGGCGACGACATTGCCACGGCCAGATGCGACTTGGGAACCAGAGTCGGCCCGCGATGAGCGCATCGACCTGATGTGGAGGTTGCTGGTCAACCAGCCACTGGCCGCGCCACTGACGAGACCGCTAATCACGGCTAGGACGATCGTATCGGACATTAACATAGCCTAAGGCTAGGTAATGCGTCACACAGACCGCAAGGAGACATCGGGACAGCGGCGACGCCCTTAAGCTCCTGATGCTCGCGCTAGAATCATGAGCCTCGTCGGTCCCAATTGATAGGAATTCGCGTCTGCGGAGTACCCACAGGCGGGGGATATTTGCGGCTCTTCAATTCTTTGAAGAGCAAAGCCGGACTGAATAATGCAATTGAGGTATTCAGAGACCGTGAGGCTCGACGACGTCGTCAATCCTCCCCAGGGCGCTGGGATCCGATGGCTCGTCTGTGAAAAGTAGGATGCGCCCGCCTGCTGCGCTACGCGCATCGGGTGGGGCAGGCCGATGGCAAGGAATCCGTCAGGGACCAGCAAACTATGCAGTTCGGTGAGGCACTGGCGCAACTCGATGACGGTGAGATACTGCAGGACAAAATGCGCCGTCACGATATTAACTTCGGGCACGCCTATATGGGGTAGCTCCGTCAGATCATGACATATGAGCTTTGCCGCAGGATAGCTCTTCCTAGCGATCTCGATCAGGGTGATATCACTGTCAATGCCGAAGATCGATCGCTCCGCGACGCCGAGTTGCCGTAGCAGTCGGATTATCCGGCCTCCACCGCAGCCCAAGTCCAGCGCCGTTGTCGCACCGTTCACATAAGGCTGGATGAGAGAGCGAAGTGACGGCCGCTCAATGCATCGCCAACTGAAAGAGGTTTCGGCAAAATTTGCATAGCGAATTGCTTCCGTCGGCGACCATTTTTGACTGGCCAATGCAGATTCCTTTTATGCGCCGTCAGGTTGGTACCTCTTCATTTAAACTTACCCATCCGATCAGGGCAACTGTGAGTTAGCCAGGGACGTTCTTCGCCTTGATAACTGCCAGTGACCAGCTAAACAGGTCCAGTGGCAGACCTTCACCGTACCCTAGACCTTTACAAGGCTGGTTCAACTGTGTTCCTAGCCCGCGGCAGCTACTAAACTGCCATCTGTGAGTGACGGGGACGGGCTTGCTGGCCATGCTTTCTTGTCCTACGGTCGCGATGACCAAGTTGCCGTCGACCGACTACACCAAATCCTCGAGGCCGCCGGGATCAAGGTGTGGCGTGACACCTACCTTCAGCCGGGCGAGGACTGGCGCATGCGGATCAGACAGTCCATCACACGCGAGGCACTGGTCTTCATCGCGTGTTTCTCATCGCACGGCACCAGCCTCAGAGCCAGCCACCAGAACGAGGAACTGGTGCTTGCGATCGAGCAGTTCAGGATCCGTAATCCAGCGATACCGTGGCTGATACCCGTGCGATTGGACGACTGCTCCGTTCCAGACTTCAATATAGGAGGCGGTCGAACTCTGGCCTCGCTTCGGTGCGTGGATTTGTTTGGCGCACATCGCGAGATAGAGATTGCCCGGCTCCTGGCCGCCGTCTGGCAGGTCCTTGGCGTGTCCGATTCCAGGCGGCCGCCAAAGCCTACTGCTGCCCGCAGCTCCGTCGTCGGTCCCGAGTCTTCGCCTGGGGACACTCACGTTTCCGCCGACATGACGCCACGTATGGCGGCTGCCATCTTGGCGAGGTTGGAGCCAGGCCAGATCGCGTCAGAATTGGGTCAGCGGGATATCGGTACCGCCATTGCCATTATGGCTGAACTTCCGCCTGCCTTGATCGCTCAGGCCCTGAATGTACTGACGGCCGCCCAGGCTTCGGAGTATCTGGCGCTCATGGAATCTCGCCGAGCGGCAGCAGTGGTCAGGCATGCGCATCAAGATGCCGACTGGATCGTCATGGTACTTGATGAAATGACACCTGGAATAATATCCAGGATCATTCAGAAGTATGATTTTGCCGATCTCAAATTTTGGGCCGCGATTCTCACCGGCATAGATCCAGACAGGGCGGCTTGTGTTTTGGAGCAACTAGCCTCGTCCGCCAGCGATCGGGCCGGAGTGTTGCTTGGCGCCATACCAGCCGAGCAACAGGTCGATCTGTTCTGGAGGATTGACGAAAGTGCTCAGGGTTTGCTTCTCAGATATCTTCGCTGAACTATGCCTCGGCAGCCGGCCGTTCGACGCGGGTCACGGTCTGGCTTGCGGATCGATCGCTAAGGTGTGGCTTATGCCAGACTTCCTTGGACTGGTAGCTCAGGCGCGGGTCAGGTCGGGTGACATGGACTGGCCAGCAGCGGCGGAACTGTGGGCGGAGGTGACCGCCGCCAATCCGGTGAACGGAGACTGCTGGGCCAGCCTGGGCGAGGCTCGGTTCGGCGCGAAGGACTACGCGGGGGCGCGGGAGGCGTACGAGAAAGTACTGCGGCTGGGGTTGCGGAAGACGTTCTTGTCGGACGACTCACCGCCGCTCATGCCGGGTGAGATCGCCTACCTCATCGCCCGCTGTGAGGCGGCGGCCGGCGATCGGGAGGCTGCCGTAGCAGCGCTGCGGGTTGCCCTTGACCGGGGGATGCGGGACCTGGCTCGGGTCAGGACGGACGAGCACTGGGAGGAGTTGCGGGCCGATCATCGGGTCCGCGACCTGGTCGGCATCATCGATCGCGACGGCATGTCGCGAGACGAGGGATGGCGCTATGACCTGGCATTCCTCGCCCGGGAGATCAAGCGCCTGGCCTACGCGCCATTCGCGATCCAGCCGGAAGCCGAGTTCGACCTGGTCGTGGCCGAACTCGACGCCGCGATCCCCGGGCTTACCGACGCGCAGATCATGGTCGGCATGCTCAGGCTGGTCCGGCAACTGGATGACGGGCACGCCGCCGTGGGCTATCCCGAGGGCGACAGGGTCCTGTCCCGGATGCTTCCGGTGGACCTGTTCATGTTCCCCGAGGGCCTGCACGTGATCGGCGCCGCTGCCGAATGCGAGCACCTTCTGGGCGCCCGGGTGGACGAGATCGGCGGGCTCGCGATCGACGAGGTCATGAAGGCCCTTGATCCGATCATGACGAGGGACAACGAGCACTGGCTCACGCTGACGTTCCCGGCGTTGGTGCGCTACCCAGCCGTCCTGGAGGCCATCGGCATCGACCATGCGCTGACCGTCCAGCTCGCGGACGGGACCAGAGCCGAGGTGCGGCTCGAGGGCGTGCCGATCGACTTTCGCTGGGACAGGTACCCGCCGGGGTGGGTGGCTCTTGCCGACGCCGTACCCGAGCCGAGGCCAATGCACCTGCGCCACCGCGAGTTGCCGTTCTGGTTCGAGTACCTGCGAGACGAAGACCTCGTCTACTTCCAGTTCAACGCCGTACGCGATCACCCGGCCGAGACCTTCGCCGCCTTCTGCGAACGGCTGTTCAGCCTCATCGAGGACCGGAACGTCGGCCGGCTCGTCATCGACATCCGCTGGAACGGCGGCGGCAACACGCTCCTCACCCAGCAACTGCTCCACCACCTGATCGCCAGCAAGCGGTTGAGCCACCGGGGCTCGCTATTCGTGATCATCGGGCGGATGACGTTCTCCGCCGCACAGAACACCGTCACCGCCATCGAGCGCGAGACCAGCGCGATCTTCGTCGGCGAACCGACCGGGTCGCGACCCAACTTCATCGGCGAGTCCATCCCCTTCGAACTGCCCTACAGCAAGCTCCGCGCGAACGCCGGCGATCTTTACTGGCAGACATCCTGGCCCGATGACACCCGAATCTGGACCGCGCCCGACCTCTACGCCCCGCCAACGTTCGAGGCCTACCGCCGCAACCAGGATCCCGCTCTAGACGCCATCCTCGCTCTCCGGGAGCACGTTCCCGGCTGAGGTCCGGTCAGAGCGCACCATGGGTATCTGCAGCTCGGTGACGAATTCGCTGGCCGACCCGGTCACACAGTCGCCGCGCAACTTCACCTCGGCTTCGGCGGAGAAGCACGATCCGAGAGCAGGTTCCGGGCCTGCTGATTCTGATGGGGTTGATGGTGAAATTGTGGTTGACGCTGCCGACCGGCCGACCGG
>Ga0134128_10007154_pt1 | contig 13481 bp, 13 predicted proteins | sample KB31754_FD_96462 | JGI IMG/M metagenome (GOLD analysis project Ga0134128, IMG submission 96462) | Terrestrial soil microbial communities with excess Nitrogen fertilizer from Kellogg Biological Station, Michigan, USA - KB3-175-4 | ecosystem: Environmental > Terrestrial > Soil > Unclassified ... | reverse complement strand
TGGATCTGGCGCCACATCAAACACTCCCGCCCCACCGCGCATTCTTAAGAAGTTTCACGCAGAGGCGCAAAGGAAACGCAGAAGGAAATCTTCTTTGCGCCTTGCGTTTCCTTTGCGCCTCTGCGTGAAACTTAACTCTGTTCACAAACTTTTCATAAGTAGATCGCCTTCCGTTAACTAGCGGTCGCCATTTTCTCGGGTCCAAAACCTGAAGGAGCTATTCATGGTACGTGTGCTTGCAACGGCACTCGCCGTTATTAGTCTGGCCACACTTTGTCGTATTTATTATCCGATCCGTGCACACTGTGGCTTTCTTAACTCAATCCCACTTGGTGTGTTTACACGCGTTGCTTCCAGCGTAGCTCGTGGCGTGCGGTATGTAGAACCGCAACCACCGTCACGCACTGATCCCGGCTTGATATACGACTTTGTAAGGAAAACGATTTGTGAGAATCCAGCGAACGTTTCGTCGCCGGTCACGCAATTGGTGAACAAGAGATTAACCAGCAGACTATCGATTGACTCGAGGACAGTCTTTACAAAGTCAGTTCCCAGGCCAGCTTCATGTTCTTCGTACCAGGTAGCTGCCGCTTCGATATCTGCGAGAGCGTCAGGCCTGATTTCCAGCCGGTAATTCACTTCACGAATCGCTCCTGAAGACGGCGCTTGGCTTCGGTCCATGGAATTGAAGTTTCTGGATACAGTTCCATGTCTTTGAGGCGAGCTTCCAACAACGCTTTCTGTTCGTCTGATAACGGATCGTCGTCGTCGAGCCAATTATCTCCATCCAATTCGGCTAGTTTCAAACGAATCTCAAATCGTTCTTCTTTGGTGAGTTTTGGTAATTCGTCGAGTATTTCGGTTTTGCTCATGGAAGAATATTAGCGACCCCCGCGGATAGAATCAACGACAATGATTAAAAGAGACTGATAAGGATGGCACGTACTATGGATCAGCAAGCCGCGAAGCGAGCACTTCGAGACAATTTAGATAACAAGACTCCAAGCTTTGCTTTTGAAGATCTTCCAACACTCACCTTTCCGATCGGTCCGAAATCCGTGTCATCCGCGGATTGGCAATCATGAACAACAGAGATCTTATCGAAGTGGATCTCGAGAAACTGAGCGGAACGCCGTGCTTCACCGGCACCCGCGTCCCAGTAGCGCATTTGTTTGACTATATAGAGGCTGGCGATAGCCTAGACGAATTCCTCACCGATTTTCCGACGGTCACTCGCGAACAGGTGCTTGGCGTCCTTGAGCTAATGCGCAACCGCATCCTCACTGAATATGAAACTGCTGCTTGATGAATGTGCGCCAAAGCGTCTGAAAACTACTTTCTCGGTCACGAGATTCGGACTGTTGAAGAAGTTGGTCAGAAAGGTTTAAAGAACGGCGAGTTGTTACGTGCGGCCGCTAACAGTCGCCTGCGTTACGACTTTGGCGCTCAATATGCTAGAAGGTATTCCTCACCGGAGATTTAACGAATGGCTCTCTACGAAATCACCGCTGATAACTTACACAGACTCGACGAAACCTCATTTGATCTGGCTGGACTGCGAGAGCGTTACGATCTTCAGCGCTTGCTCAGAACCCAGATCGAGGTCATTGCTCCCGACACGTTGGTGATCGCCGAGGAGTTTGGGGATTGGGACGAGTCGAAACGACGCATCGATCTGCTCGCACTGGATAAAGACGCGAACATAGTCGTCATCGAATTAAAACGTACCGATGATGGCGGACACATGGAGCTTCAAGCCGTCCGGTATGCGGCAATGGTCTCAACCATGAAGTTTGATAATGCGGTTGAGATCTACAGTCGCTATTTGGCAAACCACGGCCAGTCTGACGATGCCAGGAAAACGATCTTAGATTTCCTTGAATGGGAGAATCCCGACGAAGACCTGTTTGGACAAGACGTCCGCATCCTGCTGGCTTCAGCGAACTTTTCCAAGGAACTTACGACCGCAGTCATGTGGCTTAACGAGAGGGAATTAGATATTCGCTGTGTTCGCATTATTCCTTATCAAGACAATGGTCGTGTCCTGATTGATGTGCAGCAGGTTGTACCGCTTCCCGAAGCCGCTGACTACATCATTAAGATTCGAGACAAAGAACACAAGGGAAGACAGGAGCGAAATGAGCGTTCCAATCTTCGTTGGAGATTCTGGCAGGGGCTGTTGGAAGTAGCTAGAAGTAAGACAAAACTTCATTCGAATATTTCTCCTACTGAATACCACTGGATTAATACCGGCGCCGGGATTGGAGGCGTAAGCTACAATTACGTTATCCGGCAACATGGCGGAACGGTCGAAGTATTTTTTGGACGAAAAGATGCCGATGCAAATAAAAGGATGTTTGATGAGTTGTACTCGCATAAAGTTGAGATCGAACAATCGTTTGGTGACGCGCTATCCTGGAACCGGATGGATGGAAAGCTCGGCAGCAAAGTAGGCTCCAACGTGGAGGTTGGCGGTTATCAAGATCCGGAAGCAACTTGGCATCTAGCTCAAAATGCGATGGTGGATGCGATGATCCGGCTTGAGCGAAGCGTTAAACCGTTTGTCTCGAAAATCAGGTAAGCAGGTGTATCATCAGCTATGACTAAACTCACATTGACAGCTATTTTCGAAGAGGCAGAAGAAGGTGGCTTCACTGGGTACATCCCTGAACTTCCTGGTGCCAACACCCAGGGTGAGACTCTTGAAGCGGTGCGCGAAAATCTTAGCGAAGCTGTCGAGTTGATTTTGAATTCTAATCGCGAGCAAACCGAGAAAAGATTTTCGGTGGGCACAAAGGTTATTTGCGAACGACTTGTCTTTCGTGTTGTCTGAAATCTGTCCTAATCCACTTCAAAAAGACCGCTCACTTACCGCAAACACTGAGGTGTAGTCCTGTCACTCCACCAAAACGAAGCGGGCCTAGCCATGATCTTCGTCCTAGTAGCGCAATAGCACACTAGATAGCAATCAGTTCGTGTCGTAATGCCAATTTGGAAGCCGCTTGCCCCCTCGCGATTCAACACATGATCTGGCAGATTCAATACATGATCTGCCAGATTCAATGTGCAATTCAGCGGAATGCTCAAGTTCAAGACAAGATCTCTCCGATCCTGGGAGCGATCCGCGGGGTCAAGACATCTTAGCGGCGGACCTTACTTCATCGCCGGTAGACGAAAGATCCTCGAACGGGTAACTACAGAACGTGCTTTGTCCGGCTCCGTCACACTCGCGAATTGCGCGGCGATTGCGCTTTGCTCCTCGTCGCTGCGACGGGCGCGATCGGCTGCAAATGCCGCGGCGATTTTGTCCAAGCCCCCCATGTCGGCCGTCGCCATCCAGACGAAGTGTGTGAAGTCGCCGTCAGTCTTTACTTCCTCGACTGACAGTCCATACGCCAACAGCGCTCCGTCAGCAACCAACTTTTCGAAAACAGGCTTGTTGTATTTCTCCCATGTGCGTCGATAATCGGCACTCATTCCCGGTTTGACCTTGATAAAGTTGTAGCGCGTTACGGGCAGAGTGCCTGCAGGCGGATTTGGTCCATAGTTCGCAACCAAATCACGAGCCAGCCAGTCGCGCGTTTTACTCATGTCGAAAACCGCTTGCTGTCGCTCCGCAGTGGTCATGGGTGGCTTCTGTTTACTGGCGTGCGCTGATTCGATTCGTTTGGCATCCTCAATAGCCATCTTTTGCAACTGCGCTTCCATGCCGCTAAGAACCTTATCGACGCCGCCCCAGTTCGCTACTGAGAACCAGATCAGGTGAGTAGTGCCGCCGGGATAACGCAAGACGGGCGTCTCGATACCCCACGCTAAAATGACGCCATCGGCCATCAACTTATCGCGCACTGGCGCGCCCACCGTCTTGACCAGTTCCATGAACTCGGCCTCCTGGCCCGGTCTGACGGTGTAGTCGTAATAGAAAGTGAGAGACTGCGGTTGTGTCTGTTGGGCCATGACGGCCGAACAGACGAGTAATAACGCTAAGGGGAGTAAAAATATTTTTCGCATTCGTTTTCTCCATAAGCCGCATTAGCAGTGGCCCGAATTAGGGGGTTGGAAAACTGAGATGACATCTGGGCAATGTTACGGTAAGGCGTTTTAGACCATGATGCGGGCGGCGGTCAAGAAGATTCGTCGTGATCGAAAAGCAATATCACGCGCAAGAGTGATGAAGAGGTTTGTTTAGAGGATTTACAAGATTAGACACGAATATGCTACTGATTTGCCAGCCAAAGGCAGTAACCCCAAAACACCGCATAGACGCGGTAGACCAAATACGGAATCAATGCCAGCGCGGCGGTTTGGTCCAAGGTCGTCAGCACGATAAAAAGAGCGATATCAAGAACTGGAAATATAGCTCCGATGATAAAGCTGAGACGAAGATTGCGGGCGCGAAAGATCACATAGTTGGTTAGTCCGTTCACTGTCATCATGAACCCGATTAATCCCAGAGTGACATACCAGCGGGTTGAGTAGCTGCTAAGTCGCAACAGGCGGTAGATGAGGAAGAAGAAAATCAGGTAGTAGCCGGCGCCAATGATGGTCCACACCCAGAGCGGTGCCGAGAAACGCGGCAAACGCAGAGTAGAGAAAAAGGATTTGACGTTGTTACCCGCACACGCGCCCTCTAAGGCAGCGGCGATTCCGCAAATCACAAGTGAGATTAGAGCCGCATAAATCGCTCTCACGCAGCCTCTGTCAACGGGTTTTGATTTCTATCTTAACTTGTTTCGCCGCTCTTTTCGCACGGTTTGCTTTACGGATATCTTCAAGCTTGCGTTCAAAGTCGCGCAGGCGAGTTACTGCGAGCATCTTTTCAGAAACCGGACGCCTTGCTTCATTCTTCCGCTGTGCTTCTTTTCGCCTGTAAAGCTCAGAAGGATCCGGATAAGTTTTGTTCGCTGAATTCTCGCTCATAGCAATCCTTTAATTTTGAACTCTTTCCACTTGTTCTCCAAACCGTGCCGTTGAATAATGTCGAGCAATATGTCGGGGTCAACGGCCTCCTGAGCAAAAAACATTTGGATTCGTACAAGGTCCTTCAGTCGACCGGTCTTGAGCATAATCGCAACCAAGTGTTCAGCCAACACAACTCGCACCGGAACATCTTCGAAGTTCAACAGGACCGCGTTTAGATATGCTTCTTGCTCAAGCGCATTACTTGCCGGAATGAACTGAACGGGCCAGCCCTCAACAACTATTGCTTCTCCCCGAGTCTCTTTATAGCCGAGCTCTTTTAAGTAACGCCATCCAGGTATCGTCGTAACCAGACCGGTAGCCTCGGCATTCATCATCACAAAGACATCGATATCCTGAGTCGAAAATGGTTCAACATAGAAGACCGCCCCAATCGCACCACCAATGGCGTAATTCTCGAGTTCGCCATTCTCATCTGGTTCAGTATTTCGAAAACCTTCTTCACCCTAGCAAGATACTTTGCCGGGAAGTTTCAGTAAAGGAAGAAGCACGTGAGCCTAATCTGACTAGCTTCATCCGTAAACAAATCCGTGTTCATCCGTGGCTAATTCCCCTAGAAATCTCGGGCGAACTGAGGCAGAATGCGGGCATGAGGCGAATGACTCAGGTTGCTCCGACCCTCTTCGTTTTTGTCCTTTGGACGCCCGTTGGATATGCATGTTATTGCAGTAAGTCGGAAGTCAGGGAAGCGTATGACCGGGCGAAGGTAGTGTTTGTCGGCGAGGTGCTGAATGTTTCCGAGCCGCGGGTTAAGTTTGCGAATGCAAAATTTGAAGACAGCGCTCATACGATTAGATTCAAAGTCGAAACGGCATGGAAGGAACCATTCTGGACAGAGCTAAATGTATTGGCGCGAGTGGATAGTTGTTTCGGTCTTCCAAGGATGCCACAAAAAGGAGAGAAGTATCTCGTCTACGCTGAGCCACTCGTTCCGAAAGATCCGTCCAGCACTCAGCTAAGGACTGATTCCTGCTTAACGAGAACTGCACCCCTGTCAGAAATCTCACCGGTAGCCGGCATTTACTATGCAAACCAGGCGGCCGATGATATTCGGTTGCTCAACAACTTCATGATCATGTTAGCCCCGCCGTCGAGACCGATCTTTAATCCATTGCGGGTACAATGAATGCAACGATCGGCCCTCGTCCTCCTGTCAGTCGCGCTCCTTTGCTGCACGTGTTTCGGTCAGCAGAGTATCGGACCAACTAATCGCCAGATCACCGACTTTGCTTTTGAACTCAGCATCTCCTCTGCGGACAAACGCGCCGAAATGCTGGCCGCGCATTCCGACCTGATCACCGTTGCATTACGCAGAGAACTGATTTCACTGGGTAACCTGCGTTTTACCAACACAGAGTACGCAAAGGCTCTGGACATTTATCAGCTTGCAGAAAAGATCTCCGAACAGATTGGCGACAAAGAAGGTATTGCAACGGCACGACTCAATAGCGGTAGTGTTTATTACTTCCAGGGCAATTACGACCTAGCACTCGATAACTACCGCAAAGGCGAAACACTCTTTCTCAGTCTCAACAATCGTTTCGAAGCAGCGCGTTGTCACTACGGAATTGGTCTCACGTATCAGGCCCAGCGGAAAGAAACGGATGCATTGAAGGCGTTTGAAGAGGCGTTGCCGGAATTCCAGTCGGCCGGCGATAAGAGCGAGATTTTGAATACCCTCGCAAGCATCGGCGGTCTGCAATACCAGCTGGGGAATTATGAAGCTGCCAGTAAGACGTTGCTTGCCGTCGCCGCTTTGGGTGAGAACGGCGAGATCTTTTCGCGTGTTGCCGAGGCGTTTTACATGCAGCACGATTACGCGCAATCATTAGTTTACTACCAGCGCGCGCTCGAACTCTTCACGGCTCAAAACAGTGTCGCGGGAATCATCGGCGCACTCGGCGGCGCCGGAAACTGCTACTTCTATCAGCGTAACTATGATCGCGCTTTGGAGCTGTACAACCGCACCCTGGCACTCGAACAAAAGCTTAACGATCAAATCGGCGTTGCCATTCGTTTGCAGAACATCGGTCACGTGCATCGTGCCCGAGGTGATTATGCATCGGCGCTCGAGGCCTACTTCAAAAGCCTTTCGATCGCCGAGCAACTCCCTGAGAAGGCAACTGCCGCGACGACGCTGGGCAGCATCGGCCTTGTGCGAGCGATGCAGGGCGATAATGCTCAGGCAGTCGACTACTTCAACCGTAGTCTGAACGCTTATCAAATCAGCGGCGACGAAGTCGGTATGTCGCGAATGCTGAGTTACATCGGGAACGCTCGCTATATCCAACGCCAGTATGATCTGGCGCTCGAGGCTTATGAAAAGGCTCGCGAGCTTCATAAGAAACGATCCGACGATCTCAATACCGCTCACGTGCTGCTGGGTATGGGTTCTGTTTACCGGGCCCAACAAAAATATCCTCTGGCCCTGCAGAGCTTCCATGACGCGCTCGCTTTATATACGACCCTCGGCCGCAAGGCGGACATGGCGGATGCCTTGAGCCGGCTTGCTGCCACCTATCGAGAACAGGGCGACCCCACAAAAGCACTCGAATTCGCTCAAAGTGCTGCTCAAGCCGCGAAAGAAACGGACGCTTTTTCGATAATCGTCTATGCGTTGACCGAGATCGGCAAAGCGCAACGCGATCTCGGCCGGAAGAACGAGGCGTTAAATGCATTTACCGAAGCAATACATCTGCAGCGATCGATTCGTCCCGAAACTGGACCAGATGGATTGGAAGCCGAACGAGGCGGAGTGCTTCCGTTTCTCGGCGCGATGGAAACGTTGATCGATCTCAATCGGCCCATTGACGCGCTGGTTCGTGCGGAGGAGGCGAAGTCGCAGACGTTGCGCGAACTGATCCAACGGGGCAATTTCACGGTGACGAAAGGCATGACTGCCGCACAACGTCAGGAAGAGTTGAAGCTGTTGGGTGAGCTGATTTCGCTCAAGGTCCAGGTGTACGGAGCTCAGGATTCCGCCAATTCCAAACCGCCAAACAGTGCACTGCTAAACCGGTTGCAGGCGGCGCGCGCTGCGTATGAGGCTTTTCGTAAACGTCTCTATACGCTCCAGCCTCAGCTAGCCGTCAACCGTGGCGAACTCTCGCCGCTGACTGTGGCTAACTTGCGCTCGTTGATTGGTACTAACACTGCGGTTGTTGAATATGCAGTCACCGAAGAACAGGTCGTCCTGTTTGCGATAACCGCGAACGGTAAAGAATTAGAGGTGAAGGCTTATCCATTAAGCGCGACGCCCGCCGAGATCACACGGAAGATCGCGGCCTTTAGACAGTCGATCGACGACCACTTTGCGGCTCGCGAACTGTACGACTTCCTGTTGCAACCTGCTGAAAAGCAGATCGATAAAAAAACGAAATTGATAATCGTTCCGGATGGACAACTCTGGGATGTTCCGTTCGACGTGTTACAGCCAGCATCCATCTCTTATGCGCCATCGCTTTTGGCGTTAAGGGAAATGCGAAGGCGACGCCCGACCAGTATCCCTAATTCGAAATTGCTTGTCTTTGCAGAGCCGGCGTTGACGAAGGAAGTAGTTGAGCGCATGCAGACCACTTACAACGGGCTGCGCATACCAGAAACTACCAAGTCGATAAGCATCGAAACACTGCCGTCTACCTACCGTCCCACAGGGGTTCAGTCATATACTGACGTGCGTGCGAATAAGGAGCGATTGAAAGCAGAGGTGAACGCTGCGGGCGCGTTGCAATTCGCAACTCCGGCAATTCTGGACAATGCGGTCCCGATGTATTCTTTCCTCGCTCTGTCGCCTGATCCTCGCGTTCCTGACGATGGTCTATTGCGACTATCGGAAATAGCAAGTCTCAACACCAGGGCACGGATCGTTGTACTGCCCTACGTCTTCAATGCAAATTCGCAATCGGGTAATGCGTTGATCGCGCTGAGCTGGTCATGGTTTGTGGCGGGGACGCCTGCGGTACTCGTGAATCGCGGGTCACGGTATATGTTTATCGGAAATTAGTTTTGCCAGCGGATTAATGCAGTAGTGGTTCAGTTTAAAAGGTACGCCGAAGGCGTTCGCTAATTTTAGCCCCAGGGTTGGAGCGCCAGCGACAACCCTGGGATCCGATTTCCATATTTAGTATCAACCCTGTAAGGGTTCGCCGCGAGAGGAACCCTTGCGGGGTTAGCGCTTCTCTTAAATCATTCCCCCAGGGTTGTCGCTGGCGCTCCAACCCTAGGCTGAAATTAGTGAACGCCTTCGGCGTATCTCAACCGAACCAACCAGAACCGGATTCCTTACGGATTGTTTTCCTTTTCCTTCTCGATACTCTCCAAATCCTTCTGACGTATGCGACTGTTGGTGATGAATTCGTCATACTCAGCCGCCTTCGCCGCCTTGTTGTTTTCGCGCAGCAACGTTTGATACTTCTCGAGATTGTTGAGGTAGTCGTTGAGTTTCTTGGCATCGAGAAAATTCGACGACAAGCGTATGGAGCCGAACACTTGCGCGTACGCTGCCTCAGCCGCAGCTTTGTTCTGCTGTTTCAAATACAAATCGGCGACGTCGCCTGCAGCCACGATGTACTCGTACATGAAATGCTGGTAGTCAGGTGAACGGTAGGCGACTGCGAAATCGTTGCGGTCGCGTGTAAATGTCTCGAGCTTTTTGATCTTGATTGCCTGAGCGTCCTTCTGTTGCTTTTGATAGAGATTGAGCAGATCGTCGTAAACGTTCAACTCCTCATCCCATGAATAACGCCCATTGATGGGAGCGAGCGCAGCGGCTGCTTCGTTCAAGAGTGCTTCCGCTTCGGCGGGCTTGTTCATATTGTCTGCGTAGAGCAAGGCAAGCCTACGTAACCCGAGAATGTATTGGGACAGCGGATCTGAAGGACCTGTCAGATTGCCCTTCAAGTTCTTACGATTCTGGATGAGCTGCTTGTAATACCCTTCGGCCTTGCCATAGTTTTGCAACTGCTCGCGATAGAGATCACCCAGCTTCAGATAGCTTGTGGCGATGTAACTGTTCTCCGAGCTAATTGCTTCCCTGATCGAGAGCGATGCCTCGAACGCGTGCGCTGCTTCCTGATACCGTCCGAGGGTAATATAACTGTCGCCCATCACGTCGAGATCTTCGTCAAGAGTGATAACGGCGAGCTTCTTGAGATCAGCGATTAGCTCGCGTTTGTTTCGCAGCTTGAGCACAATCTGTTGGATTCTTTCCGCCAGGCGGAACGCAGCTTCGCTACGCGTCTCGTCCTTCAGAGCGTTATGAATCTGACTCAGCTCGTTGTAATTATCGGCAAGGGCTCGGATGCTCTCAGGATCGCTCGTCGTGTCAGTAATTTTTTCCTGAATATCGATGAGCTGGTTGTAGGTGCGTAAAGCCTCTTCATACCGGCCCCGTCCACGATAGAACTCAGCGAGGTCCTTAAGAGCGCCGATTGTCCCATCGCCAGGTTCCGGCTCGACCTTTTTGTAGGTTTCAACTACCTCTTTCAAACGCTGCTCCGCTTCGTCGTACTTGCCGATGTCCATGTAGAGCGAAACCAGGTTTTTCAGACTTGCCGCCGCGGCGACCGGGTTATTAGTTGTTAAGGATTCCTGATAGGTGGCGGCCTTTTTGTAATAATCCTCAGCCTTGGCTAACTGTTGTTCCGTCGTCAGAGTGGTCGAAGTTGTCGTAATTGAGGCGCCATCCGTGCGGGCCTTCGCATTGTCATGATAGGCATGTGCGAGCCCGTGATAGGTTTCGAACAGGATCGGAGCGGGCTCGTCTTTCAACACTTGTTCGAGGATTACACGCCCGTTCTCGTAGTGTTCGATCGCTTTGTCGAACTGACGCAACTTGTGATACGTGTCGCCGAGCCGCGACTGCGACCAGCCATAGTCACGCTCAAATTGTCTCAACTGTTGCGGTGTAAAATTTTGGTCGCTTACCTGAGACCGAAGCGCTTTGAGTTTTACTTCAAGCTTTTCGAATGCGTCCTGAGCTAGTGGGTATTGTTCGCGCCGGTAAGATTCGAGACCACTTCGGATCAGTTCGCCACGCTCGAGCGCGCCGGCGAGGCGTTGCGCACTCTGCTGGGCGGCCGCGGTTGCCTCGTTTGCTCTTTGTGTAGCGGCCTGTGCTGCCTGGAGATTTCGTTCTGCGTTTGCTTTTTGCTCGTTCGCAACTTTCGCTGAAGCGTCTGCTTTTTCCTTTAAGGCTACCGCGGCTTTTCGCGCTTTCTCCGCGGAGTACTGGCTGACCTGGGCATTGACGGCCTCTGCTCGTGCTTCAAGTCGTAGCTTCTCGGCTTCCTGGGCCAGCTTCAAAGCATTCTGTTGATCCCGGTACGCTGCCTGGCGACTCTCGATCGCTGAAGCACGTTGAGTCCACGCAAAAGCGGCGGTGGCGAAGGCGAGTAACAAGATCACACACAGGGCGGCGATCAGCCAACGCATGCGCCGCGCGGCGCGTGCCTGCAGCGCAACGAACCTCTTCGTCTTTTCCAGTTCACGTTTGTCGCGTTCGATCTCCTCATTACGACGTTGCTGTTCAGCCGCGATTTTTTCTTCACGCGCGATACGGCTCTGTTCGAGATACGTCATCGCCGTTTCGAACTCGGGATGATAACGTTCGCCCCAGGCCGCATTCGGATGTGTTTTATCGAGCCAATCGAGTATGAAAGAGAGCGCGGGATCCTGCATCAGTCCTTCGCTGCCTTCGCGATGCAGCACTGCTGCCTCAGCCGCACGCCGGTAGATTCTCACTGACTGAGCCTCTTCATTGACCCAGTCCTTCAAGCGCTGCCAGTTACGAATCAAACTCTCGTGTGAAATATCAATCACGGAATCAGCGGACAGTTCAGTGCCTTCCGGTGGCATGAGAAACGATCGTCCGCCACGCCGAAAAGTGTCGATAACGGCAACTACTTCCGGCAAACTCGCGCCAGTGATCTTGCAGAGGGTGTCGAGTCGAGTGGGACGCCGTAGCTCACGATTGTCTACACCGCGTTCACTTAATGCTTTGAAGAGTCGCTCGGCGATCTTGCGGCTTTTCTCGTCAGGTAACTCATTGAAAGCTTCGTCAGCGTGGCGCGAGAGAGCGTCAGTCATCGTGCCGATGGCTTCGTAATGATCGAGGCCGATCGGTTCGCCGTCGCGACGATGCGCTTGCCAGTGCTCCCACGTGCGCATCAATGCGTGCTGAAGAATCGGAAGTTGGTCCGGATTGTCGCCCACGTCGTTCAGCAGACGATTGATCAATGGTTCCGAGATCTTTCCGCGCGTGACGCCCACTGGTCCAGTCACCGCGAATCGTCGCTCATCGCGCGTCATTCTCGGAATCAGGTACTGCCCGTCATTGATCGCTTCCGGAAGTCCCTGAAACTGAGCACAGTCGCCAAGAAAATCCGAACGCATCGTCAGCACGATGTAGATTTGCAACTCGCGCTGTTGCGCCGCCTCGAGCAGGAGTTTCACGAATGCAGAGGCTACGTCGACACTGCTGCCTTCATGTGCAGCACGAAAGCGAAACAACTCTTCAAACTGGTCCACCACTACTAAAAGCTTTTCGTGCTCAGCGAGACGAGCCTGCCGCGCCACATTCAAAATGCCGAGCGAGCCGCTGCTCAATGTCGCCTCGATCACTGCTTCAGCTTCCGACTCCGGCAGACCCGCACCTGCTTCGGCAAGTACATCCTTCTTAACTAACTCCGCCGCCAGATTGCCCATTGGATCGCCGCCAGGTCGCATCACCGCAATGCGCCAGCCCGAACCGGCGCCTTTCATCATTCCGCCACGCAGAGCCGGCATCAAACCGGCACGAATCAACGAAGACTTGCCGCTGCCTGATGTTCCGACGACTGCGAGAAACCTGGTGCGTTGCAGTCGCGTGAGCAACTCGTCTGCTTGTCCTTCGCGACCGAAGAACAGCCGGTACTCGTCAGTCTCAAATGGTCTTAGTCCGGGGAAGGGATTTTTAACGGGTTTAGATGAAATCACTGTTGGCCTCCTTCTGCGGAGTGGACGGCCCTGACAAAGTCCTGCAAGTCGCTGGGATCGAACGACGTATAATTCCGAATGACATAAGGCACCAGGTGCGTGAGGAAGTCTTCTTTCTGATCGCTTTGCGGCGCGCCCACGTAGACGGCGCTCGCGCTCCAGTCCTCTTCACGACCATAGCCGTAAGCTTTCTCGAGGTCTTCCAGATTTTTGCGTACCCATGGCTCGTCGCCGTTGCCGAAATATACAAGCGCCGCGTCGCACTCGCGCAGGTTCTTGTGGTGATAGTCCATGAGCGTCGCCGCAGTATCACCGTCGAGCCACGTAATCACTTCGAGATTTTGTTTGAACAGATATTCCTTGATTGGTCGGACGAGACTGCGATCGCGGTTTTCACAGATCAGATAAACCTGTTTCAGTTTTGAGCGTCCGTTTTGTTTGCCTGTTGCCACCACGGCGGGCGGATTCAGTTTTTCGACGATGCGCGTTTTCAAATCTTCGATGCTGGTCTGCAAGAGTTCAGCACC
>Ga0134128_10007151_pt1 | contig 13488 bp, 13 predicted proteins | sample KB31754_FD_96462 | JGI IMG/M metagenome (GOLD analysis project Ga0134128, IMG submission 96462) | Terrestrial soil microbial communities with excess Nitrogen fertilizer from Kellogg Biological Station, Michigan, USA - KB3-175-4 | ecosystem: Environmental > Terrestrial > Soil > Unclassified ... | reverse complement strand
TGGTCTAGTTTTCAGGGGGAAGATCAGCATCTCCATGACGGTCCTCCCTTGACTGGCGAGGTATGGAATCACAGTTGGGACGGCGAGGGAATCCTGAAAATGAGGTTATGCAAGAGGTCTATTGATCGCGACGTTGCGGAAGTACGTCAAGGCTTGTGGCAAACGATTGGTGCTTCGGGTCGCATAAGCGAACGTCGTCTCGCAAACATGAACGAGGCTTGGTCTTGCTTTCGTACATTCTCCATATGGACGTCTCTTAACGACCAATAGTAGTCTTTCCGGTGCATCAGGTTGGATTATCCCAGCTTGCCGAGGCGCGACTGGAGAATGCTGATGGTGGCTATGGCGGCGGTTTCTGCCCGTAGGATTTGCTGACCAAGAGTAATGGGTTGGATCCCAGCCTGCTCGGCTATTTGGACTTCTTCTTTGCTCCATCCTCCTTCTGGTCCAATCAAGATCAGCAGGGAGCCGGTCATGTCTTGCGGTAGCTCGACTGTTTGCAAACTCTTCCCTTCCCGCCGCTCGGCAAGCATGAGTGTGATTGTGCCGGTCTCACGGTCAGTCAGAAGTGCTGCGAGGGATTGTGGCGAGGCAATCGTCGGTACGCGCCACTGTTCGGACTGTTGGGCGGCTTCTAAGGCGATGCGTTGCCAGCGGGCGAGTTGATGGTCCACGCGGTCCGCTTTGAGTTGGACGACGCTGTGCCGGCTTTCAATCGGCACAAGTTCAGCCACGCCCAGTTCAGTGGCTTTCTGAATCACCCAATCCATCTTTTCGCCTTTGAGTAAGGATTGGCCGAGGATCAGCCGGGGCGCGCGACGAAGCGGTTCTTGGACCGTTTCAAGAATGCGTCCAGTGACGGCTCGTTTGGAGAGGTCAGTGATTTCGGCATGGTACCTGGTGCCTTGTCCGTTGCCGAACCACAGAGTCTCGCCGGTGTTCACGCGCAAACTGTCTCGGAGGTGACTCAGCAGATCGCCAGTGAGGGAAATGGTCGGCGGTGTGATGCACTGAGGGAGAACGAAAAATACGGGCATGTGGCTCTGAAGATCGGGAAGGGAGGTCTACTCGAAAAGTGTCTTCATCTTATCGAAGAAGCCGTCGCCGTTGGCTTCCATGGACATGCCGCTCTCTTTCGCATACTCCATCAGCAGTTCTTTTTGCTTGGCCGTCAATTTGGTGGGAATTTGGACCTTAATCGTATAAACCTGATCACCGGTCGAGCCTCCCTTCAGGCTGGGAATTCCTAACCCTTTAATCCGAAGGACCTTGTCATGTTGTGTGCCGGGCGGCACCTTAATGACAGTTGCCCCGGTGAGGGTCGGGACTTCCACTTTTCCACCGAGCACGGCCGTGACGAGGTTGACCGGCACATCACAGGCAATATCGAGGCCCTTGCGATGAAAGACTTGATGGGGTCTGACGGTAACGGCCACGTAGAGGTCGCCGGGAGGACCGCCATTGGGGCCATGCTCGCCTTCATTGGAGAGACGAAGTCGCATGCCGGTCTCAATACCGGCTGGAATATGGACGGCGATGGTGCGCTCTTTGTAAACCCGTTGACGTCCCTGGCAGGCCGGGCAGGGATCCGTGACGAAGTGACCGGTGCCTTCACATTGACCGCAGGGCCGGCTGACGCTGAAGAACCCCTGCTGAAAACGTAGTTGCCCCGCACCTTTGCAGCTGCCGCATGGCTTGATGGCTGCCGCCGATTTGGCCCCGGTCCCTTTGCAGTCGATGCAGATCTCCCAGCGCGGGATCTTGAGTTTGGCTTCTTTCCCGTAGACGGCTTCCTCAAATGTGATTTCGAGGTTGTATTGGAGATCGTTGCCACGTTCGGCCCGAGTTGCGCCGCCACCTCGCGCTTGGCCGAAAAAATCCTCGAAGATGTCGTTAAATACGTCCCCGAATCCGCCCCGGTTAAAATCGAACCCGTCAAAGCCGGGCCCACCCTGTTGTGCCCCGGCATGACCGAACATGTCGTAGCGTTTCCGCCGTTCCTGATCGCTCAACGTTTCATAGGCTTCGTTGATTTCCTTAAACTTTTCTTCGGCGGATTTCTTCTGTTGGTCGCCGACGTGGAGATCCGGGTGGTGCTGGCGGGCCAGTTTCCGGTAGGCTTTTTTCAGCTCGTCGTCGGACACATTCCGATCGACGCCGAGAGTTTCGTAGTAATCGCGTTTGGACACGGCTGCCATTGCGTATAGAAGTAAGGAACCGCCCGAATTCTCGATCGCGCCAAGAACTCGGGCGCTCTGAAGCGCTATTCTAGGCTATTTCTTGTCTTTGTCTACTTCTTCAAATTCTGCGTCCACGACTTTCTCGTCGGTCTTGGTCTCAGCGGTGCTGTCGGAGGATGAGGCGCCCGGTTGCGGGCCTGGAGATGCAGCTGCTTTCTTGTACATCTCTTCGGCTAACTTGTGCGACGCAGTCATGAGTGACTGCGTCGCCGATTCGATGGCCTCGGCATCGGTGCCCTCGAGCGCCTTCTTGACGGCTGCGACGGCATCCTGGATTTTCGTCTTTTCCTCATCAGAGACTTTGTCGCCGTATTCCGTGATGTTTTTTTCCGTTTGGTAGACCAGACTATCCGCCTGGTTCTTGGCTTCCGCCAATTTGCGGCGTTTCTTATCTTCGTCCGTGTGCGACTGCGCATCCCGAACGAGATTCTCGACTTCATCCTTACTCAGACCGCTGGAAGCCGTGATCTTGATGGATTGTTCTTTTTGGGTGGCCAGATCCTTAGCCGATACGTGCACGATGCCGTTGGCATCGATGTCGAACGTCACTTCAACCTGCGGCATGCCCCGAGGCGCCGGTGGAATGCCGACCAAGTCGAACTGCCCAAGCAGTTTGTTGTCATTGGCCATTTCCCGTTCGCCTTGGAAGACGCGAATGGTGACGGCGGTTTGGTTATCGGCTGCCGTCGAGAACACCTGGCTCTTCTTGGTCGGAACGGTCGTGTTGCGTTCGATGAGCTTGGTGAACACGCCGCCCAACGTCTCAATGCCCAACGACAATGGAGTCACATCGAGAAGCAGGACGTCCTTGACCTCTCCTTTGAGGACTCCGCCTTGGATGCCGGCTCCGATGGCGACGACTTCGTCGGGATTCACCCCACGGTGCGGTTCTTTTCCAAAGAAGTCCTTCACGACCTGAATCACTTTTGGCATGCGGGTCATGCCGCCGACCAGTACGATTTCTTGGATATCCTTGGCGGTGACGCCCGCGTCGGACAATGCCTTGCGACAGGGCTCGATCGTGCGCTGAACCAAGTCGTCCACCAGCTGTTCGAGTTTGGCTCGCGTCAGCTTCGTAACCATATGCTTGGGGCCGCTGGCATCGGCGGTGATGAACGGCAGGTTGATCTCCGTTTCTTGAGATGACGATAGCTCGATCTTGGCCCGTTCTGCCGATTCTTTCAGGCGTTGAAGCGCCATTCGGTCTTTCCGCAGATCGATGCCCTGGTCTTTTCTGAACTCATCGACCAGCCAATCCATCACGCGTTGATCGAAGTCATCGCCTCCGAGATATGTGTCACCATTGGTGGATTTCACCTCGAAGACGCCTTCACCGATTTCGAGGACGGAGATGTCAAAGGTCCCGCCGCCCAAATCGTACACGGCAATTCGTTCATCCTTCTTCTTGTCCAGACCGTAGGCGAGGGAGGCAGCTGTCGGCTCATTAATGATGCGCAGGACGTTCAGACCGGCGATCTGGCCGGCATCTTTGGTCGACTGGCGCTGGCTGTCGTCAAAATAGGCGGGAACAGTCACAACGGCCTCAGTGACCTTTTCACCGAGGTAGTCTTCAGCGGTCTGTCGCATTTTCTGGAGAATCATCGCCGAGATTTCCGGTGGGCTATAGCGCTTGCCCCGCAATTCCACATGCGCATCGCCGTTGTCGGCCTCCACCACCTTATAGGGAAGCCGCTTCAGGGCTTCTTGGACTTCACGGCTCTTGAACTTTCGCCCCATCAGACGCTTGACGGAGAAAATGGTGTTCTCGGGATTGGTAATCGCTTGCCGTTTTGCGATTTGGCCGACCAACCGTTCATTTTTATCGGTGATGGCAACGACGGAAGGTGTGGTCCGGCTCCCTTCGGCGTTGGCGATCACGACGGGGTCTCCGCCGCTCATAATCGCCACACAAGAGTTGGTGGTCCCGAGATCGATACCGATGACTTTACCCATTGGTGAACTCCTTCCTTCTCGACAACGACGACTGAGCCAGGTCAGTTCGTCGTTGAGTCATGTTCGCTTGGTTGGGCTGGACCTGACGATACGCTGACCATTGCCGCCCGCAGAATCCTATCGTGCAGCCGATACCCTTTTTGAAACTCATCCAATATTTTATTGGCCGGGACGTCGTTCGATGGTCCGTAGGAGACGGCTTGATGGGCGCTTGGATCGAAGTCCTGGCCGTTCGTTTCGATCGCCTGCACACCGAATTTGGCCAGGATGCCGGATAGTTGCTTGAGCGTCAGCTCCACACCCTGGACGAGCGCCGAATCGCCTACGTTCGTCCGAGCCGCCTTGATCGCCCGCTCCATGTTATCGACAACCGGCAACAGTTCTTTGAGAAACTGTTCATTTCCGAATCGAATCTGTTCGCGCTGGTCGCGTTGTGTCAGCCGTTTGTAGTTTTCAAATTCCGCGGCCAGCCTGAGGTATTTGTCGTTGAGCGCTTTGCATTCTTCAGTCTTGCGGGTCAGTTCATTCTGAACTGAGGAGCTCGCGCCTGCGATGGGAGAATCTTCCTCTAAGCTCTCAATTGTATTGGCGTTTGTTTTTTTCTGGTCTTGATCGTGACTCATCCTGATACCTATACAAGCGGGAAGATATCCATAGGAGGAGGGAAGTCAACGGGTAAGGGAAAATAAAATGATGCAGCTACGAAGAGGATTAGACCCACTGCGTCGGACTCGCGCTGCGGGCGCGGCGATAAAGGAGTTCAAGCCCATGAAGGGTCAAAAACGGTTCAATATGTTGAATCGATCGCGCCTCTGGCGCGATTACCGGAGCTAATCCACCCGTGGCGATCACATATGATGTGTGCCCCATTTCCCCTTCCATCCTCTGGATCAGAGCATCCACGAGGCCGGCATAGCCGAAAATGAGCCCCGACTGAATACTCCCGGCTGTATCGGTTCCAATGACGGTCTTAGGCCGGGCGAGCTCGACTTTGCTCAGCTTTGCAGCCCGTGTAAACAGGGCATCCGCCGAAATAGTCAGGCCTGGTGCGATCACGCCTCCGAGATACTCTCCATCTCGGTTGACTGCGCAAAACGTTGTTGCTGTGCCGAAATCGACGATGATGAGATCGCGGTGAAACTTCTCATAGGCCGCAGCCGCATTCACAATACGGTCGCTTCCGATCTCCTTCGGGTTCGAGTACTTCAGTGTTAAGCCGGTATCCATGTCGGATGAGACGGTGATTGGGATGCGCCCAAAGGACGTTTCAACCATCGATTCAAACGTTTCCGTGAGGGCGGGAACGACGCTGGAGATGATGGCACCGGTGAGCTGATCGGGGACGCGCCCATCTCGAGCCATGAGGCTGAGGCAAAGGACACCATACTCATCAGCAGTCGTCTTGGGATCGGTCGCCAGCCGCCAATGAGTCAGCAGAGTCGATCCGTCAAAGATTCCTGCGACAACATTGGTATTTCCGATGTCGGTCGCTAAGAGCATGGGATTCATTCTACTCGGCCTGATGCTCTTTCGCTACTCTCTCAGATGAATGACATCGGCTGCACGGACATCGACGAGAGGCATCAGTTGTGAGCGAGAATGAGGTGAGAGGGGTCTCACCTGAAGCGCGCCGTCGGCAGAGAGAGTTTCTGCGATGCCGATGATCGGTTGCTCATTCGTGAACAAGACGCGAACTTGGCGTTCCAGTGTGACACAACGAGCCATATAGGCCCGTCGTAGCCGGACCGGTCCATGAGTCCGAAGCTCGTCAAGGCACTGTTCAAGTTCCAGAAGCAGTTGAGCTATGAGTCGATTTCGGTCGATCGGTCGTCGCGAGGCTTCCAGCAATGAGGCCGCAATCGGCCGCAATTCTTCCGGAAAAGACACCGGTGGGACATTCACGTTAAGCCCGATTCCAATGACCACGACCGGGTCATTGGTTGTGGCGAAGCTGCTCTCGCAGAGAATCCCGCCGACTTTGCGTTCATGGAGAAGCAGATCGTTCGGCCACTTCAGCGAAAGGGACACAGCCGCTATCTGTTGAGTGGCTTCGGTCACGGCGAGAGCGCTGACCAGCGGCACCCAGGATAACCATTGTGAAAGGGAAAGGTTTTGCCCAATCCCGCGTACAATGACCGAGCAATAGATGTTCAATCTCGGCGGAGAGAACCAGGTGCGCCCATGTCGACCGTAGCCACCAGACTGGCTTTCAGCAATAACGACGGTGCCGTGTGGTGCGCCCGTTCGAGCCAGTGACACGGCCTCCGTATTGGTCGAGAGGAGGTCTTGGTGGAGGTACAAGGTGTGACCAAGTGACGTGGTCGCAAGGGTGCTGCGAATACTATCGAGGTTGAGTGGTGCGGAGGATACCATCAATTACGCATGTCGGCGTCGTGAAGGCCGAGCTAACGTCATGACAAGGCTGACCGTTGCCGCCGGGGCAGAATGGGTGAGTGCTCCGATGGAGATGCGATCGGCGCCGGCTGCCGCCATGGCTCGGACGTTCTTTAGAGTGATACCGCCTGATACTTCCACCAGGGCCTGGCTCTTGATCAATGCCACGGCACGTCGGACCATGTTCGGAACCATGTTGTCCAGCAGAATAATATCAGGCTTTCCGGCGAGCGCATGCCGAACCTCTGAGAGGGATTCTATCTCGACAATGATCGGGATCGTGCTTGAACGACGGGCATGTGCTAATCGGCAGGCTCTTGTGACCGGTCGTCGATTGCGTTGAAGGAGAGCCAGATGGTTATCCTTGATCAGAATGCCGTCGCTCAATGATCGGCGGTGGTTGTTCCCTCCACCGAGTGAAACGGCCCATTTCTGAAGCGCGCGCCAACCAGGAAGCGTTTTCCTGGTATCCATGATACTGGCAGGGTAGCCGCGCACGGCCCGGCAGAACCGTTGCGTCAAGGTGGCGATCCCGGACAGGTGTTGAAGAAAGTTCAAGGCGACCCGCTCGGCCTGCAGGATGGACCGTCCATCACCCTCGATATCCAGGAGTACCTCTCCATTCGTGGCTCGGTCGCCGTCGCGTTTGGAGACTGACAATCGCAGGGAAGGATCGACCATGAGGAATGCCTGAACCGCTGCGGCCATTCCCGCCACAACCAACGGCTGTTGCGCGATGATCTTGGCCCGAGCCGGCACCGGAGATGAGAAGATCGCAGCCGTCGTGGCATCTCCTTGCGCGAGGTCTTCTATGAGCCCTTGGCGCACCGCGCGACGGATTTCTGCAGCAGGGAGTGTGGCCATCGATCAGGTTGTGAGCATGGCGCGGAGTTGCTGCTCGCTATCGGTCAGCAATGCACGATCGCGGGCCAGAGTCCGCACCCGCTCCCGATGCTCAGCGATCACGTCCGGTGGAGCTTTCGACACAAACTCGGCGTTCTTCAGTTTTCCGTCGACCCGTTGCAATTCCTTGTCGGTCTCCATGATTTGTTTTGCCAGGCGATCGAGAGCTTTTTTGAGGTCGACGTCCTCGGCGACTACGATGCCCACCGAGAGACCCTCCGTGACGAGTCGTAGCAATCTGGCCGCCGGCCAATTATGCGACGGGCGTACTTCGGCGGTGCCGCGACTGAGGTGTGCCAGGTGTCGTTGTAACTGATGGAGCTGGTTCTGCCTGTTCGGGTCGTCGTGCCCGACATGAAACGGAATCTGCTGCCCCGGCGGATAATTCAAGAGGACTCGGCCGGTTCGGACGAGCCCCACCGTTTGTTCCAGCAACGCAAAGTGCTGTTCTGCATCGGGCGCGGCCCATGCCTCGTTCGAGGCTGGATAGTTCTGCACGACGATGCTGTCTCCTTGATGAGGAATCGTCTGCCAAATTTCTTCCGTGATGAACGGCATGAAGGGGTGCAACAGCCGCATGGTCGTTTCCAGCGTCTCCACAAGCGTGTGTCTGGTGCTCGCTCCATCCGGGTGTTCAGGTGTTTGCAGAACCGGTTTGATCAATTCCAGGTACCAATCGCAGTACTCATGCCAGATGAACTGATAGAAGACTGTCGCCGCACGATCGAATCGGTATGACTCCAACTCCGCCGTGACGGCGCGGATCGCGTGGGCGAGGCGACTCAAAATCCACCGGTCTGGAAATGTCCGTTGCGCCGGCGGGAGGGCGGTGCGCGGTCCGTCGAGATACATCAAGGCGAATCGCGCCGCATTCCAAATCTTATTGGCGAAATTGCGATAGCCTTCGATCCGTTCTTCCGCCAGCTTAATATCGCGTCCCGGCGAGGCCATGGAGGCAAGGGTGAATCGAATGGCATCGGTCCCGAATTGATCCATGACATGCAGCGGATCGATCACGTTGCCCTTGGATTTGCTCATCTTCTGGCCTTCTGCGTCGCGGACTAAGGCATGGATATAGACGTCTTTGAAGGGCACGTCTCCCATGAACTTGAGCCCCATCATGATCATACGGGCCACCCAGAAGAACAGAATGTCGAGGCCGGTCACGAGAACTGACGTGGGGTAGTAGGTCTTCAACTCAAGGGTTTGCTCAGGCCATCCAAGGGTTGAAAATGGCCAGAGAGCAGAGGAGAACCATGTATCAAGAACATCCGGGTCCTGCACCAAATTACTACTGTCACATTGGGGACATTTTTCAGGTCTAGACTTGGCAACAATAGGCGGCACATCAAGATCAATAAGCGGCCTATTATCGTGCTTGCTCCTTAGAAATCCACCATTGCACTCTTCGCAATACCATGCTGGGATTTGATGTCCCCACCAGATCTGCCGAGAGATGCACCAATCCTTAATGTCTCTCATCCACCCCAAATAATTATTAGTCCAAGATTCTGGAATGATTCGGATTCTGCCATCTTCTACAACTTTGATGGCAGGTTCAGCGAGTGGATGGATTTTGACAAACCACTGAATTGAAAGATATGGCTCGACCACTGTCTTACAGCGGTAACATTTCCCCACCGCCATCTTGTGAGGCTCTGGATTTTCTAGGGCACCACTAGTAGAAAGCAGCTGTTCGATTTTCGTGCGAGCCTTCTGAACCGAGAGTCCTGCCAATGCAGTCGCAACATCTGGGTGCGCTTTTGTGGCCAGACTAAGTTCGGTCTCATTCAACATGTTCGCGTGTATGTCAAGAATGCGTATGCGAGGAAGAGAGTGTCGTCCTCCAGCCTCGAAATCGTTGAAGTCGTGAGCCGGAGTGATCTTAACGGCGCCAGTCCCGAATTCCAGATCGACGAGGATCGAATCGCCTACGATCGGAATCTCACGAGTAGTCAGCGGTAGGCGAACCTTCTTTCCGATCAGGTGACGGTACCGAGGATCGTCCGGATGCACAGCCACGGCCGTGTCTCCAAGCATCGTTTCAGGCCGCGTGGTGGCCACGATCAAACCGGTGTTCGGGTCGTCTGCTAACGGATAGCGGAGATGATAGAGTTTGCCTTTCACCTCCTCATGTTCCACTTCAATGTCCGAGAGGGCCGTCAGGCAGCGCGGACACCAATTGATGAGCCGCTCGCCGCGGTAGATCAACCCGTCTTCATACAGCCGCACGAAAACTTCAAGGACGGCCTTGGACAAACCTTCGTCCATCGTAAATTGCAAACGGTCCCAGTCGCAGGATTCTCCCAGCTGCTTTTGTTGATTGACGATCGTGTTACCCGACGTTGCTTTCCATTGCCAGACCCGTTCGACGAATCGCTCCCGCCCCAGTGACTCCCGTGACAGACCTTCGGCCATCAGCTGCTTCTCTACGACGTTCTGTGTAGCAATGCCGGCGTGGTCGGTTCCGGGGAGCCAGAGGGTATTCCGTCCCTGCATGCGCCGCCACCGGATCAGGATGTCTTGTAGTGAATGGTTGAGCGCATGACCGACATGGAGTGACCCTGTGACGTTCGGCGGTGGGATGACGATACAATATGGTTGGCCTGGTTGTTCCGGTGAGGCGTGGAAGTATCCGCGCGTGAGCCATTCACGCGACCATCGAGTTTCGACGACCTTTGGGTCATAGCCTTTTTCGAGTTGAAATGGAGCCATTGAAGCAGTTTCCAAAGTGAGGTCGGCATCTTACCATGTCTACGTTGTACAGAAAACGGCGTCAGTCTCTGCTTGTGGCCGTATGAGGCATGTGCTATACAGTCGCCCACAAAGAAATCATCAAACACAATCGCAGTAGGAGGACCATGGCACGAGGTCGTGAGAAGGATCGGAAGACGCGAAAGAAACACCAGAAGAATGTCAAACGGATGAAAGGCCTGGCCAAGGCTCGACGAGGGAAACGGGGTAAGAAAAGTTAGGTCTGAGAGGACTGTGACGCCTCTTCAGTCTCGATCAGACGTCTGAGTTCGGCCTTGATGTGCTGCTCGGCGACATCGGGCACGATTCGCTGAACAGCCTCCTCGATGGTTTCTCCAACTGCGGCTCTCACCAAGTCGTCTGCCAGTAGCGGGGCCTGTTTCAGTACCGCACGTTGAAGCTCATCTTTGACCAGCCGATCGACCGTTCCCACCTGTTCCCGCACGACTGTGGGCAAGTGTTGATGGATTCCGGATTCAACCTGATCCTTGACCAGTCGATCGACGCTCTCTCCGATGGAAGCCTTGGCCACCTCGGACACGGTTTGCCGGATGATGGACTCCCTGGCCTCGAGTTCTTTTCTGATAAGTGCGGGTAATGCCTGAGAGACTAGAGACTGAATGATCGTTGTGAGATATTCCTGAGAGAGGATGCTCCCGAGCTGTGCTTGCAACTCCTTCTGAACAGTCGGGTTGACATGGGTTGCCAATTTCTCGTCGATCACGCGAGGGAGCAGCTCGGCAAGGCTCTGTTGGCTTCGTGTGGTCATCGATTGCAAGAGGTGGTCGAAGAGGCCCTTCATGGCATCTTCGGGAGCAGCAGCGGCGACTGATGGTGCCGGTGATGTGCTCTGTGAGTTGCCAGGCTGGTCCATGCCTTCTTCTTGGCCATCGCCACTTGTCGGGTGGTCGATCGCCTCATTATCATCATCATCGGAGTCGGTTGAAGTCGAAGTCGGCGGCCAGACGCGCCGTTTCAGACTCTTGCCGTTCGAAGCACCAGCTTGTTTCTGTTGAAGAGATTTAAGCACGCCGAGCAAATCGTCAGATTGAAACGGTTTCTTCAGGAATGCCTTGACGCCCAACGTGCGAAGGTGGTTTTCGTCCGGGCGATCAGCCGGATTCACCAACGAAATGAGATAGGTCTCTGTCAGGTTGTCCAGTTTGTTGATCTCCTTGCAAAACCCAGAAAAAGTCATGTTGTCAAGATGATAGTCCGCGATGATCAGCGAGGGAGAACTTCGTCGAGCGGCCTCAAGGGCGGCTGGTCCGTCCTGAAATCCAACGACCTCAAACCCTTCCGGGGTTGAGATCTGTTCTACCAGCCGTCTCACCGCAGGACTGCTGTCTACAACGAAGATCGGAGAAGGCATGAAAAAACTCCATAGTTTTTAGTTTCTTCGAAGCTAGCAAGGGGGGTATTCTTTGTCAAGAAAACCGTCGATAGATGATTGGATTCACGATGTATTTCGGCACGCTTCGGTCGCTGAAATGAGATCAGGGTAGACCCGTCATGAGTTCATCGATCCGAGTTGTGTTTTTCGATGCAGCCGATACCCTCTTTCACGTGCACGGATCGGTCGCTGAAATCTATCTTCGACATGCGGTTGAATTCGGCTTTCCACGGAAACCAGACTCGTTGGTCGGGATCCAACAAGCGTTCAGACGAGCGTTCCGCGAGGCTCCGCCGCCGGTCTTTGCCGCAGCTGAACCGGCACGAATCAAGCAGAGTGAACGGCTGTGGTGGTTCGATATCGTTCATCATGTCTTCTATCGTGTGGGCATGTTCGAGCGATTCGACGAGTTCTTCGATCACGTGTTTCGTGTGTTTGAGGACGACCGATCATGGCGCTTGTTTCCTGAAACCGCTTCCACCTTAACTCGGCTCAAAGCACGAAATCTGGAACTCGGGATCATCTCGAATTTCGATTCCCGACTCTTTACCGTGTTGCGTGGACTCGGGATTGCCGATGCATTCGACACGGTGACTATCTCGAGTTTGGCCCAAGCCGCAAAACCAGCCCCACAGATCTTCCACATCGCGTTGGAGAAGCATGCGGTCGATCCGGAAGAGGCCTTGCACGTCGGGGATAGTCTGCGAGACGACGTGGAAGGTGCGGAGAAAGCCGGTCTTCAGGCCGTCCTGTTGGATCGTGACGGGAGTCAGCAAGAAGCAAGCGGCGTTCAGATTATCAGAAGCTTGGAAGGGCTGTTCCCATTCCTAGACCGGATCGAGCAATAACGGTACGAGATCTTTCGCGCGGCCCTGCAGTGAGATGTCGACCAGCGCCGGCTGTGGGGTGGGTGCAAGATTGATTTCGGCGACGAATGCACGGCCTTCTTTGGCAACGGATGCGAACCCGGCAGCCGGGTAGACGACCCCGGATGTGCCGATGATGAGCAAGACGTCGCAGCGGTTGAGCGCATTGGAGCAGCAGTCGAGGTCATCGGTAAACAAGGATTCTCCGAACCAGACAATATGGGGCCGGAGCAGCGACCCGCAATGGGCACAGGACGGGAGGATGGCAATCGGCACATCGCGGTTGTTTTTTACCACGCCACAGCCGGTGCAGCGAACTTTCCAGATGTTGCCATGAATCTCAGAGACTTTCTGTGAGCCTGCGTCTCGATGCAGCCCGTCCACATTTTGAGTAATCAGCCGGAAGTCCGGAGAGCGGCGCTCCAGTTCGACGATGGCTTTGTGGGCGGAGTTCGGCTGTTTTGTGACGATCAGCTCGCGCCGCCAGTTGTACCACTCCCACACGAGGCGAGGATCCCGCTCGAAGGCCTCGGGCGTCGCCAGATCTTCGGCGCGAAAGTTTTTCCACAAGCCGTCCGTTCCGCGAAACGTCGGCACACCGCTGTCGGCCGAGATCCCGGCGCCGGTGAGCACGGTGATGCTTCGAGCAGCGGCGAGTTGTTGTCTTATAATCCCAAGATCGGAACCGGGCGTCATGATCTTATCGGCCTCCCAAGTGCGGCTGCGTTGCCGCGCAACCGCATGCTATAGTACGACCGTTTCACACGCAACCATGAGGATGAGAACATGAAACAGATCTTGATGGTCGGCGCAGGCTCAGTCGGCGGATTTTTCGGAGCGCGATTGGCCAAGCAGAATCCCGACGTGTCGTTTTTACTGCGACCGAACACGCTGGCAGCGGTGAAACAAAACGGATTGACGATCCGCAGCGCCGATGGAACCTTTACGGTCAAGCCCCATGCAGCCTCGGATGCGCGTCAGCTCC
>Ga0134128_10007148_pt1 | contig 13493 bp, 13 predicted proteins | sample KB31754_FD_96462 | JGI IMG/M metagenome (GOLD analysis project Ga0134128, IMG submission 96462) | Terrestrial soil microbial communities with excess Nitrogen fertilizer from Kellogg Biological Station, Michigan, USA - KB3-175-4 | ecosystem: Environmental > Terrestrial > Soil > Unclassified ... | reverse complement strand
TTCAGCACTCACGGTGGGGTGGCCGAGAGGCGAGGCAACGGCCTGCAAAGCCGTGTACACGGGTTCGAATCCCGTTCCCACCTCCATTTAGGCTGAACCAAGGTATGTCACGGCACTGTTGATCTGAACAGTGCCGGTGGGATGCATTGGGCGATTGGCGCAGCGGTAGCGCGCTTCCCTGACACGGAAGAGGTCACTGGTTCGATCCCAGTATCGCCCACGGATGAACCGGAAAGTTCATTCTGCTGGTGAAAGTCGGCTAAAGTAGTGCAGCAACATGATGCGGTTGTAGCTCAGCTGGTAGAGCACCACCTTGCCAAGGTGGATGTCGCGAGTTCGAATCTCGTCAACCGCTCGGATGTAAAGCAAGGAACTGCCGGAGTCCTCGGATTCCGGCAGTTTTTCCGATCCACCACCCCTTGGGGCGATTGGCGCAGCGGTAGCGCGCTTCCCTGACACGGAAGAGGTCACTGGTTCGATCCCAGTATCGCCCACCATCCAGACGTACGACGGCGACGCAAGCCTTGCGTCGCCGTCGTGCGTTAAGCGGCGTACGTTTAAGCTAGTGGGCCAGCTTCAGCCCCACAATGCAGCCGACCAGGCCCCCCAGGAGCAGCACCTTCAGCAGGGACACGGCCTCCGTGCCGGTGGCCATGGCGTAGGCGACGGTCAGGGCCGCGCCGATGCCCACCCACACAGCGTAGGACGTGCCGACAGGCAGCGTCCGCATGGCCCAGGCAAGGCCACCCATGCTGGCCCCGAGGGCCGCCACGAAGACGATGCTGGGCAGCAGTTTGCTCAAGCCCTCGCTCTTGCCCAGGGCAGTGGCCCATACGGCCTCAAGGACTCCGGAGACAATCAAGACAAGCCACGCCATGGTAATTCCTCCACCACGCCGTCTTGTCGCTGGCCGGGTACGGCGCACCTCGTCCGGGTGCCTGCTGGCTCCTGCCATCTTGGCACACCCGGCGGCGGCGGGGGGAATCGCCCCGGGCGCACCAGACTTAGCTCGCCGGCGCGGCCGGTGTCCCGGCTGCGGGCACCGTGAGGGCATTCCGCGCCGCTTCCGTGGCCGAGGTCATGTCCAGCAGGAAGCGCGTCACGAGCTCAATCTCCGGGGCCGTGTACTTCTCCGCGGCGCCTCGCAGCTGCTGCGCCAGCGGCGTGAACAAAGCGCGCCCGACGTCCCGCGCATGGTTCGTCATGGCCAGCTCCACCTGCCGCCGGTCGGACTGGCTGCGCCGGCGGTTCACGTGGCCCGAGCGTTCCAGCCTGTCCACGAGGGCCGTGGTGGCCGGGGAGCTCAGGTTCAGGGCCTCCCCCAGTCTTCCCGGGGTCAGCGGGCGCTCCGGGGTGCTGGGGCGGATGAGGAACCCCAGGGCATTCAAGTCCGTGCGGTGCAGTCCGTGCAACGCGGCGGTCCGTTCCACATAGCGGTCTGATTCATATGTGAACCCGCGCATGGCAGCCATGAGTTCTCCGGTGGGGTCATGTGGTTCCATGGGACCCATCTTCCGCCATTCTCGGCTCAAAGGCATCATTTTTCTCTTCATCTTCAAATATCTTGATTATGGAAGTACTATGTCGACCATGGATCTTCGCAACCGTTCACCCAGGAAGTGGCTGCGGCTGACGCTGCCGGCAGTGCTGATCGTCATCTGGCTGTTGATAGCCGGCGTGGGCGGGCCCACCTTTGGCAAGATCTCCGACGTCTCCACCAACGACCAGGCCTCCTTCCTGCCCGCCAGCGCCGAATCGACCGCCGTCCAGGACTGGCAGAGGCGCTTCGTGGACAGCAGCACGATCCCGGCCGTGGTGCTCGTCACCTCCGGGACGGAGTTCAGCCCGGCGCAGCTGGCACGGCTGGCGGCCCTGCCGGACAAGCTGGGCGCCGTGCCCGGCGTCCGGACGGCCTCGGGCGCGGCGGCGGCCGGGATTGCCGGCCCCATCCCGTCGCGGGACAAGCTCGCGGTGGAGTTCATCGTTCCCGTCGCCGACGCCGGTGAACTAAAGACCGTGGTCGACGGGCTCCGCGCGGTCCTGGCGGCGCAGGTGACGGAGGGCATGAGCTACTACGTCACGGGGCCGGCCGGGCTCACCGCGGACCTTATCGGGGCCTTTGCCGGGATCGACGGCGTGCTGCTGCTGGTGGCGCTGCTGGCCGTCTTTGTGATCCTGCTGGTCGTCTACCGCTCCGTGGTCCTGCCGGTCCTGGTCCTCTTCACCTCCGTCGTGGCCCTCTGCGCGGCGATCCTGGTGGTGTACGCCCTGGCCAGCGCGGACGTGATCAAGCTGAGCGGGCAAAGCCAGGGCATCCTGTCCATTCTGGTCATCGGCGCCGCGACCGACTATTCGCTGCTGCTGGTGGCGCGCTTCCGGGAAGGCCTGCACGAGGTGGAGTCATCCTGGACCGCCATGGGACGGGCCCTCCGCAGCGCCTGGGAACCGATCACCGCCTCCGGCACCACGGTGATCCTGGCCCTGCTGTGCCTGTTGGTCTCCGACTTGAATTCCAACCGCAGCCTGGGGCCCATCGCCGCCATCGGCATCTTCTTTTCCCTGCTGGCCGCGCTCACCTGCCTCCCGGCCCTGCTGGCGCTCTTTGGCCGCGCGGCCTTTTGGCCGTTCCGGCCCAAGGTTGGACCCGGGCACTCCCACAAGCACGCCGCGGACGGCACGGCCGCCCCGGCCCCGTCCAAGGGCGACGACGTGGCGCGCGGCCTCGCCGGCATTGGCGGGCTGTGGCGCCTTGTGGGCCTGCTGGTGGCCCGCCGGCCGAACCTGACCTGGGTGATCACCCTGGGCGTGCTTGTCCTGGCCAGCAGCGGCGTACTGCAGCTCCAGGCGCACGGGGTGTCCCAGACCCAGGTCATCCTGGGCCCGAGCAACGCCGTGGACGGCCAGGCGGCGCTGGCACGGCACTTCGACGCCGGCAGCGGCAGCCCCGTGGTGATCGTCGCCGACGCGGACAAGCAGCGCGAGGTCCTAGCCGCCGTCGAACGCGTGGCCGGGGTCGCGGGCGCGGCCATCCAGACCGAAGGAGGGCGGCCCGGCACCGGAGCGCCCGCCGTGGTCAGGGACGGGCGCGTGCTGATCAATGCCACCCTGGCGGACCAGGCCGATTCCGACCGCGCCGAACAGGTGGTGGCCAACCTCCGGTCCGGGCTGCCCAAGGTCGACCCGGGTGTGCTGGTGGGCGGCGTCACGGCCATCGCCCTGGACACCAACACGACGGCGCAAAACGACCTGGTGAAAATCGTTCCCCTGGTCCTGGCGGTCATCCTGCTGGTGCTCATGGCGCTGCTGCGCTCCCTTGTGGCGCCGCTGGTCCTGATCGGTTCCGTGATCGTCTCCTACACGGCGACCATGGGCGTGTCCGCGCTGGTGTTCAACCACGTCTTTGGCTTTCCCGGCGCCGACGCGACGGTTCCGCTCTTTGGCTTTGTGTTCCTGGTGGCCCTCGGCGTCGACTACAACATCTTCCTCATGACCCGGGTCCGCGAGGAGTCCCAGCTCATGGGAACCCGCGCCGGGGTCCTGCGCGGGCTCGGCAAGACCGGCGGGGTCATCACGTCGGCCGGCGTGGTGCTGGCCGCCACGTTCGCCGCCTTGGGCGTCATACCCCTGCTGTTCCTGGCGCAGCTGGCGTTCATCGTCGCCTTCGGCGTGCTGCTGGACACCGTCATTGTCCGGTCGCTGCTGGTCCCGGCGCTGTCCTACGCCATCGGCAGGCGCATGTGGTGGCCGTCGCGGGCCGGGCGCGGGCCCGGCCCGGCACCCGCCCGCGCCGACGGCGCCCCGCAACTTCACGCCCGGCAGAGCCACCGGGGATGAGCTGTTGACATCCCCGCCGCACCCACTAGCCTGATTAGAGGTTGGGGCGCGAATGGCCCCAGGAGCGAAGGGAGGTGCCCATTGTCTATTTTTGACGATATCAAGGGCAGGGCCGAGGGGCTGTTGCGGGGACACGAAGTTCAGGTCAAGGACGGCATCCAGAAGGCTGGCGATTTCATCGACAGCAAGACCGGTGAGAAGTTCAAGGACCAGATCGACGGCGTCCAGCAGGCGGCTTCGGATTTTGTGGACAGGCCCAAGGCCTGATTCCGCTCCTTCGCCCCTGACATGGCGTCAAGGCAGGCGCCGGTCCCGTCGAGAGACGGCACCGGCGCCTTGCGCGTTTAAATCCGGTCCGGCGGGCGGCGGCTACGCGCCGCGGCCGGCGGGCTGCGGCTCGGACACCGCCGGGCCGGGAATGGCCTCCGCGGAAGGCGCCCCCTGCGCCTCGCGGGCCAGGGCCATCAGGCGGGACACTGCGCGGAAATACTTCTTTTGGTAGCCTCCGGCCATCATCTCCGGGGTGAAGAGGGCGTCCAGGGGGGCGCCGCTGCCCAGGATCGGCACGTCCTTGTCATACAGGCGGTCGGCCAGCACCACAAAGCGGAGGGCAACCGACTGCTCGGTGATGGTGTGCACGTTGCGCCAGACGACGGCGTCGATCCCGTCAAGGAGCTGCCGGTACCGGGACGGGTGAACGCCGGCCAGATGGTCCACCAGGGTGCCGAAATCGTCCACGGCCACCGTCTTGCCCTCAAACTCCCGGCGCATGGTGGCGTCCAGGTCGCTGTTGAGCAGCGGCTCGGGCGGGGTGGGCAGGCCGCGGTGGCGGAAGTCCTCGCCATCGATGTGCAGGATCTCGAACTGGTCCGCCAGCACCTGGATCTCCCGCTGGAAGTCGACCGCCGCGAACCGACCGTCGCCCAGGGCGCCCGGCAGGGTGTTGGACGTGGCCGCCAGCTTGACGCCGGCGTCGGCCAGTTCCCGCATGAGCCGGGACATCAGCACGGTGTCGCCGGGATCGTCCAGTTCAAACTCGTCGATGCACACCAGCTTGTAGCTGCTCAGCGCCTCCACCGTCTTTCGAAAGGACAGGGCCCCCACCAGGTTGGTGTACTCGACAAAGGTGCCGATGGCCTTGGGGCCCTCCACCTGGTGCCACAGCGAGGACAGCAGGTGGGTCTTTCCGACGCCAAAACCGCCGTCAAGGTAGATGCCGGCCCGGGAACCGGCCTTCCTGGTCCCGTCGCCAAAGAGCTTGCCGCCGAAGATCCGCCGCAGGCCTCCCGCCGGTTTCGAGGCAACCTGGCTGCCGAAGTCTTCCAGCATCCGCACGGCCTCGGCCTGCGACGGCTGGGCCGGGTCCGGGCGGTAGCTGGCGAAGGAAACCTCGCCAAAGCGTGGCGAGGGAACGAATCCCTTCAGCAGTTCCTCCACCGACACCGCCGGCCGGCGGGTGGAAAGTTGCTCAACGTGTACCAAGGACTGATCCGTTCATCGAAAGGAATTTTCGTGCGTGCTTCACGGCGCCGCAGGGGCCCCTCCAAGAATACCCACTTAGATGTTGCGCCACGTTAACGCGAGGGAGTAATCCCGGCCCGGCCGTGGTTACTGTAAGGGAGAGGACAGGCCGCCGCGTGTGCAAGCTGCGGCCGGCAAATCCCGCCTTCGCCCCACGGACTGTGCCGGACGTTCCCGGTGCCGCCTGGTGCGAGCCGTCCATGAAAGGGGCACCATGCCTGTTGCAGTTGATACAAATAAGAAGTTCGCGTCCTATGCGCACCCGGAGCGGCTGGTTTCCACCGATTGGCTGGCCGTGGCCCTTGCCAGCGGTGCCACGAAGGACGGCAGCCTGGTGGTTGTCGAATCCGACGAGGACGTCCTGCTGTACGAGACCGGCCACATTCCCGGTTCGGTCAAGATTGACTGGCACACCGACCTGAACGACGACGTTACCCGCGATTACATCGACGGCGCCGCGTTCGCCGTGCTCGCCGCCGCCAAGGGCATCTCCCGCGACACGACCGTGGTGGTGTACGGCGACAAGTCCAACTGGTGGGCCGCGTACGCCCTGTGGGTCTTCACGCTGTTCGGCCATGAGGATGTCCGGCTGCTCGACGGCGGCCGGGACAAGTGGATTGCCGAAGGCCGCGAGCTGACCACTGACGCCACGGAGGTCACCCCCGCCGCCGGCTACCCCGTGGTGGAGCGCAACGACGCCCCCATCCGCGCCTACAAGGAAGATGTCCTGGCCCACCTGGGCAAGCCGCTGATCGACGTCCGCTCCCCCGAGGAGTACTCGGGCGAGCGCACCCACATGCCCGCCTACCCGCAGGAGGGAACGCTGCGCGGCGGCCACATCCCCACCGCGGCGTCCATCCCGTGGGGCCGTGCCGCGGACACCGACGGCACGTACCGCAGCCGCGAAGAACTCGAAGCCCTGTACCTGGGCGAGGCCGGGCTGAAGGCAGGCGACGACGTGGTGGCCTACTGCCGCATCGGTGAGCGTTCCAGCCACACCTGGTTCGCGCTGAAGTACCTGCTGGGCTTCGACACCGTCCGCAACTACGACGGCTCCTGGACCGAGTGGGGCAACAGCGTCCGCGTCCCGATCGCCAAGGGAACCGAGCGCGGCGAACTGCCCTCGTCAAACTAGCTCCTGTCGCAGTTGCTCCCTTCCCCGAAAAGAAACGTACGCTTTAGTTGATGACTACTTTTCAAGCACTTCCGCCGGCGCTGGCCGAGATCGTGAAAGATTTCCAGGAACTGGAGGAGCGCGACCGTCTCACGCTCCTCCTGGAATTCTCCCGGTCCCTGCCAGCCCTGCCGGAACGTTTAACGTCCCACCCCGAGCTGCTCGAGCAGGTGGTGGAATGCCAGTCGCCGCTGTTCCTGACGGTCGAGGCGGAAAAAACCGACCACGGCGACGTGGTCCGGCTGTTCTTCCAGGCCCCGCCGGAGGCGCCCACGACGCGCGGATTTGCTTCGGTCCTCCACGAGGGACTGGACGGGTTGACGGCGGAGGAGATCCTGGCGGTGCCGGACGACATGCCGGAACAGCTCGGCCTTACGCGTGCCATTTCACCCCTGCGCATGCGCGGCATGTCCGCCATGCTGGGCCGGGTCAAGCGCAAGATTGCCGGCGGACTCCGCCCGGCAGCCTAGGGCGGCAGATGCGGGTGTCCGGGTTGCCGTGACGTTGACAAGGCAGCAGCGGCGGGCGAACATCCGCAGCTGCTGCCTTTTCACTTGCCTTGCGGGCCCCACCGGGCCGCCCCGGATCCGCAAAGCTCCACACTCCCGACGCCGCGGCGCACGCCCGACACCCAGCCTCGGGACCCCAGCCAATCGGCTGAGCCAGCTGCTACAAACAGCAGCCCAAACCCCCGCGTTGCTACGACCACTTGACTTCGCGCCGGAATTTCGCGTCCCGGCGCCGCAACACTCGCGGCAGCAGTGGGCAGCCCGCTGCAATAATGGGCCCATGGGAAAGAAAAAGCGTGCCGCCACCGCGCCGGCGACAAGCGCCAGCACCCCCGCAACGGTCGCGCTGGCCGCGGCCGGGGTGCCTTTCACTGGCCACGCCTATAGGCATGATCCCGCAGCAGCCAGCTATGGCATGGAGGCGGCCGATGTCCTCGGCGTCGCACCGGAAAGGGTCTTCAAGACCCTCATGGCGGACGTCGACGGGACGCTCACCGTGGCGGTGGTCCCCGTCAACGGCTCGCTCGACCTCAAGGCCCTCGCCCATGCCGTGGGCCGAAAGAAGGCCGCCATGGCCGACCCCGCCGTGGCCCAGCGCCGCACGGGCTACGTCCTGGGCGGCATCTCCCCCCTGGGCCAGCGCCAGCACTCCCCCACCGTCCTGGACGAATCGGCGCTCCAATTTGAGACCATCTACGTCTCCGGCGGCAGGCGCGGCTTCGACGTGGAACTCGCCCCCGCCGACCTCATCGCACTGACCCGGGCAGCCACGGCCCCCCTCGGCCATCCGGCGCAGCGGGCCGGCACCTAGTCGCGGGGCAGGGTGTAGCGAGGCAGGGTGTAGCGGGCCAGCCGGGGGCGCAGCCACCCTTCGACCGCGTTGTCCCAGCGCTCCGGGTCAACGTTCCATTCCTTGGTGTGCCGGGCCTTGCTGAAGGGCTCGAACGTGACCATTTCCGGATTGCGCCGGGCGAGCTCCGAGGTGGGCTCGTAGGGCACGAAGTCGTCGTCGACACTGTGCAGGACGAGGGTGGGGGTGCGCAGTTCGACGGCGCGGGAGACCCAGTCCATGCTCTTGAGGTCCACGGGCGCGGCCAGTCCCGTGATGCGCCGCCCCACCGGGTGGCTGAGCATGAGCTGGCTGTAGCGCCCCACGTAGTCGGGGATCCGGTTGAGCTGCGCCTGGTGGGCCAGGACGTTGACCCAGTTGATGACGGGGGCGTCCAGGACCATGGCCAGGATGTGTCGGCGGTTGCGGGCGAGGTCGGCGGCCTGCAGGCTGATGGCCCCTCCCATGGAGTAGCCGAACAGCACCACGTCCTTGGCGCCATGGGCCACGGCATAGTCGATGGCCGCCTCCACGTCCCGCCACTCGGTGACCCCCAGCCCATACCGGCGGTCGGGCGCGTAGGGGGCGTCGCCGTCGTTCCGGTAGGAGATGAGCAGGGCGTTCATGCCCAGCAGATGGGCGGCGGGGACGGCCCGCAGGCCCTCGCTGCGGGTGGCGCCGCGGCCGTGGACCATGATGGCCCAGGTGGCCAGGGCGTTGGGCGCACGCATCAGCCAGGCGGGGGCGGGGCCGACGGGCAGCTCGATGGTGACGTCCTCGGCGTCCAGGCCCAGTTCCTGCGGGTGGGCGTAGACGCTGCCGGACCACCAGCCGCGCGTGGCGGTGCGCAGGTCCCCGCCCACCACCTCCAGCACCTCCCGGGTGATGCTGCCTTCGCGCGGGACGTACGCGATGATCCGCCCCACCACGGCATGGGCGCGCCCCCCGTCGAAATAAATGGCGTAGCGGCCTTCGACAGTCGTGTCGGGCGTGGCGTCGAGCACCACCTGCAGCTCGGGCCCGTTGGGAATCACGGCCAGGATGGAGACGTCGTCCGCGCGCGACTTTTCAGGGGTGACCACCCTGCGGGCAAAGTAGGCGGCCAGCGCCGAGGTGGCCGTCACGACGGAGAAGGCTGCCGCCCCGGCCGCCCCGGCACCGAGAATGCCCCACTTGACCCAATGCCTGGGCTGCTGCGCAGAAGTTGCCATGCCCCCATTCTGCCCACGTGCCGGCGGGGGCGTCGAGCGGCGCACCGGCCCGGGCCGAACAACCACCCGCAACATTTTGGCCACAGGCGCCGTTTTGGCCCGCCATCCGCCCTAAGCTGGTGCCATGAGCGACGTGATCATTATCCTGACGGAAGAACCCCTCGGTCCCGGCGATGCCGCCAACATCACCGAGCTGTACAGCCCGGGCGACGACGTCGAGCTGCTGCTGCTCGTCCCGGCCGACACCAGGCGGCATTTGCTGGTGGACGTCATTGACCAGCTGACCATGCTGGACGTGCCCGCCGCCCTGCGCGAGTTCCGCGAAAAGCCGGACGCGGCCACCGTGCGCGCCACCGCGGAGGAGACGCTGCAGGCGTCGCTGGCCGTACTGCTGGCATCGGGGGCCAAGGCCACCGGCCGTGTTGCCGAGGGCGACGCCGTCTCCTCCCTGGTCGCCCAGGTCACCGACTCCGGCGCCCGGCAGGCAGTGGTGGTCACCCGCCCGCATGCCGTGGCCGACACCTTCCGGCAGGACTGGGCGCACCAGGCCCAGCGCAAGCTGGGACTGCCCGTGCTGCACCTGTACGCCGGCTCGGGATTTATTGGCGACTCGTAGGCGTTGAGGATTACATGAGCGATTTTGTTGTACCGACAGTTGTGAAGACCGACGAAGAGTGGAAGCAGGAACTGAGTCCAGAGGAGTACGCCGTGCTGCGCCAGGCCGGTACGGAACGGCCGTACACGGGCGAGTACTGGGATTCCACGGAGGAGGGCGTGTACGCGTGCCGCGCCTGCGGTGCGGAACTGTTCACGTCCCGGGAGAAGTTTTCCTCGCACTGCGGCTGGCCGTCCTTCTTTGCCCCCCTGGCCGACGGAACCGTGCGCTACCTGCACGACAACTCCTTGGGCATGGAGCGCATTGAAGTCCGCTGCGCCGCCTGCGACTCCCACCTCGGCCACCTGTTCAAGGGCGAGGGCTACGACACCCCCACCGACGAACGCTTCTGCATCAACTCGGTCTCGCTGAAGCTAAGGCAGGCCGGGGCCTAGCAGCCGCCACTGCGGCGCGGACGAGCATATGCAACGCTTGGGCCGCGCCGCTTTTTCATGCCCTCGAGCATGACTGTTTCTAATGCTTAGGAATATCAAACATAAGATTTCCTGTTCCATTGATAGTCTCGGAAAATTGCCGCAGGCGGCAGACCACACCTCAGGAAAGGATGACTCACCATGAGCATCACCGCGGAAGCACGGGACACCGCCCCCGGAACCAACCACCAGGGGCTGGCCACCGACCCCTCGTGGCTTGCCCTCAAGCAGGCCGCCACGAGCCTGCAGGGACTCCAGGCCAAGGACGGCTCGGTTCCCGACCCGGACGTCCGTGCCCGCGCCCAGAAGCTTGTCGAGACCATCACCGGCTCCATCCAGGCCCTGGCGCCGCATTTCCCCCACGACGCCGACTACCTGCGCCTTGCGGTGGAGGACTTCAACAAGTGGGTGGCGGCAGGCCTGGGCGTGCCCGACTTCCTGGACTCCCTGCTCGCGTTCAAGCCGCAGGAGCACCGGGTGGACGGCCTGGGCCACCTGGTGGTATTCCCCATGTACACCCAGAACGGGTCCACCTCCCGCTTCGTGGAGGCCGTCCTGGTGGAGGTCATCTGGCCCGAGTTCATCGGCGAACTGGAAGCCGGCAGCTACTCCAACAAGCTCTTTGTCCCGCTGCGCTTCATCGACTTCACCCCGGGCTACGACAGCAACTCGGCCGTGCTGTTCCCGGAAAGCGTGGCCGTCCGCGAAACCCCCACCTTCACCTGGGGGGCCATCTTCCAGGACCGCGAGGCCGCGCGCTTCCGCCGCGTGGTCCGGGAGGCCGCCTCCGTGACCCGGCTGGATTTGCCGGCGGACGCCGTCGAACTTTTGGACAGCCAGGCGCTCACGCAGGAAACGTTCGTCATGTGGGACCTGATCCACGACCGCACGCACATGCGCGGGGACCTGCCCTTTGATCCGTTCATGATCAAGCAGCGCATGCCCTACTTCCTCTACTCCCTCGAGGAACTGAGATGCGACCTGACCGCGTACCGCGAATCCGTGGCCGTGGAACGCGACGAGAAAGCCTCCCCCGAGGCCCGCCGGCACGCGAAGCTGGTCCAGTACGCCGTGATCTTTGACAGGATCTTCCGCTTCGCCATCACCGGCACCCGGGTGCGCAACTACGACGGCCTGGGCGGGCAGCTGCTCTTCGCCTGGCTGCACCAGCACCACGTGCTGCACTGGACGGACACCAAGCTCACCATCGACTGGGCCGAGGTCCCGGACGTGGTCATCGCCCTGGGCCACGCGATCGAGGAGCTCTACTGGCGCTCGATCGACCGGCCCAAGCTGGCCCACTGGTTGGCCGCCTACGAGCTGGTCTCCGGCACGCTGACCCCGAACCCGGCCTCCATCTGGGCCAAGGGCCCCGACGCGCTGCCGCTGACGGCCGCGCTGCGCGAGGTCACCGACCAGGTCATGGATGACGAATTCCCGCTTTCCATGTTCTACGAGGCCCTCGCCAAGAAAATGCGCGGCGTCATTGAATCGACCTCGGGCATCACCGGCGCCAGCGAAGCGTAGGTGGGTACTGTTGTAGGCATGAGCGAATCTCCCCTTGTGCTGGTGGCCGGCGGCAGCAGCGCCGCCGGCATCGCCGTTGCCTCCGCGCTGGTGTCCGCCGGTTTCCGTGTCCTCACGGTGGGGTCCGACGCCGGACGCATCGGGGCGGCGGCCGCCCTGACCGGCGGCGCCGTCCCCCTCGTGTGCGACCTCGCGGACCCGGAGGCCGTCGCCGCCATGGGGGACAGTATCCACCGCGAGCATGGCCCCGTCGGAGGCCTGATCCACCTGGTGGGCGGCTGGCGCGGCGGCAAGGGCCTGGCCGCGCAAAGCGACGCCGACTGGGACTTCCTGCACCGCTCAGTGCTCACCACCCTGCGCAACACCACGCGCGCGTTTTACGACGAGATTGCGGCCTCCGGCTCCGGCCGCATCGCGATCGTCTCCTCCACCTCCGTCACGGCACCCACCCCCGGCAACGCCAACTACGCAGCCGTCAAGGCGGCCGCGGAAACCTGGGTCCGGGCATTGGCCGCGGGGTTCGCCCAGGACGCCAGTCCCGGGCCGGCGGCCGTCGTGCTGGTGGTGAAGGCCCTGGTGGACGACGCCATGCGGGCCGCCTCCCCCGAACGGAAATTTCCCGGTTTCACCGACGTTGCCGTCCTGGGGCAGACTGTGGTGGGGCTCTTTTCCACTCCCGCGGTGCAGCTCAACGGCCACCGCATCGAACTCAACTAGAAGGCTTGCAGTGACCACTGACACCGTTTCCACCCGCGCACGGCTCCACGACCCGGCTGTCCGCAGCTTTGCCTCCGACAACTACTCGGGCGTGCACCCGGAAGTGCTGGCCGCGCTGGCCGCCGCCAACGAGGGCCACCAGGTGTCCTACGGCGAGGACGTGTACACCGCGCGGCTGCAGGAAAAGCTGGTGGAGCTGTTCGGCAGGCCGGTGGAGGTGTTCCCCGTCTTCAACGGCACGGGCGCGAACGTCACCGCCCTCCAGTCACTGCTGCCGCGTTGGGGGGCCGTGGTGTGTGCGCAGACGGCCCACATCAACTGCGACGAAAACGGGGCGCCGGAGCGGGTGGGCGGCATGAAGCTGCTGGCCGTTCCCGCCCCGGACGGCAAGCTGACGCCGGAGCTGATCGACAGGGAGGCCTGGGGCTTCGGCGACGAACACCGCGCCCAGCCGCTGGCGGTCTCCATCACCCAGACCACCGAACTGGGCACCTGCTACACGCCGGCGGAGGTCAAGGCCATCTGCGACCACGCCCACTCGCTGGGCATGAAGGTCCACATGGACGGCGCCCGGCTGGCCAATGCCGCGGCCTTCCTGGACGTGCCCGTGCGCGAATTCACCGCGGACGCCGGTGTGGACATCCTCTCCTTTGGCGGCACGAAGAACGGCATCATGTTTGGCGAGGCCGTGGTGGCCCTGAACCCGGAGGCCGCGGACGGGCTGATCTACCTGCGCAAGATGAACATGCAGCTGGCCTCCAAGATGCGCTTCATTTCCGCGCAGCTGCTGGCCCTGCTGGAGGACGGCCTGTGGCTGAAGTCCGCCGGGCATGCCAACGCCATGGCAGCGAGGCTGCGTGCCGCCGTCGACGCGATCCCCGGCGTGCAGCCCACCCAGGCCACCGAGTCCAACGGCATCTTCGCCGTGCTGCCGCCCGGCGTGGCGGACCGCCTGCGCACAAGGTTCCGCTTCTATGACTGGAATGAGGCCGCCCGCGAGGTGCGCTGGATGTGCTCCTTCGACACGACCGAGGAAGACATTGACAGCTTTGTGGCCGCCATCCGCGAAGAGGTTGGCGCCT
>Ga0134128_10007146_pt1 | contig 13493 bp, 6 predicted proteins | sample KB31754_FD_96462 | JGI IMG/M metagenome (GOLD analysis project Ga0134128, IMG submission 96462) | Terrestrial soil microbial communities with excess Nitrogen fertilizer from Kellogg Biological Station, Michigan, USA - KB3-175-4 | ecosystem: Environmental > Terrestrial > Soil > Unclassified ... | reverse complement strand
GCCGGCCATAGGACAAGCCATCAGCTAGCAGATAATCCTTCCGGGTAGTATCAGGATGGATCTTCCTTGTCACCATCCCGTCCACGACCACATTATAATAATTCGCCGTGTCCTGATCTTTAAGTTGAGCCGATAGCTCCGTACCCTCAAAATCGACCCTAACATCTGTCCCGGGCCACATCAGCACAGCCGCATCCTTCGTCATCAGGATTCGACCTTCATAGGAAATATGTCTGTCATTCGCCGGCACAAACTTCGTCTGCGAAACACCATCGGGATACAACAGGTATTTCTTCCTCATCTCTTTATACTTGCTCAGCCCCGGCTCCCAGCTCTTCCGGATATCCGCCTCACTCATGCCCGAAGCGATCTGCTCCTTGAAGGCCGCGACACCCGCGAGTTTGTCGATATCCCCCATCTGCCTGCTCTGATGATAGTCGAAGAATTTTTCTTTGTAGGGATACGCCTTATACAGTTCCATCATCCACGACAAATTGATCTTCCCCGTCCTGCGGAGACTGTCGGTGTCGATGCCGCGCAGATCCAGACCATAGCAGGCCTGACCCTGATGAAGCGGCGTCTCGGACATGCCGGGTATGCTCTCGGGAGTAAAGGAAAAAGTATAAGCGCCTTTCAGATCGGGATTACCCAGCACGGTGAAGGGCATATGGGTGCCGCGACCCTGGCTGATGATGGTCCCCTCGAAGAGACATAAGGAAGGATAAAGAAGTATAGCTTGTTGACTATTCAAATTAGGTGAAGGCCACACCGGAAGTGCATAGGCCATATCATGCGAGTAATTCTTGACAGGAATGATCTTCAATTTGCATTGCTCCTTGTTAGGCAGCCAGCCTTCACCATTGATCATCTGCGCAAATTCGCCTATCGTCATGCCATGAACGATGGGAACGGGAAACTGACCCACCCCGGATTTGAAGGCCATATCGAGGATCGGCCCGTCGACATAGCCATTGGGATCGGGCCGGTCGAGGATGAGCAACTCCTTTCCGGACTCGGCGCAGGATTCCATGATGTTACGCAGCACGTTGATGTTGGTATAAAAACGGCAACCGACGTCCTGGACATCAAAGATCATGATATCGATGGCGTCCATATCGGCTTTCGATGGTTTGCGTTTAGGACCATAAAGCGAGATGATGGGGATGCCGGTAGCGGAATCGATCTCATCGGCGACCTTGGCGCCGTTGCTGGCTTTGCCGCGGAAGCCATGTTCCGGTCCAAAGATCTCCTTGATGTTTATCCCAAGATCATGAAGGCTGTCGACAAGCGAACGGCTGCCGATGATACTGGATGGATTACCCAAAACACCCACCCGTTTTCCTTTTAATAGAGGCAGATAAACACTGGTCTGGTCCGCACCGGTAACGATAGGCTTAGGCCCATGATTCGCAAAAACAACAAGAGTAGAGAGGGCAAGCAGCAGGCTAACCGAGCCTTTGAGGAGCATGTTGATGAAATTTTAACTGAAAATAAGGATTGTTTATCACTCCGCCTCCCGCCCGACCCCAATTCTGTACTTTTAGTATCTATGAGATATCCCCTGATCGCGATAGCGGCCGCCATTTCATTTTCACTCAACAGCCAGGCGCAAACAAAGGCCAATACTCAGGCCCATACCCCGCAGGCCATGAAACTCAACAGCCGGGAATACCTGGAAAACCAGGGCGTCGACATCATGCTGGCCCAGGACTATTACCCCGAAGGCCATCAGGGCGGAGTCGGCATCATACAACAGGGACAACGCGTAGCCACTAACGGGGACATCCGCCTCGACCCCACGCCCGGCCAGTGGTCTCCGATCCCAAAAGTGGGCCAGCGAACCGTAGATAAAGCAAAGCAGGAGATAAGCGTTCGCATGAGCTATCCCGATCCCGCCATCGACAGGAAGGGTTTTAATCCCATCATCTACCCCGACCTCCAATGCTCCTACACCGTTCGCGTCATGCCGGCCGGCGAAGGATTCAGGATCGTCGTCGACTTCGACAAACCTCTCCCCGACGAATGGATCGGCAGAGTGGGTTTCAACCTCGAACTCTTCCCCGGCGCCCTGTTCGGCAAGTCCTGGTACATGGATGACCAGTTCGGGATATTTCCCCGCCAGTCCTACGACCAAATGATAAAGGACACCACAGACGAGTGGCAGGTAAAACCCATGGCGCAGGGACACAAACTCACCATAGCGCCGGAAAGCGACATGCAGCGCATGACCATAGAAAACCTAAAAGGGAACAACCTCATGCTGCTCGACGGCCGGGGAAAATATACCAACGGCTGGTACGTAGTACGTTCGCTGGTCCCAAAAGGCGCAACGACAAATGCTATCGAATGGCTCGTGACACCCCACGCAGTTCCCGGCTGGAGATCGGACCCCGTCGTACAAGTCTCCCAGGTAGGCTATCATCCCGACCAGCAAAAAGTTGCCGTCATCGAGCTGGACGCCCACGACAGCCGCCGCTTCCCCGCCCTGCTGCTTAGAACGCAAGCGGACGGAACCATGACCACCGTACTGAAAACCCAACCAAAGGACTGGGGCAACTTCCTTCGCTATCACTATCTGCAATTTGACTTCACCGCGGCAAAAGATCCCGGCATGTACATAATCCAGTACGGGAATTACCGCTCCAACCCTTTTCAGATATCCCCAACAGTCTTCGAGGAAGACGTCTGGCAACCCACACTGGAATATTTTCTCCCCGTTCAGATGTGCCACATGCGCGTCAACGACAAATACCGCGTCTGGCACGGCTTCTGTCACATGGACGACGCCCGCATGGCGCCCGTCGATTCCAATCATTTTGACGGCTATATCCAGGGACCATCTACCCTCACGAAATACAGTTCAGGCGAGCACATCCCCTCCCTCAACCAAGGCGGCTGGCACGATGCCGGCGACTTCGACCTGCGAGTCGAATCCCAGGCCGAGACCGTCCACGGCCTAACGCTCGCCTACGAGGCATTCCACGTCGATTACGACAACACCACCATCGATCAGACTAACCATGTGGTGGAGATCCAGCGCCCGGATGGCAAACCGGACATGCTGCAGCAGATCGAGCATGGCCTGCTCACGCTCGTCGGCAGCTATCAATCCATGGGCCGCTTTTACCGCGGCATCATCGAACCCACGATGCGCCAATACACCACGCTCGGCGACCCCGCCAACATCACCGACAACAAAGTATACGATAGCACGACCGGCCACCCCATCCCCGTGGGCCTCGCCGGCTCCCCCGACGACCGCTGGGTGTTCACCGAAAACAATCCCGACCGCGCCCTGCAAGTCGCCTCGGCCCTCGCCGCCGCATCAAGAGTAATGAAAGGATTCAACGACACGCTGGCACACGACTGCCTCCAAATAGCAACCGAAGTCTGGGACGACCAGGCAAAAGAAAGATCGCCCCTTTCGAGAGTGCCACTTGCAGTCGAGTTGCTAATAACCACAAACGAAAAAAAATACGCCGACTTCCTCATAGCCCACACCGACGAGATCGCCCAACACATCGACAATACCGGCTGGCTGGTAGGCCGCACCCTTTCACGCATCGACGATGCACACTATCATGAGGCGCTGAACAAAGCAGTAGCAAGCCTGTACGCCCGCATCAAAGCGGACGGCGAAAAAACCCCTTATGGCGTCCCGTACAAACCCAATATCTGGGGCGCGGGCTGGGACATCCAGCACTTCGGTTTCAAACAGTATTTCCTTTATACTTATTTCCCTGGCATTATCAGCAGGAACTATATGCTCCATGCCCTCAATTTTATCCTGGGCTGTCATCCCGGTTCAAACACAGCCTCCTTCGTCTCCGGCGTCGGGGCGAAATCGATGACGGTAGCTTATGGGTTCAACCGCGCCGACTGGTCCTATATCCCCGGCGGCATCACCTCCGGCACCGCCCTCATCCGACCCGACTTTCCCGAACTCATGGTCTGGCCTTATTTCTGGCAGCAGGGCGAATACGTGCTGGGCGGAGGAACCACCGACTACCTCTTCCTCGTCCTCGCAGCCAACCACATGCTCTCAGCCAACCCCGCCCACGAGCCGCCAGCCACCGGCAGCCAGGCCGACTGCCGCACCATCGCCGACTCCATGGAATCCGCCCTCACCCACGAACTCCACGCCTGGTATCCCCGCGCCATCGACACCACCTACGGCGGCTTCACCAGCGCCTGGACCTACGACTTCAAAAAAGCCGCCAACCAGGACAAAATGATCGTCACCCAGGCCAGACATACCTGGGTAAACAGCAAAGCCGCCGAACGTTATCCCAACGTCCCCTACTACAAATACGCCGCCCATCACGGCTATCTCTTTCTAAAAGACAAAATGTGGGACCGGGAATACGGCGGATTCTATACCCTCGTCGACCAAAAGGGCAACCCTAAACCCCAGCCCTTCGGCGCCGACAAGGACGCCTACGGCAACGCCTTTGCGATCTATGCACTGGCGGCCTATTATAAGGCCACAAATGACACAGCCGCACTCGGCCTCGCAAAACGCACCTTCTACTGGTTGGAAAAACACAGCCATGACCCCCTACACAAAGGCTACTATCAGCACTTGAAACGCGACGGCACGCCCATCGAAAGAACCGCCGCCATGCCCACGACCGCGGAGACGGGCTATAAAGACCAGAACAGCTCCATCCACCTCCTCGAAGCTTTCACCGAACTCTACGGCGTCTGGAAAGATCCGACACTCAAAGCAAGACTCAACGAGATGTTATTGCTCATCCGCGACAAGATCGTCACACCCCGGGGAAACCTCCAGCTTTTTTTCAAAAAGGACTGGACGCCGGTATCCTACCAGGACTCGAGCCGCGAAACCATCCTCACCCACCGCGGTCTCGACCACGTTTCCTTTGGTCATGACGTGGAGACGGCCTATCTCATGCTCGAAGCCTCCCGCGCCCTCGGCATCACGGACGAGACCAAAACCCTGGCCACCGGCAAACGCATGGTCGACCATGCGCTCCGCAATGGCTGGGATACAACAAAAGGCGGATTCTACGACGAAGGCTATTACTTCGATGATTCCATCTCCATCATCCTCAATACAAAAAACTGGTGGGCGCAGGCCGAAGGACTAAATACCCTCCTGCTGATGTCAACCCTCTACCCCAACGATCCCATGCATTATTTTGATAAGTTCAAACAACTCTGGCACTATACCCAAACCTACCTGATCGACCCTACCTACGGCGATTGGTACGATGAAGGCCTCGACAACGCACCCACCCGCCGTACCGCCCTCAAAGGCCAGATCTGGAAGGCGACCTATCACACCTACCGCGCCCTCACAAATTGTATTACTCGCCTTTCCAACTATTGTTCACCCGATTCTCATCCGGCAACACATGGTCCGGATCGAGTTCGACAGCCGTCAACTTCGTCACGGAAGGGTATTTAAACGTCCAGCTGCTACCACGTTCCCAAATATCTACCGGAAGTTTGATGACCTCGGAGCGACCGGAAGCATCGCTGATCTTGACGATCACCGGCATCGCCATCTTATCCAGGTTCTCAAGGGTAATGAGCGCACCCTTCGTCGAATCCCCATCCACATATTTTACGGCGGTGACGGCCTGGTCGAGCTTGTCGATGGTAAAGAACCATTCTTTCCAGAACCATTCGAGGTTTTCTCCCATGGCGCTGTTCATGGTCCGAAAGAAATCATCGGGCTGTGGATGTTTGAATGCCCAGCGCCGGATATATTCCCGGAACGCATAATCGAAGCGACTGCTGTCGACAACGACATCGCGTAGCAGATTCAGGGCCGCCGCGGTCTTGTAGTAGTAAGCACCATAGCCATTCAGGTTCATCGCCTCCGGCGGTGTCATCAGCGGGTCTTTCTCTTTCGAAAAGATGCGGAACATGAATTGCGAATTGATCCCATGAAAATATTCGCCATTGTTAAAGCCTCTGGTCGAAAACTGATTGATGAAGGTATTCAGACCTTCATCCTGCCACATGAAACGGCGTTCATTCGAGCCCACCAGCATGGGGAACCAGTTATGGCCGATCTCATGGGTCACATCCCCCCATAGCTGGCCATTGGTCAGATCCGATTTACAGAAGATGATCCCGGGATATTCCATTCCAAGGGCAACCCCGGCCACACTCACAGCAGAATTCCATGGGTATTCGAAATAGAGATCGGAATAGATCTCGATGCTGCGCTTGAGGTATTCGGTGGAGCGGCCATAGCGATCCTTCCCTGCCGACTCGATTGGGTAAGCACTTTGCGCGATGGCGGGCCGACCGGAAGGCAGGTTAACCTTGGCCGCATCCCAAATAAAGGCGGTCGAAGCAGCCCAGGATACGTCCCGGGTATCGTCCATTTTAAAATGCCACGTAAGGGTTCCCGTCGTCTTAGGCCGGCTCGATGGCTGACCCACCTCTTCGGGCTTGACGATCATCACAGCCGTATCGCTCTTGCGGGCTTGTGCAAGCCGTTCGATCTCCCGGGCAGTCAAAACGTCCTGGGGGTTTTGCAGATCGCCGGATGCCACCACGGTCATGGAAGCCGGAGCCGTCAGGTAGTAGTCGAAGTTGCCGTATTCGCAATAGAACTCACCCAGGCCCATATAAGGAAGCGTATTCCAGGATTCAACGTCGTCATAAACACACATGCGCGGGTACCATTGCGCAAGTTCGTAAACGATGCCGTTTTTGCTAGCCAGTCGCCCCATCCGGTCGGCCCCATACACCGGGATGGCAAAGCTATATTTCACCCGTACCTTGATCTTGTCGCCGCCGGCCTTTACCGGCGCCTGTAACTTGACGAGCATCCGGGCATCACTGATCACGGGCGTAACAGCATAGCTTTTGGCATCGTAAGTTACCTCCACTTGCCCGATATGATATCCCCCTTTCGAAAAGCCCTTTACATCGAAACGATCACCGCTCACCGGCGTCGTCGCAGCGCCCCTGCTGTCAGGACGGAACAGGTTCTGATCCAACTGCAGCCAAAGAAAATCCAGCTTATCCGGGCTATTGTTGGTATAGCTGATCGTGACCTCACCACTGATCGTCGTGTCCTGTTCGTTAAGAGTGGCGCGGATCATATAGTCGGCCCGGTTTTGCCAATATTTGGGCCCCGGCTGACCGCTCGCGCTTCGAACTTCGTTACCATCGCCTCTGAAAAAATAAGGACCAAAGAGTTCGTGCGGATCATAGTTGGAAGTCGTCTGTGCAGCCAGTCGTAAGACCGGCAGGGCCACCAGCATAAGTACCGCTATGGCCAATCGTTGTATGGTTTTCATCCGGCTAATATAAGAAATATATCAAGCCGGCAAAGGCAGCCGCTTATTCGCTACGCAAAGCCCGCACCGGATTAGACGTAGCCGCCCTGATAGCCTGAAAACTAATGGTAAAAAGCGCAATCGCAAGCGCCCCCAAACCCGCCAGCACAAAGATCCACCACGCCGAATAGATATTGACCCGATAATAAAAGCCATCCAGCCAGCCCTTCATCAGCACAAAAGACACCGGCGTCGCAACCAGGAAAGCGATGGCGACCAGCCAAAGGAAATCCTTCGACAACAGGCCCACGATGCCCCCTACGCTCGCCCCCAGCACCTTCCGCACGCCGATCTCCTTGGTCCGCTGTAGCGTGCTGTAAGAAGCCAGCCCGAGCAGACCCAGGCAGGAGATAAAGATGGCCAAAACGGAAAAATAAAGGAACAGTTTCCCAAACCGGTCGTCCGCGCGATACTGCCGGTCGAACATCTCGTCCACAAAGAAATAACTAAAAGGCCGGTACGGAATAGCCTTATGCCACTCCCTTTCGATCGCCGCGATCGTTCCCTTTAGATCAGCCGTGTTGACCTTTACAGAGATCTCGTCGCAACCATCCGGCTCGATCCGTAGCGACAGCGGCCGGATAACCTCCTGTAAACTGGAATAGTGGAAATCCTTCACCACTCCAATGATCTTGCCCTTTCGCCCCCACTGCGAGAAATCGCGGCCGATCGCATCCTGCGGTTGATGATAGCCCAGCATTTTGACCGCCGCTTCATTGATGACCATCGCCTGCGTGCTATCCGCGCCAAATGCCCGTGAGAAAACGCGCCCCGCCAGCAGCTTGAATTGATATTGCGGGATATAGTCATAGTCGACAAAAAAGAGGTCAGGACTACAAACCTGCATTTCCCCCTTTTGGTTCTCGATGATCGAATAGGCATTCATGGTCCCACTCCCAGGCGTACCGGAAGACATGGCCACGGATTCCACACCGTGCAAACCCCGGAGTTCCTCTTTCAGCGCATTCCGATGATTATCGCCATGCGTATCCAGCACCATTTCCTGGTCTTTATCGAAACCCAGATCCTGGCTTCGCATATAATTCAGCTGAAACCCCACCAGCAATGTAGCGACGATAAGCCCTATCGAGATGGTGAATTGCGTGATCACCAGTCCTTTTCTCAATAACAGTCCCCGGGTCCCGGTCGCAAAACGCCCTTTTAGCACCACGATCGGCTGAAAGGCGGACAATACCAGTGCCGGATAGATCCCCGCCAGCAGCCCGATCCCGACACCGATGCCCAGCAACGAAAGAATATACCCAGGGTGATTGAAAATGCCGGTACTGATCGTCTTACCCGCCAGGAAGTTGAAGCTGGATAACAACGCCGCACATACCCCTACCGAAAGGACAAAGGCGATCAAACACAAGATCACCGACTCTCCCAGGAACTGCCCGGTTAGTTGCCCTCTCTCCGCTCCGATCACTTTCCGTATCCCCACCTCCCTGGCCCGTTCTGTCGATCGCGCCGTCGTCAGATTGATGAAATTGATCCCCGCGATCAGCAGAATAAAGACCCCTACGATGCTAAACACGATGACGTTGGTCATGCTGCCCTTCGCCGTGCCGCCCCGGGTCGATTTCAGATAAACGTCCTTCAACGGTTCGAGGATATACGTGTACGTTTGATTATTCTCCTTCATAAATTTCCCGATATGACGCTCCAGAAAAGCGGGGAATTTCTTTTGCAGCGCCTGCGCATTCGTATTGGGCTTCAGGAGAAAATAGGTAAAATCGCCAAAACCACCCCAGTTCTGATCGTTGGTCGTATCGTCTGCACCGGCATACAACGCCACCAACATATCCGCCTTCAGCTCCGTGTTCTCCGGCATATCCTTCATGACACCCGTCACCTTTCCGGGATGACTATCGCCCGTCAGAAGTAGTTGCTGTCCCATTGGATCGGTGGACCCAAAATATTTTTTCGCCGCCGTCTCAGACAGCACGACGCTGTAGGGTTCGCGCAACGCAGTCACTGGATTCCCTTTCAGCAATGGAAAATCGAAAATCTCGAAGAAGGTGGAATCGGCAAGCGCAGCCTTGTCTTCCTGGATCTGGACAGCAGCTCCCCGCCGGACTAGAAGATTGGACGGCCGGAACCGCACCTGTTTCTCGATCTCCGGGAAATCCCTTTTTGCCGCCACCGGCATCGCCGGCGCCGCCACGCTGAAATGCAGCACTTCCGATGGATTGTTGATATCCGTCACAACCCTGTAGATACGATTAGCCCTGGAATGGAAATCGTCATAGCTGAGCTCGAACTTCACATACAAAAAGATCAGGAAACAGGCCGACATCCCGATCGTGAGACCCAGAATATTCAGGAGCGAGAACCCCTTGTGCCGCCACAAATTGCGGAAGGCTACGCGCAGATAGTTTTTCAGCATGTCCTAAGATAACTTAAATTGCTCAAAATAGTCCTATGCGCGACCTCTCCACCATACATGCGCTCATCACCGGCCTCTTCAAATGGCCGGCAACACCAGCGGAATGGGACCAATACCGCCTCACCAACGAGCAAGTGGAATTCTATAATGAATACGGCTATCTCGCCAATGTAAAACTGCTCGACGAAGGACAGGTCGAACAGCTCAAAACCGAGCTGGAGCAGATCATGGACCCCGCCCACCCGCTCCACAGCCTGTACCACGAATTTCATAGCAACGAGTCCTCCGATCCGGACAAGATCCTGTTCCATGCCCTCGGCGCCTGGCGGATCACGGAAGGTTTTCACGATGTCCTCTGGAACCCGGCATTTACCATGGCCGCAAGCCAGCTATTAGGGAACAAAGCCGTCCGGTTCTGGCATGATCAGCTATTTTGCAAACCGGCAAAACATGGGGGCGTAGTAGCCTGGCACCAGGACTATTCTTACTGGACCCGCACGGGCCCGCTGCAACACCTCACCTGCTGGGTCGGCCTCGATGATGCAACCATTGAGAACGGTTGCCTCTACTATGTTCCCAGGAGTCATACCTGGGGCTTGCTCGACAAGCCGGCGCTGGCGGGAGACATGGATGGATTGATGCAATATTTGACGGCCGAGCAGAAAGCGGGCTTCAAACCAGTTCCCATCGAGCTCAAGAAAGGCCACGCCACATTCCATCATCCGCTGATGGTGCATGGGTCCTACGCCAACTCCTCGCCAAAATCCCGCCGGGCCTTTGTCACAAACGTTTTCGCCGACGGCACCGAATCGAAGACCGATGACGAGCTGCTCAAAGGCGTACCGGTAATAAAAGCCGGCCACCGCATGGAAGGTCAATTCTTCCCATTACTATACCCTACCACGGCTGGTCTTTAAAGCTAAGTATTCCCACGACCGTCTTATAATGCCTGCTGAAAAATGGTTGGCCCTGGGGGATCAGCACGTAGCCTTTCACCTTGATATCCTGTAGACGCTCATTGATCTTCGGCAGATCCGGCTTCCCGCCTGCGTGCTCGGCCGGCAGCATGGCGATCATCAGTTTATCATTGTCCGTCGGCACCCTAAACGTCGCATCCCGTATCCCCTTATCGAAATCATACATCGTGGCATCGGTTAACACGGGCTTGCCGTCATCATCACCATTTTCCACGCTGATAACGGTCGCCAATACACGAACAGTGTCCCCCGTGGTCTTATCGACACCAATGAACTGACAGTAATTAGCCCCATCACCTTTCTTGGCCTCCGAGCCACCCGAATAGGCCAAAAGCTCGATCACGTCCCCGGAAGGTATCTCCGTGATAGGATCGCTAAACTCCTTTAAAGGCTGTCTTGTATATTGGGCGGCAAAGCTACCCGCTTTATGCCCCTGGTTGCAAGCGGAAAAGACCGCGAGCGCGCAAAAAAGTAAGATGAGGTTTTTCCTGGTCCTCACCATGTTCCTCACCCGCACATGGGCGAACGACCCCGCAGACTCCCTCGTCAGACTTCAGGCTGCCATGCAGCAAGTCCAGGACTCCATCGACAACTCCCTGAATTACAGTACCGGCAAGGTCAAACCCGATGGCGGTCGGATACAGCTGGATATACCCACGGGATTCAAATATCTCAACAAGCAACAAAGTATATATGTTCTCACCAAACTCTGGAACAACCCCGAGTCGGCAACACAAGGCGTCATAGGCATGATCTTCCCCGAAAAAGGCGGCCCATTTGTGGATAGCAGTTATGCCTTCGTGGTCACCTACGAAGAGATCGGCTACGTCAAAGACGAAGACGCCGGCAAGATCGACTACGATCAGTTGCTCAAGAGCATTAAGGAAGATGAAAAAAAGGAGAACGAGGAACGCGTCAAAGCCGGATATCCCACAATAAACATTGTCGGCTGGGCCGAAAAGCCCTACTATGACAATCAGAAAAAGGTCCTGCACTGGGCAAAGGAATTGAAATTCGGCGATGGGGACGCAGACAATACACTGAATTATGAGGTCCGCATCCTCGGCCGAAAAGGCATGATCTCCATGAATGCAGTCGCCAAAATGTACATGCTTCCGCAGGTGAACCAGGATATTCCCAAGGTCCTTGCGGTGGCCTCTTTCACACAGGGCAACTCCTATTTCGATTTCGACTCGAAGACCGATAATATCGCCGTCTGGACGATCGGCGGACTCGTAGCAGGCCACCTGCTGGCCAAAGCCGGCGTCCTTGCCGTCATCGCCAAATTCCTGGCCCCGCTCTGGAAGTTCATCGTCCTGTTCTTTGCCGGCATCGGCGCCTGGTTCAAAAGAAAGCTCGGCAGAAAGAAACAGGAGAATTCCCACATCCTGCCACCCTCCGATCCCACCGAACCGCTTGAATCGACGGCGGCTACCGGAGCAGCCGAGCCCGAAACTGTGGAAGAAACCGCAGGCTAATCCGGACACTCACTGTTCACTATCGGACATCCGCATAAAAAAATGCCACGATTAATGCATTGACACACAAATCAATCTGAATCTGGCATTTTTTTGGTCCCCCATCAGGCATGCTAAGGACCTACCTTAAGACCGCCTGGCGGGATATCGCCTTCAACAAGCTGTACAGTGGCTTGAATATTGCCGGCCTGGCCATCGGCATGGCCGTGGCCCTGCTCATCGGTCTTTGGGTATACGACCAATGCAGCTATGACCGTTTCACTCCCGGCTACCAGCAGGCCTACCAGGTCAAATACAATTTCAACAACAACGGCGAGATCCAAACGCAATCCGACGTAGCCATCCCCCTGGCGGCCGCCATAAAGAACAACGTCCCCGGGATCGCCTATACAGCCCTCGCCTATGGCCCCGCCCCTTATGGCAACCAAACGGATATCCTTCAAGTAGCCGATAAGAAACTATCTCCCACGGGACTAGTCGCCGGCGCCGATTTCCTCAAGATCATCCAGTTGCCTGTACTCGAGGGTAGTGTAGACAATGCGCTGAACGACTACAGCAACATCGTGATCACAGAATCGACAGCCAAAGCCCTGTTTGGTGACACGGACCCTCTCGGCAAATCGATCCTCCATAACAATTGGAATAGAAAGGTCACCGCCGTATTGAAAGACCTTCCCGCCAACTCCACCTTGCAATTCGATTATATCACCCCCTGGATGTCCTTCGAGAATGGATGGGTCAAATTGGCCTCTACGAATTGGAACAATAGCCTCTTCAAGCTATATGCATCCCTCAAACCACACGTGACATTTGCCCAGGTTGAGCCCGGGATCAAACTGCTCGTTCAGAAATATGCACCCGTCACTTACCAGTCATTCGGCCAGCAGGTCACCATGCAGCCCATGAAGGACTGGCATCTTTATACGGAGTATAAGAATGGCATCGCCGTGGGCGGACTGATCGACTACGTATGGATGTTCGGTATCATCGGCGTACTCGTGCTGGTCATCGCGTGCATCAATTTCATGAACCTCTCCACGGCCCGCTCGGCAAAACGGGCAAAGGAAGTAGGCATCCGCAAAGTCGCAGGTTCCGGTCGTGGACAAATTATCATACAGTTCTTTGGCGAGTCATTCGTGGTCGTGATCTTTGCTTTTGCAGTGTCGTTGCTCCTCGTCGCCATGGCATTGCCCTATTTTAACGAACTGGCCTCGAAGCAAATTACCATGCCCTGGCGCGAGCCCTGGCTGTGGGCTTGCAGCATCGGCTTCATCGCCATCACAGGATTGCTCGCCGGTGTGTATCCTGCGTTATATCTCTCTTC
>Ga0134128_10007143_pt1 | contig 13497 bp, 11 predicted proteins | sample KB31754_FD_96462 | JGI IMG/M metagenome (GOLD analysis project Ga0134128, IMG submission 96462) | Terrestrial soil microbial communities with excess Nitrogen fertilizer from Kellogg Biological Station, Michigan, USA - KB3-175-4 | ecosystem: Environmental > Terrestrial > Soil > Unclassified ... | reverse complement strand
CGCATACGCCTGTCTGGCGCTTGCGCTGGCGTCGCTGGTGGGCGCCGCGCTGGTGCGCCCGCGGGAGCGGTAGGACAGGACAGTTGACGGCTCAAGGCTCAAGGCTCAAGGCTCAGGGCTCAGGGCTGCGGTCTCGCCCTAAGCCTTAAGCCTTAAGCCCTAAGCCTTCCTCCCCCCCCACTCCGATCGCATCTGCGACAGGCCGTCCATGTAGACCGCGACGCGCTGGCGGTCCTCCTCGGACGGAAGGCTTTTCAGGAGATCGATGGCTTTCGCGAGGTCGCGCTGGATGGTCGCCTGGGTGGCCGAGAAATAGAGGCGTTTGATCTCCGCGATGGGATCTTTCGACGTCGCCATGACCATCAGCTCCGTTCGAGGCGCAGGCCGTCGGGGTCGATCTCGACGGGCATGACGCGGGCGCCAGCCTCCGCCAGCGCTGCAGCCACGGCTGCCTTCCGGGCGGGATCGGTGAGCACGAAGAGGCAGCCTCCGCCGCCGGCGCCGCAGACCTTGCCGGCCCAGGCCCCCGCCGTGCGCGCCTTCGCCAGCATCGCGTCGATGGCGGGCGTGGTGACGCCCGGCGCCAGACGCTTGCGCGCGGTCCACTCCCGATCGAGCGCCGCCCCGACCTCGGACCAGTCGCGATGCCTGAAGGCGCGGCGCATGTCGTGCGCGGCCTGGCAGATGGCCGTGAACGCGTCGGCGACCGCGCGGTCGCCGTCGAGCCGTTTCTTGAACACGTCCCAGTTGTTGATGCCCGAGTTCCGCGACGCACCCGTGAAGGCGACGACCACGCGCTCGGACAGCGCATGCGCGTCGATCGGCAGTGGCACCGCCGGCGTGCCTTCGAGGCCGAGCTCGATGGCCAGGATGCCGCCGTACATCGCCGGCCGGTAGTCCTGGACGCCCGGCGGGACGCCGAGCACCTGGCCCTCGACGTTCATGACGAGGGCCAGCAGTTCCTCGGGCGGCAGGGTCCGGTTCGTCCAGGCCGCGAGCGCCGCGCCGATCGCGACGGCGAGCGTCGACGAGCCGCCGAGGCCGGCGCCGACCGGCGAGTCGGATCGCGTGGTGACGTCCACACCGCGCGCGCCGAAGTGCCGGACCAGGCGCGCGACGAGCGGCAGCCGATCGAGATCGAGGTCCTCCGGCGTCGCGGCCTCGACGCGATCGCCGGTGTCCTCTGACACGAGCGTCAGGCGGTCGTCCGCGCGCGACGCGATCGTGCAGTGCGCGCGCAGCGTGATCGCCGCGTTCAGCGTCTGCGCGCCGGGATGGAGCAGGTAGAGCGGCCAGATGTCGATCGTGCCGCCCGCGAGATCGATGCGGGTCGGCGCGGACGAAGCGAGTCGCACGCGCGCATTATAATGGCCGCCGAATGTCTCTTCGCGAGTTTCGGCGCCATGCGGGCCGCCTCGCCATCGTCGGATTCGCCGGCACGACCGTGCCCGCCGAACTGCGCCGGCTCGTCGCCGAGTTCGATCTCGGCGGCGTCATCTACTTCGCGCGCAACATCGAGGAGCCGCGGCAGGTCGCGGAGCTGTCGCGCGAGGTGGCGGCCCTCGCCGTGGACTGGCCGCTCTGGATCAGCGTCGATCAGGAAGGCGGCCGGGTTGCGCGCCTGAAGCGGCCCTTCACCGAGTGGCCGCCGATGGTGACGCTCGGCCGGAGCGGGGACGAAGCGCTCGTCGCGCGGTTCGCGCGCGCGCTGGCCGCCGAGCTCGTCGCGGTCGGCGTCAACCTCGACTACGCGCCCGTCCTCGACATCTGGACGAACCCGAAGAACACCGTCATCGGCGACCGCGCGCTGGCCGATCGCGCCGATGAGGTCGCGCGGCTCGCGCGCGTGATCGTGCGTACGCTCCAGGACGCCGGCGTCGCCGCCTGCGGCAAGCACTTTCCCGGCCACGGCGACACGCTCGCCGACTCGCACGAGGAGCTGCCGCTCGTCGAGCATCCGCCCGACCGGCTGAAGGCGGTCGAGCTCGAGCCCTTCCGCGCCGCCATCGCCGAGGGCGTCGCGACGATCATGACCGCCCACGTCCTCGTGCCGTCGGTGGACGAGACGCGGCCGGCCTCGCTCTCGCCGACCCTCGTCACGCGCTGGCTGAAAGAGACGCTGGCGTTTCCCGGCGTCGTCATTTGCGACGACCTGGGCATGAAGGCCGTCGCCACGCGGCCGCTCGGCGAGATTGCCGTCGACGCCCTCACCGCCGGCAACGACATGCTCTTGCTTTGCAACTCGACGACCGACGAGCAGATGGTCGCCATCGAGGCGATCATTCGCGCCGCCGAGTCAGGCGCCCTGCCGCTCAAGCGACTCGAGGACGCGGAGGCGCGGCAGCGCCGGCTCAAGGAGCGCTTCTTCGATCGCACGACGCGGCGGGCCGAAGCCCACCTCGACGTCATCGGATCGACGGCCCATCAGGCCGTGGCGGAAGAGATGGCCGCGTGGCGGTAGGGGCCGCGCGCGAGCGCGTGCGTCCGGCGGGCCCGGGCAGCCGCGTGGCGCTCGTCGCGCCCGCCAGCGCGTTTCCCCACGACGCATTCCATCGCGGCGTCGCCGAGCTGCGGCGCCTCGGCTTCGATCCGGTCTGGGAAGATCGCGTGTTCGACAAGCAGGCTTTCAGCGCCGGGAGCGCCGCGGCGCGCACCGCCGAGCTCCAGCACGCCTTGACCCGTCCCGACGTGGACGCCGTCATCGCGGTCCGCGGCGGCTACGGCAGCATTCACACCCTGGCCGGTCTGGACGTCGAGGCGATCCGCCGCGCTCGCACGGCCTTCGTCGGCTACAGCGACGTCACCTCCGTTCACGCCTTCATCGGCGGGCATGCCGGCCTGACGTCGATTCATGGGCCGATGATCGATCGCCGGCTGTCGCAGGGCCACGCCGCGTACGACCCGGCGTCCCTTCTCGCCGCCCTGAGCGATCGGCCGATGGGGCCCATCGCGCCCGAGGGCGTCGAGGTTCTGAAGGCCGGCGAGGCGCGGGGTGTCCTCGTCGGCGGCACGCTTACACAACTCGTCGGCCTCCTCGGGACGCCGTTCGACTCGGCGCCCCCGGCCGACCACGTGCTGTTCGTCGACGAGGTGCACGAACGGCCCTACCGGCTGCACCGCCTGCTCACGCAGTGGCGGCACGCGGGCCGGCTCGACGCGGCGTCGGCCTGGGTGTTTGGCCAGCTGCCGCACTGCGACGAGCCGGGCGGCGCCGTGACGGCGCGGGACGTGATTCGTGAATTCGCCGCGGACTTCCGCGGGCCCGTGCTGTTCGGCTTCCCCTCGGGTCACACGACCACACCGCTCGTGACGCTCCCGTTCGGGGTGCCGGTCCGCGTCGCCGCCACGGGCGCGCCGGCGCTGGTGTTCGACGAGGCCGCCGCGCGCCGATGACGCCGACGATGGACACGCCCGCGAGGAGGATTCACTTCATCGGCGTCTGCGGCACCGCGATGGCGACGCTCGCCGCGATGCTCAAGGCCAAGGGCCTCGACGTGCAGGGCTCCGACCAGCACATGTACCCGCCGATGAGCGACTTCCTGGTCGCGGAAGGCATCCGCACGCTCGACGGCTACCGGGCCGATCACATCACGGACGACATCGAACTCGTCGTCGTCGGCAACGCGATCTCGCGAGGGAACGTCGAGCTGGAGGAAGTGCTCGATCGGCGCATCCGGTACGTGTCGATGCCGGAAGCCATTCGCGACCAGTTCCTCTGGCACGCCCGATCCATCGTCGTCGCCGGCACGCACGGCAAGACGACGACGACGTCGATGATCGCCTGGGTGCTGCAGCACGCCGGGAGGGACCCGAGCTTCCTCGTCGGCGGGATCGTGAAGGCGCTTGGCCGCAGTTATCAGCTCGGCAAGGGGCAGGACTTCGTCATCGAGGGCGACGAGTACGACAGCGCGTTCTTCGACAAGACGGCCAAGTTCCTGAAGTATCGGCCCGACATCGCGGTCGTCGGCAATCTCGAGTACGACCACGCGGACATCTATCCGGACATGGAGGCGCTGCGGGTCGCGTTTCGACGATTCGTGAACCTCGTGCCCCGGCGCGGCCTGCTCGTGGTCGGCGCCGACAGTCCCGAGGCCGCGGCGCTCGTGAGCGGCGCCCGGTCGCGCGTCGAGACCGTTGGCCTGACCGACCACGCCGACTGGCGCGCGGTCGAGATCGAGCCGCGCAGCGGACAGGTGGCCTTCACGGTCGTCCAGCGCGGCCTACGGCGAGGACAGATCGTCCTGGCTGCGGTCGGCGAACACAACGTCCGAAACGCGCTCGCCGTCTACGCCGTGGCGGTCGAGGCGGGATTGACCCACGCCGAGATCCAGGCGGGTCTGGGCACGTTCGGCGGCGTGAAGCGACGACTCGAGCTGCGCGGCGAGGCCCGTGGCGTGAAGGTGTACGACGACTTCGCGCATCATCCCACGGCGATTCTCGAGACGATTCGCGCGCTGCGGGCATCTGAGCCCGGCCGGCGGGTCTGGGCGATCTTCGAGCCGCGATCCGCGACGTCATGCCGGCGCGTGTTTCAGGACGACTTCGCGCGCGCATTCGCCGAATCCGGGGCCGACGAGATTCTGATCGCCCCCGTGTTCCGCTCGTCGCTGCCCGAAGACCAGCGACTCTCGGTGGCCGAGCTCGTTCGCGACATCGTCGCCGCCGGGCGCTCCGCGCGAGCCCCCGAAAGCGTCGACGCCCTCGTGGCTCTCGTCGCCGCCGACGCCAGGCCGGGCGATCTCGTCCTCGCGATGTCGAATGGCGGCTTCGAGGGCGTCCACGACAAGTTGCTCTTCGCTCTCGGGGCGCTGGGCTGACGATTGGGATGATCGACGACCTCGCGACGACGCTGATCGACCGGCTGGGCGCGGAGCGCGTTCGCCGCGACGTGCCGCTCGCGCCGCTCACGACCTTCAAGGTCGGCGGGCCGGCGGATGTGCTCGTCGACGTGACGTCGGTCGATGAGCTCTCGTTCGTGGTGCAGGCGGCCGCGGCGGCCGCGGCGCCGGTGCGCGTGATCGGCGGCGGCTCGAACCTGCTGGTCGCCGACCGCGGCGTGCGAGGCGTGGTCGTTCGCCTGCGGCTCGCGGAGGTCGACCAGACGGCGCCTGACGCTGTCCGCGCCGGCGCGGGGCTCACGATTAACGGCCTCGTCCGATGGACGGTGGGCCGAGGGCTGGCCGGCCTCGAGGCTTGGGCCGGCACGCCGGGGACCGTCGGAGGCGCCATCTGCGGCAACGCCCACTACGGCGGCCGAAACATCAGCGAGAGAGTGCGCGCGGTCGGTCTCGTCGATCGCGCCGGCCAGATCGTCGCCGCCTCACGTGACGCGATGGCCTTTGCCTACGACACGAGCCGCGTGCAGCGAAGCGGCGAGGTCGTCATCTGGGCGGAGTTCGGCGTCTCGGCGGGCGACGCGGGCTTGTTGCGCGCGGCGGCGCGCGCGTCGCTCGCGCATCGGAAGCTGACGCAGCCGCTCGCCTCGCAGAGCGCCGGGTGCGTGTTTCAGAATCCGGATCCGTCGCGCGACCGGGTGCCCGCCGGCATTCCGGCCTCGGCCGGCGCCCTCGTGGACCGCGCGGGCCTCAAGGGCCACCGGATCGGCGGCGCCGTGATTTCCGGCCTGCACGCGAATTTCGTCGTCAACGCCGGTGGCGCGACCGCGGCCGACATCGCCGCGTTGCTGGCTTTGGCGCGCGACGCCGTCAGGGCCAGGTTCGGCGTGGTGTTGCGTGATGAGATCGTGAGGCTAGGCGAGTGGTAGTCTCCCCGCCTAGGATTTATCCATGTCCGATCTGATCATTCGCGGCGGCCGCGCGCTCTCCGGCTGCGTGTCCGTCGAGGGCAACAAGAATGCCGCGCTGCCGCTCCTGGCCGCGTGCGTGCTGACGCCCGAGCCATGCCGCCTGCACAACGTGCCGCGCATTCGCGACGTCGGCGTCATGCTCGACCTCCTGCGGTCGCTCGGCGCCGAGGTCGACGGGCAGGGCACGACGTCCCTGACCGTCACGTGCCGCGACATCACATCGTCCGAGCCGGATCCCGCGCTCGTCGGCCGGCTCCGGGGCTCAGTGCTGCTGCTCGGATCGCTCGCCGCGCGCACCGGCAAGGCGTCGCTCGCGCAGCCCGGCGGGGACTTCCCGGCGCGCCGCACGATCACGACGCACCTGCAGGCGCTGCAAGCCATGGGCGCGACCGTCACCGAATCGGTGCGCGGACACGTCGTGGACGCGCCTGACGGCTTGACGGGCGCATCGGTCTATCTCCTCGAGGCGTCGGTCACCGGTACCGAAACGGCTCTTCTCGCCGCGGCGGCCGCCAAAGGCGTCACGGAAATCCGTCACGCGGCCTGCGAGCCGCACGTCGTGGAGCTCTGTCAGTGCCTGGTCGCGATGGGCGTCGACATCGACGGCATCGGCGGCCCGACCCTTCGCGTCGAGGCCCCCGATCGCCTTCGGGGCGTCGACCACACGCTGCGCGGGGACTACATCGAGGCCGCCTCGTGGGGCGTGGTCGGCGCGGTGACCAAAGGCGAAATCGAGGTGCGCGGCGCCAGCGCCGTCGATCTCGAGCCCATTACGACCGTGCTCGCCGCGATGGGGGTGTCGTTCGATCTGGCCGACGGCCAGTTCGTCGTGCGGCCGTCGCCGCTTCGCGCGACGAAGCGGATCACCACGGGGCTCTGGCCGGGGTTCCCCAGCGACATCGTCAGCCTCGTCACCGTGCTCGCGACGCAGTCGGAGGGCCGCACGCTCGTCCACGACTGGATGTACGAACTGCGCCTCTTCGCGCTGGAGCAGTTGAGCGCGATGCGCGCGGACCTCTTCCTGTGCGATCCGCATCGCATCATCGTCACGGGCCCCACGCCGCTCCGCGCCCGCGTGCTGGACAGCCGCGACATCCGATCCGGAATGGCGCTCGTGGCGGCGGCGCTTGCGGCCGAAGGCGAGAGCACGGTCCTCGACATCGAGACCGTCGAGCGGGGCTACGCCGGCCTGGTCACCCGGCTCCGCGCGCTCGGTGCGGACGTGGAACGAATCGGTTAGAAGCTGCTACTCGAATCTCAAGGCGTCGATGGGATCCAGCGCCGCGGCCTTCCGCGCCGGGTAGAAGCCGAAGAAGATCCCGACGGCGCCGGCGAAGCCGAACGCGACGATGACGGCGTTCGGCTGGATGAGCGTCGGCCAGTCCTGATACCACTTGACGAACGCGGCCGCGCCGAAGCCGAGCGCGATGCCGATCGCGCCGCCGACGAGGCTGAGCATGACGGCCTCGACGAGGAACTGCAGCAGCACGTCGAAGCCGCGCGCGCCGATCGCCATGCGCAGGCCGATCTCGCGCGTGCGCTCGGTCACCGACACCAGCATGATGTTCATGATGCCGATGCCGCCGACGAGGAGCGAGACGGCCGCGATCCCCGCGAGCAACTGCGTCATCGTGTTGGTCGCTTCCGTCCTGAGCGCGACGACGTCGTCCTGCGTCTGGACGCGGAAGTCGTCGTCGCCGCCGTCGGGGATCTTATGGGCGACGCGGAGCGCCTGGGCGACTTCGTCGGCGGTCTGATGCACCGCGTCGGCCGACGCCGCGCCCACCAGGATGTAGGTGAGGTAGTCGTTGCCCTGCAGCTTTTTCAGCACCGTCGAGTAGGGCGCGAAGATCTGGTCGTCCTGGTTCTGGCCGCTCGTCGACGCGCCCTTCGGATTCATCACGCCCAGGACGCGAAAGATGTGATTCCGGATGCGGATGTTCTGGCCGGTCGGATCCTCGCCTTCACCGAAAAGGTTCGTGGCGACGTTCACGCCCAGCGTGCACACCTTCGCCGACGACTCGACGTCCTGCTCGCTGAAGAACGCGCCGTACTTCATCGGCCAGGACTTGATCGACGTGTAATCCACGTTCACGCCCACGATGGCCGTGCGCCAGTTCTGGTTGGCGTAGATGACCTGCTGCTGCGACTGCACGCCCTCGGTGACGAACTCCGCGCTCGCGAGCTGCCGGAGCGTCTTGGCGTCGTCGGGCACGAGCCGGCTCGCGGATCCGTCGCCCAGCCGCACGCCGCCGACGGTCGCGCTGCCCGGGAAGACCGTGATCATGTTGGTGCCGGCATTGCGGATCTGGCTCTCGATGGCGGCCTGCGCCCCCGCGCCGAGCGCGACCATCGTGATGACGGCGCCGACACCGATGATCATGCCGAGCATCGTGAGCGCCGTGCGCAGCTTGTTCCGCCCCAGCGCGCGGATCGCGATCCGGAGCGTCATGAAGACCGACATGAATCAGCGTCGAATGGCCGGCGCCGGCATCGCCGGGAGCGGCACCGCGCGCAGGCCGATCGGCCAGCCGTCCCTGACGGCGAGCGGCGGTCCCGGCACGGCCATCGGCGCGGGCGCCGGCGCGGCAGCCGCGTGCGGCGTGTCGGGCGCGCCGCCGCCGCGGCCCGGACCCGGCGCCCCGACCGGCGGCAGCTCGCCCATGCCGGTGCCGTCGCGCGGCACCATCAGCGGCCGAAGGTCGTCTTCGGTGACGCTGAGGCCATGCACGATGTGCGGTGTCAGCATGACGACGACGTCAGTTTCGGTGCGGTCCTTGTGGGTCTTGCCGAAGACGTCGCGGAGGCCCGGGATGCTGGTGAGGCCCGGCAGCCCGTCGCGTTCGACCGTCTCGTCGTTGCGGATGAGGCCCGCCAGGATGTTCGTTTCCCCGTCCTTCAGGCGGATCGTCGTCGAGACGTGCCGGTTGCCGAACGTGGGGAGGCCCTGGAAGCCCGTTCCCGCGATGTTGTTCAGGAGCACGTCAAGGACCAGCGAGACGTCGTCGTTCGCGTGCGTCCGCGGCGTCATCTGGATGCTGACGCCGATGTTCTTGTATTGAAAGGACGTCACGGCCTGCTCGTTGAGGCCGCCTTGCTGCACGGGTGAGAAAGTCGTGTTGGGCACGGGCACGCTGGTGCCGAACTCCGCGATGCCCTGCACGCCGTCCGTCATGCGCACGTGGGGATTGGCCAGGGTCCGCGTGTTCTGGTCCGTTTTCAGGAGCCGGTAGTATAGCGCCGGAATCCCCGTGACGATGACGTTGGCGGGGGTCAGGTTCTGGAGCGCCGCGATCGGCGACGGGTCGTTCTGCACGCTCACGCTGCCGTTGGGTCCGGCTGCCTGACCGGCCGCGGTGTTCGACGCAAGCTGCAGCCCGTACTCCTCGAGCTTCGTTCGATTGACTTCCAGGATCTCGACGTCGACGACGACCTCGGGCCGCTGTTTGTCGATCGCGCTGATGAGCCGGCCGATCATCGCCAGGCGCTCCGGCGTGTCCCGGACGGAGATGGCGTTGATGCCCGCGATGGTGCCCTCGAACCGCGCGTCAGCGACCGTGCGCAGATAGTCGGTCAACTCCTTCGGGTCCGCGTTCTGGACGTAGAACGTCTGCACGACCTGCTGCTGATACTCGATCTGCTTCGTCGGCGTGTTGGGCACGACGATGATCGCGTTCGGGCCGGTGACCTGATAGAACGTGTTGGTCGCGCGCGCCACGATATTGAGCACCTGGCGGACGGTCTGCGTGTTGGCCACGAGGCTCACGGGCGCCGGCCGATCCTGGAAGGTCGGATCGAACGTGATGCTGAGGTTGGCGAGCCGTCCGATCGTCAGGTAGACGTCTCGCGCGGTCGTGTTCTGGCCGGTCTGGAGCTGGGCGCCGAAGGGGACGTCGGGCAGCGTGTAGCCCGGCACCGTCAGCGAGCTCTGCGTCGCCAGCCGCTTCTCGAGCGCGGTCGGACTGCCGGCTTCTTCTTTTTCGAGCTTCTCGCGCTGCGCGGTCCTGGCGTCGCGGAGCGCTCGGCCGGCCTCGGCGTTGGTCGGATTCAGGTCCGTCGCAATCTGCAGCTCGAGAATCGCGTCGTCGACGCGCCCGATCGCGAGCAGCCGCTGCCCGGAGACGAAGTGGGCCTGGGCGGCCCGCAGCTTCGCGGTCTGCAGGCCCAGCTGCGCGCCCTGGTTGTTCGGATGATCGTGAACGACCTTCGTGTACTCGGCGACCGCGACGTCATAGTTGTGCAGCTCGTCGGCTTCTTTCGCCCGTTCGAGCGACCCCGAGGCGCAGCCGGTCAAGGCCAGAGCCAGCAGGGGAGCGGTGACACGAGCGGTGAGACGAGTCATGGCAGACCTTCGACGCTGACCGTCACGGCCTCGGGGCTTCGCAGCGCACGCCGCGCGGCGGCGTGAAGGCGAAGTCGCTGTCTTTCAGGCCGGCATTTTCCTGGAGATGACTGAAGTCGAACTGCGACCGATTGCCGTCGCGATCGACCGTGACGAACCGCTGGAGCGCCAGCGTCTGCCGATCGACCACGACGGTGAGCGCGGTGAAGTCGTCCTGAGGCACTTTGGGCACGAGGTCGAGCTGCCAGGCGTTCGCCGGCTGCGTCGCCGGCGCCGTGCCCGTGAAGTCTTTCACGAGATTCCCGCGGCCGGCAAGGAACAGGATGCCCTGCGCGATCTGATCGCCGGTGGGAATCGGCGTGACGGTGCAGGACGGGTCGCCGGGATTGGGCTCGTAGTCGAAGATCCGGACGCCGTCGGCGATGAAGCGCTTCTTCGCAGGCGCGGCGTACGTCCAGTCCATGCGGTTGGGCTTCTTGACCTTCACGTCGCCGCGCTCCGTCGTCTTCTGGCCGAGCGCGCCGCTCGTGTAGGTCTGAGAGAACCCGGCTTTGAAATCGTGCACGGTGTCGTAGTGCGCTTGAATCCGCGCCGCGAGGTCCGAGGCCGACGGCGTGCCCTGCGCCGCCGCATGCACAGCCAGGGCGGCGGCCATTGTCATCGCCGCGGCGGCAATGGACCTGCTCATGGAGGTCATCGTAGCAAAGAAGGCTTAGGGCTTAAGGCTTAAGGCTCACGGCCGTGAGCCCTGAGCCGTGAGCCCTGAGCCTTGAGCCTCTCAATTCACACTGCACGAGCGGGCGTGACCAGCGCCTCGAATGCGTGGTGGCAGTCGCGGCAGACGTATTCGAAAAGTGGCATAGGATCAGGCTGATTCTAGCCTGAGCCAGTGAAGAGCTCCTTCGACAGATCAGGGACGAGAGCGCGCAGGGGGTCCGCGGGGCGAAGCCCCCGGAAGAACCAGTGACGAGCGAGCGGTGAAGCGAGCGAGTCGCGCGAACGGCGCGGGGCGTCGGGGCCCCGCCAGAGAGCGCGCAGGGGGTCCGCGGGGCGAAGCCCCCGGAAGAAATAATGAGTGACGAGACGAACGCGGTGCTGGCGTTGAAGAACGCGTGGGCCGGCGCAGTGACGGCCGGCAACGGTGTGCGCGACCTGAACGCGGCTCTGCAGGCTCTGCCGGCCGAGACCACGATCGACCAGCTCGACCTCGAGCGCTACCACCAGGTCGTGCTCGCGGATGCGAACGCTGCGCAGGCCCTCCGAGGGCTCATCGAGCAGCTGCGCGCGCGACTCGCGCCGGCCTCCTAGCTACCGGCGGCGTCGAACGGGCCCCGCCTGCCCTCCGGCCGGCGGACGCGCGGGTTCCCCCAGGTCGGCCGAATACAACGGAAGCGCCGCCTGCACGCGCGGCAGGCCCTGTGTCGTCGTCATCGCGAGAATCCGAATCCGGCGGTCGCGCGGCAGGGTGATGTGCTTCGCGCCCGGCGGCAGGTCAATGGATATCAGAAACAGGTAGCTCATCACGTACGGCTGGTTACCCGCCGGCGAGTGACGATGGGTGCCGATCCAGGCGATCTCGTCGCGTTTGACGAAGCCCGGCGTCATGCGGCTGATCGTCTCGGGATCCACCGCGAAGGTCTTCGGGTCCCACGTCACCGCCATGCCCGCGCGGACCTCCGCGAGCGTCGGCGTGCCGTTCGGCCTCGAAGGGACGAAGGGCTCCCGCAGCGCGCTGGGACTGACGAGCCGGCTGTCCCATTGTCCGATCGCGCCCTCCCACTCGCGGACCATGAAGACGTGCGGCTGGCCATCGACGGTCAGGGTGGTCATCGCGTCGCCGCCGACGGCTGCCGCCACGACATAGAGCCGATCACCCGGGTTGGCGGGGAGGGCGATCGCCTGCCCATCGGGCACGAGCACGTTCTTCGTCGCGGGCGTGCTGGCGCCGAAGGTGAACGGGACGCCGTCGACGACCAGCCGTGACGGCAGCAAGTCGCCGGAAATCGTATGGCCCTTGCCGTCGAAGTCGCCGTCGGCCGGACTCCTGTCGGTCGAGATGCCATCGAGGTTGAAGGGGAGCCGCACGGGTGCAGCCGTACCGGGTGCAGATGTACCGGGTGCTGGCGTTCCGGGTGCCAGGCGAACGGCGATCGTACGCGATTGGTAGCCGTGCAGGTCGAGCATCACGGCGCCGTTTTCCGGCGCAAGCGGGCCGACGGCTTCCTCGGCGGCGTTGATTTCCCGGGCCGCGGTCGCCGGCGCCGCAAAGTTCATCTGGACGCGGGCCGGCCGGCCGTACCGTTCCTGCACCCGCACGACGATCTCGTCGGAATCCTCCGCCTGCTTGAGCGCGCGGATGGCGACCTGGCCTGTCGTGTCGCTCAGCGACGCGAGCGAGAACTGCGCGCCCAATGGGCCGGGATGCGCGGTCGTCTGGAACGCCACGAGCGGCTGGTTGAGCTCGTTCGCGCGCGCGGGCACGTGTCCGTCGCGCCAGTCGCCGCGATGACCGACGATGGAATAGACGAAATGGTGATGGCCCAGGTCGTTGCTACCCTGGTACGGCGTCGCCCGCGGCAGCGGCGTGTGGAGCAGGGTGAGCCGGAGCACGTTGTCGGCCGGCTTGTCCCAGCCGTACTTGCTGTCGTCGAGAATCGCGACGCCGAAGGCGCCGCTGACATCCGTGATGTCGGCCCACTGCTGCGCCGGCACCTCATACGCCTTCGGCGTGTCGTTGCCGCGCTGGATCGTGCCGAGGCCCAGGTCGTAGGTCGCCTTGGGATTCGAGGCGGCGAGCGGAAACGCGACCTTCAGCAACGTGTTCGGTGACTTCCAGTCGATCGTCGTGTCGACGTCGATCCGGTCCTGCCCCTGAGGCATCGAGATGCGCTGGACGATGGTCGAGCCGGCGGCTTCGCGCGTGACTTCGATCGTGGGGCGGAGCGGGTCGGTCAGATCGGTCTGGACGCGCGGATGGCTCACGAACTCGCGCGCCGGCGACGTGACCGTGTCATACAGGATGCGCCAGGCCGGCTTGTCGGGCGACGGGTCGTCGCGCATCTCCAGCCGAATCGGCGCGGCCAGCAGCTCCCGGTTCATCGACTTGTCCAGGATCGAGCTGATGTCGCCGTTGTCGTCGATGTGTACCGTGTATCGCTCGTCGGTGAGATCCCTGGCGGTCGCACTCGCGGTGCCGCCCGGTCCGCCAAACGCGAAGCTCGTGTCGCCCGAGATCAGGAACACCTTGTAGCCGACGGGCGGCACGTCGGCCACGAACGCGATTCGCGCGCGACCGGCGGCGCGGCTCAGGACGGCCGCCGGGACCCGCGCCCTGGTCGCGGCGTCGGTG
>Ga0134128_10007142_pt1 | contig 13497 bp, 12 predicted proteins | sample KB31754_FD_96462 | JGI IMG/M metagenome (GOLD analysis project Ga0134128, IMG submission 96462) | Terrestrial soil microbial communities with excess Nitrogen fertilizer from Kellogg Biological Station, Michigan, USA - KB3-175-4 | ecosystem: Environmental > Terrestrial > Soil > Unclassified ... | reverse complement strand
TGGAATTTGCCGGCATTTTTGCCGGGCTCGGCTCGCACGTCACACTGGTCTATCGCGGCGAGAACATTCTGCGCGGCTTCGACGACGACGTGCGCCACCATGTACGCACCGAGATGGAGAAGCACGGCATCCGGGTGATCACCGGCTGCAAGGTGGCGGCGATCGAGCGCAGCGGTGCGCATTTGTCGGCGCAGCTTTCCGGCGGCAATCACGTTACCGCCGATTGCGTGATGTTCGCAGTTGGCCGGGCGCCGCACATTGCCAAGCTCGGCTTGCATGAGGCCGGCGTTGCGCTGGCGGCGAACGGCGGCATCGCGGTCGATGAGTTCTCGCGCACCAGCGTTGGCAATATCTATGCGGTCGGCGACGTCACCAACCGCGTCAATCTCACACCGGTCGCCATTCGCGAGGGCCACGCCTTTGCCGATACGGTGTTCGGCGGCAAGCCGACCTCGGTCGACCACACCAACGTGCCGACCGCGGTGTTTTCCGACCCCGAGGTCGGCGTCGTCGGGCTCACGGAGGCGCAAGCGCGGGCGCGGTGCGCCCGCACCGACATCTACAAGGCGAGCTTCAAGCCGCTCAAGGCCACTTTGTCCGGGCGCGACACCACCGTTCTGCTCAAGCTCGTGGTCGACGGCACAACCGACCGCGTGCTCGGCTGCCACGTGGTCGGCGAAGGCGCTGCCGAGATGATCCAGCTCGCCGCAGTGGCCGTGAAGATGCACGCCACCAAGGCAGACTTCGATGCCACGGTGGCGCTGCATCCGACCTCGGCCGAGGAGCTGGTCACGATGCGGACCAAAAGCGGAAGTTACGTCCGCGAGGCGGCCGAATAGGCCGAAAACGGCGAGACCGCCGGGCTGTCGCTATATACGGCGGGACTGTATAAGACCGGCGAAACCTATAGTCCTCATCCTGAGGCTCTCGCCCGCGGGGCGAGCCGCGAAGGATGCCGCCGAAACGCCGAGGTCATGCCCTTGGGACGGCCCCGGGTGCGGAATTGGAGAAGACTGCAATGTCCATGCGGCCGAACGCGGCGAAATGGAGCCCGGATTCCTGGCGCTCCAAGCCGGCGCTGCAGATGCCCGACTACCCCGATCCCGCGGCACTGGCCGAGGTCGAGGCGCAGCTCGGCACGTTCCCGCCGCTGGTGTTCGCCGGCGAGGCGCGCAATCTCAAGCGCGCGCTGGCGCAGGTCGCCGCCGGCGAAGCGTTTTTGCTCCAGGGCGGCGACTGCGCCGAAAGCTTCGCCGAGCATGGCGCCAACAACATCCGCGATTTCTTCCGCCTGTTCCTGCAGATGGCGGTGGTGCTGACCTACGCGGCGGCCTCGCCGGTGGTGAAGATCGGCCGCATCGCCGGCCAGTTCGCCAAGCCGCGCACCTCGCCGACCGAGAAGCGCGGCAATGTCGAGCTGCCGGTCTATCGCGGCGACATCGTCAACGGCACCGATTTCAGCGCCGAAGCGCGGGTGCCCGATCCGCGCCGCCAATTGGAGGCGTACCGGCAGTCCGCGGCGACGCTCAATCTCCTGCGCGCCTTTGCCAACGGCGGTTACGCCAACCTGTCGAACGCGCACCAATGGATGCTGTCGTTCGTCAAGGACTCGCCGCAGTCGAAACGCTACGCCGAGCTCGCCAATCACATCACCGAGGCGCTCGGCTTCATGCGCGCCTGCGGCGTCGATCCGCAATCGCACAACGAGCTGCGCACCACCGACTTCTTCACCAGTCACGAGGCGCTGCTGCTCGGCTACGAGCAGGCCTTTACGCGCGTCGATTCCACGACCGGCGACTGGTACTGCACCAGCGGCCACATGGTGTGGATCGGCGACCGCACGCGCCAGCCGGACCACGCCCATGTCGAATATTGCCGCGGCATCAAGAACCCGCTCGGGCTCAAGACCGGGCCGTCGCAAAAACCCGACGAGCTCCTTCGCCTCATCGACATTCTCGATCCCGACAATGAGCCCGGCCGGCTGACGCTGGTCTGCCGGGTCGGCGCCGACAAGGCGCTCGATCTGTTGCCGGGGCTCATTCGCGCGGTCAAACGCGAGGGCCGCAACGTGGTGTGGTCGTGCGATCCGATGCACGGCAACACCATCACCTCGGTGTCCGGCTACAAGACCCGGCCGTTCGATCAGATCCTCAAAGAGACGCGGGCGTTTTTTCAAGTTCATGCCGCCGAAGGCACCATCGCCGGCGGCGTGCATCTGGAAATGACCGGCCAGAACGTCACCGAATGCACCGGCGGCGCCCGCGCCATCAGCGACGAGGATCTCAACGACCGCTATCACACGGTCTGCGATCCGCGGCTCAACGCCGAACAGTCGCTCGATCTGGCGTTTTTGTTGGCCGATCTCTTGAAGGCCGAGCGTCAGGGTAAGGCGCGGCCGCTGCCGGCTGTCGCGGCGCTGTGAGGAAAATCAGACGGATCGGCCGAAACTGTTCGCAGCCAGTCTGTCTGTTTGATCTTTAAACCGGTCAGAGAAAGCCGTCGATCGCAACGGCCAGCAACAATCCTGGCTGCTATTGCGCCCGACGGCGTGCCGCGATCGGCCGCTATCAATCACTTGTAAAGCGTATTGACCATCCTTCATTTACAAACGAGTCACCCAAACGCGGCGCCGTTTACGAAGCGCTCATGCTGAGCGTAACGCGCTGCGTCGATAAAGGAATGCGCAAACAATTTGAATAAAACTGTCCCCGTTAAACAAGAACGAGAACAACAGAGACGGGGTGGCGCGGTGTCAAAACGACGATGCATAGCGGGCGTGTTCGCAATCGCATGGATGGCGGCCACGCCCGCCATCGCGGCGGATCTGCCGGTCCTGCCGTGGCTCAATGGCAACGAGGGGCCGGCGCCGACGTTCGCGCCGTTCGAAAGCGCGAAGTTCACGGACTGGCGCGGCTTCTATGTCGGCGGCCTGTTCAGCTACAGCGACGTCAGCGCCGATTTCAGCAAAGCCACGCAGGCGCCGGTCGCATTCAGTCTGCGGCAAACCGAGCTCCAGAATCAGTTTGCCCCGTCCGGTTGGCAGGTGCTGGGGACGTCGTCCCACGGCGACATCGGGTTTGGCGGCTTTGCCGGCTACAATACCGAATATGTGACCCCGCACGGACGCGTGGTGCTGGGCTTCGAGGGCAATTACGAGCACACCACGCTGTCGCTGGTGGCGCCGAACGCGCCGATCAGCCGCGTTGTGACGCTGAATTCAGGAACGACCGATGCGGTCACGGTCAGCGGCGGCGGACAGCTGAGCAACCTCGACTTTGCCACGGTGCGCGGCAGGGCAGGGTGGGACTTCAACGGAATTCTGCCCTACGTGTTCGCCGGTCTCGCCGTTGGTCGCGCCGATCTCAACATCACGCAAACCACCACGGTGGTGCAGACCCCGAAGGGCCAGCTGCCGGAAACCTTCGTGTTCACCGGCACCGCCGGCAAGAGTTCGGAGTGGCTGTGGGGCTATGCGGTCGGCGCCGGGCTCGACGTCGCGCTCACCAATCACTTCTTCCTGCGCGGCGAATACGAATACGTGCAGTTCGAGCCGGTGGCGAACACGTCGATCAACATCAATACCGTCAGGGTCGGCGCCGCTATCAAGTTCTGAGCAACTCAGGCTGCTTCGCGGATGCGGGCACCCCTTCGTGCTGCGCCGCGCCCCGGAAGCGCAACTTTCTCTAACCCATTGCCGGATCGGCCGGTCCGGCGCTAGACCTGCGCCATGAACGAGCGCTCCGCCGATCGCCTGGCCATCGCCGTGGCGCAACTCAATCCGATCGTCGGCGATATTGCCGGCAACCTCCAGCGTGCCCGGACCGCGCGCGCGGCCGCGGCCCGCGACGGCGCCGATCTGGTTGCCTTTTCCGAACTGTTCATCGCCGGTTACCCGCCCGAGGACTTGGTGCTCAAGCCGGCGTTTCAGGCCGCCTGCCGCACCGCCATCGAGACCCTGGCGCGCGAAACCAGCGACGGCGGCCCGGCGGTACTGATCGGGACGCCGTGGGTCGACGACAACAAGCTGCACAACGCCTATGCGCTGCTCGCCGACGGCCGCATCAGCGCCATCCGCTTCAAGGTCAATCTGCCGAACTACGGGGTGTTCGACGAGAAGCGCGTGTTTGCCAGCGGTCCGCTACCCGGCCCGGTCAACTTTCGCGACGTGCGGCTTGGGCTGCCGATCTGCGAGGACACCTGGACCGATTGGGGCGACTACGAGAACGTCGTCGAGTGTTTGGCCGAAACCGGTGCCGAGCTTCTGCTGGTGCCGAACGGCTCGCCCTATTGGCGCGGCAAGCCCGACATCCGGCTCAACGTTTCGGTCGCGCGCGTCACCGAGGCGGAGCTGCCGCTGATTTACGTCAACCAGGTCGGCGGCCAGGACGAACTGGTGTTCGACGGCGCTTCGTTCGGGCTCAATGCCGACCGTTCCATCGCGTTTCAGCTGCCGGCCTTTTCAGAATGCGTAGTGACCACACGCTGGTCGCGGACCAACGAGGGCTGGCGCTGCGCGCAAGGGCCGATTGCGGCGGCCGAGGAATCCGACCAATTCGATTACACCGCCTGCATGCTCGGCCTGCGCGACTATGTCGACAAGAACGGCTTTGCCGGCGTCGTGCTCGGCCTGTCGGGCGGCATCGATTCGGCGCTGTGCGCCGCGCTCGCCACCGACGCGCTCGGTGCCGAACGTGTGCGCTGCGTCATGCTGCCGTTCCGCTACACCGCGCAGCAATCGCTCGACGACGCGGCCGCGATCGCACGCGCACTCGGCGTGCGCTACGACGTGGTGCCTATCGAGAGCGCGGTGAAGGGCCTTGAAGCCACGCTTTCAGAAGTCTTTGCCGGCAAGGCGCGCGACGTCACCGAGGAAAACTTGCAGGCGCGCGCCCGCGGCACCGTGCTGATGGCGATCTCTAACAAGTTCGGCCTCATGGTGGTGACGACCGGCAACAAGTCGGAAATGTCGGTCGGCTACGCCACGCTCTACGGCGACATGAACGGCGGCTTCAATCCGATCAAGGATCTCTACAAGACCGAGGTCTATCGCCTGGCGCGCTTGCGCAATGGCTGGAAACCGCACGGCGCGCGCGGTCCGGATGGAGTCGTTATCGCCGAAGCCGTGCTCACCCGCGCGCCGAGCGCGGAGCTGCGCGAGAACCAGACCGACCAGGATACGTTGCCGCCGTATGACACGCTCGACGCCATCCTGCAGCGCCTGGTCGAGGGCGAACAGCCGACCGCTACCATCGCCGCCGCCGGCTTTGACCGCGATACGGTGATGAAGATCGAGCGCATGCTCAATCTCGCCGAATACAAGCGCCGTCAAGCCGCGCCCGGCGTCAAAGTTACGCTGAAAAATTTCGGCCGCGACCGCCGCTACCCGATCGTCAACCGCTTCCGCGATCCCGGCACACCGCTGCCCGAGCCCGATCGCACGCTCATTGCCGGCGCCACCTTGGGCAAACCCGGCGCGGCGGATATTTGATGGATTTCGTTAGCCTCCCTGCAGGGGAGGGTGGCAGCGTCACTGCGAGATGAACGGCGGGCCGACGACGCGGACCTGGCGGCCGTTGGCGTCCTTGGTCATCGTCTCGCCGGCTTGCGGCGCAGCGGGCGCCGGCGTGGCGTTGGCCGGTGCGCCGGCGGCGATCGGCTTGCCGTTGGCACCGCGCGGCTGCGTCAGCGCTTTCTCGTTCTTCTCATTGACGATGATGTCGCCGCTTTCCAGCGTTGAAGCATCGTCGGTGTTGCGCAGCGCCTCGGCCCAGTTCTCGCCGGCGCGCTTGCACGAGCAGCCGGAGACCAGCTCCTTGCGGTAGCGGAACGCGTTCGGCAGCGCGGTGTATTGCTGGCCGGTGGTCGAGACCGCCTGGGTCACGTCCTCGCCCGGATTGCGGTAGCTGAACAGCGTGACCTCGGCGTTGGGACACAGCCGATGGCAGGTCCGGTCGTCGTCGGCGAAGCGGCCCGGCACGGTGGAATATGAGACCGGAAAGTAGAAGCCGTCGCAGGTGCGCACGCACACGGTGCGGTAGGTGCCGGACGGTGCGCCGTCGCCGCCCGGATTGACGATGGTGCCGCCGCCGAGCAGCGCTTCGAAAAATCCTTGCGGTCCAGACGTGCGCGCCGCGGCGGTGTACTGCGCGCCGCAATTGTTCTGCGCCAGCTGGGCGATCACGGCCTGATGCTGGGACTGGCGGTCGCTGCTGCCGCTTTTGAGCTGCTCGAGATCGCTCATCATGCGGTCGAGGTTGCCGCGCATCTCCTGGATGTGCGTGTTCAGCGGGCCGCATTGCGGCGACAGGCCGGAGAACAGCGAAAAGAAGCCCTGACCGGCGCAGCCGACCCGATGCGCTTGCGCCAGTGTGCGGTCGAGGTCGGCCTGCTGCTTGGCGATGGCGTCCTCAATGCGCTTGATCTGCGCGGCGCGGTTCGGATCGGACGCATTGTTGTCGATCGAAGCAAGTTGGGCTTCGAGCCGGACGCAGACCGGATTGGACGCCTGCACCGGCTGGGCCGGCGCACCGCCCTGCGCCGGATAGCCTTGAGCCGGAGAACCCTGGCCCGGATAGCCGGGACGCGCTTGCGCCGGATACTGCTGGCCCGGATAGGGCTGCTGCGCCGGGTAAGGCTGTTGCGCCGGGTAGGGCTGCTGTGCCGGGTAAGGTTGTTGCGCCGGGTACGGCTGGGCCGGATACGGCTGCGGCGAATATCCTTGGGCGGCCGCAGCGCCGGCGAGTGCAAGCACACCCAATGTGGCCGCGCCCACACCACGCGCAAGCTTGATGATCATCGCTGGTCCCGACCCGATTTGCCCGGAGCGGATTGCCGGTCAATGGTGTCCAAAGGAAGGCGGTAATCGGTAGTCAGCAATGAGTGATCAGTAACCAGGCAGGGGCCAGCCAGGGTGTTTGATCTGATTACCGACCACTGATCACTGATTCCTGGTCATTCAGCATCCGGCTGGTTTTCCGGCCGCGCCCGGTCGAATGCCGGCAGCTTGAGGCACGCCGCGTCCACCGCGACGATCTTGGGAAATTTGTCGAGCGGCACTTTGAGCCGCCGCGCGTTGGCGACCTGCGGCACCAGGCAGATGTCGGCAAGCGTCACGGTATTGCCGCACGCATACGGTCCCGGCGTGAGCAGCGCTTCGAGCGCCTCGAAACCGTCGCGCACCCAGTGATGATACCAGGCGTCGATCGCGCTCTGCTCCTGGCCCATCTGGTTTTTCAGATAGCGCAGCGGGCTCGTGTTGTTGAGCGGATGAATGTCGCAGGCGATGAGCTCCGCCAGCCCCCGCACCTTGGCGCGCGCGATCGGATCCTTCGGCAAGAACGGCGGCTCGGGGTGCGTCTCGTCCAAATATTCGATGATGGCGAGCGACTGGATCAGCACGTCGCCGCCGGGCGCGACCAGCGCCGGGACCCGCATCTGCGGATTGACCGCGCGGTATTCCGGCCGTCTGTTGTGGCCGCCGTCCTTGATCAGATGCACGGGCATCGTCTCGTAGGTGATGCCCTTGAGATTAAGCGCGATGCGCGCGCGGTACGCGGCGGACGAGCGGAAATAGGAGTAAAGCTTCACGTCAGTCTCCATTCGTCATTGCGAGCGGGCGAAGCTTCGCTCTTCGCAAATGACGCAACACGTTATTCCTCTTCCCCTTGCGCCGCCGTCTCGGCAACGAGCTGCGCCGAGCGCGCGGTGATCTGCTGGACGGCGCGGTCGAACGCTTCACGGTCCGACGGCGTCAAAATGTCGGTCAGGCGGCGGGCGAAGTCGAGCGCATGCGGCGCCACCTCTTCGTACATGACGCGGCCGGCGCCGGTCAGCGACAGAAACGATTCGCGCAGGTCGGCGCGGTTGCTGCGGCGGGCAAGGAGCTTGCGCTTTTCCAGAAGCGCGACGGCGCGCGACACCTTGGTCTTGTGCATGTGGGTATGGGCGCCGATCGCCTTTCCGGTCATCACGCCGTATTGGCCGAGCGTCACCAGCACCCGCCATTCCGGCACGCCGATGCGGTAGCGTCGCGCATAGATGCGCGACAGCGCCTGCGACACGAGACTCGCCACGACCATGAGCTGATAAGGCAGGAACTGCTCGAGCTTCAGTGGGGCGTTGTCGCCGCTCGAAGAAGAGCCGTCGGCTGCAGGCCTATCCGCGATCTGTCGATGCATCGCCCGCTGACTGCCCATTGCGGCGTCCCAATTGCGGCATCCCAACATCCGCCCACGATCCGCGCACAGGCGGCACGGCGTCAGGATGACCGAACGCGCCGCCGCGCGCAACGCGGGATGGTCGCTCTGTGTTCGCGTGTGGTATGCTGGACAGCAGGCGCCCCAGGGCGAAAGGGCGCCGGAATCTGGGGGAGGAATTTCATGTCGGAAATGGCTGCACCGCGCCCGCTGGTCCCCGCCTTTACCGGGATCTATAACGCGTTCGAACCGCTGGTCCTGCCGTTGCTCCGCTTCGGCATGGGCATGATCCTGATGCCGCACGGCTGCCAAAAGCTGTTCGGCTGGTTCGGCGGCGCGGGCTTCGAAAAATTCACCGGCTTCTTCGACAAGATGGGGTGGCACCCGGCGGCGTTCTGGGTGGCGTTGGTGGCACTCACCGAGTTGGTCGGCGGCTTCCTGCTGGCGGTCGGCTTTCTCACCCGCTTCGCCGCGGCCGCGATCTTCATCTTCATGCTCAACGCGGTATGGGCGACGTCCGCCAAGGGCTTCTTCTGGACCCAGGGCGGCGCCGAATATTCGATCCTGATCGGGCTGGTCGCGCTGGTGTTTCTGGTGCGTGGCGGCGGCCGATTCTCGGTCGATCACGCGCTGGGACGGGAGCTATAGGAAGAGGCGAATAGCGAATGGCGCGAAAAGTCTATTGGCTATTCGCTACTTCGCTATTCGCGTTTTACGTTCGCTGCGCGTTATCGAGCGCACTCGATGGCGACGAAGCGGTCGCAGCGGCCGCCGTTGCATGAGCTGCTGCCGTCCGACGGAATGGCGCCGGTAATGTCATCGCGGTCGACTTTGCGGAACGACAGCGCCTGGGAAAACTCGTGCGAGCGGCAATAGGTATTGGCGACGGTGCGCCCGCATGGCGCGCCGGTGGCGAGACAATTGTCGATGCCGTAGCCGTCGGCCTCGTTGGCGATGATGAAAAGCCGCTTCTCGGCGTGGGCGGTGCCGAGCATCAAGGCGGCAACGGCCGCCATGGCAAGGAACAAACGCATGAAAGCCCCCTCAGGCGGCCGGATGTCCGCACAATGGGTTGCAATAAGGCGTAAGTTTGCGCTCACGCGGTAAAGGTTTCGTTAACCGACGCCATGGGTGAGGTTTTGGGCTGTGTCACGGTGCGCGCTGAGTCGCAATCCGTTATTCGTCGTTCCGGACACCGGACCTTGACGTTGCCGCCATCCTCGCCCATTGTGCCGGCCATGAACGGCCTTAACCTGATCTGCGGCATTTGCCGGGAGATTATTGGCTAGCGACAACGCTGGCTGCGGCCGTCTTTTCTCCGATCGAGAATCCTGGGACGCCCGGCCAGCAAGGCCGATCAGGCGTTTTATTGCTATGCGGTCCCGACCCGAAGGGCGGCCAAGGGGCTGAAATGGAACTGAAATGGAACTGAGGCTCTACGATACGCTGACGCGCGAGAAGCGGGTGTTTAAGCCGCTCGATCCGGCGAACGTACGGATGTACGTGTGCGGGCCGACCGTCTACGACTTCGCCCATATCGGCAATGCGCGGCCGGTGATCGTGTTCGACGTGCTGTTCCGGCTCCTGCGCCAGCTCTACGGCGCCGACCACGTCACCTATGTGCGCAACATCACCGACGTCGACGACAAGATCAACGCCCGCGCCGCCGAGGAATATCCCGGCCTGCCGCTCAATGAGGCGATCCGCAAGGTCACCGAAAAAACCGACAAGCAGTTTCACGACGACGTCGCCGCGCTCGGCTGCCTGCCGCCGACCGTCGAGCCGCGCGCCACCGAGCACATCGGCGAGATGCGGACGCTGATCGAGCGGCTGATCAAATCCGGCAATGCTTACGTCGCCGAAGACAATGTGCTGTTTTCCGTGCCGTCGATGCCGGACTACGGCCAATTGTCGAAGCGGCCGCTCGACGAACTGATCGCCGGCGCCCGCGTCGAAGTCGCCGCCTACAAAAAAGACCCGCGCGACTTCGTGCTGTGGAAACCATCGAAGCCGGGCGAGCCGGCCTGGCCGTCGCCGGCCGGCATCGCCGCGCCCGGCCGCCCCGGCTGGCATATCGAATGCTCGGCGATGTCATGGAAATATCTCGGCGAAATTTTCGACATCCACGGCGGCGGCATCGACCTCGTCTTTCCCCACCACGAGGACGAGATCGCGCAATCGCGCTGCGCCTTCCACACGCCGGTCATGGCGAATTTTTGGATGCACAACGGCTTCCTTCAAGTCGAAGGCGAGAAGATGGCGAAGTCGGCCGGGAATTTCGTCACCATTCGCGACTTACTCAAGGAATGGCACGGCGTCGCATGGCCGGGGGCTGTTATTCGCTTTGCATTACTTCAAACGCATTATCGGCAGCCATTGGATTTTACCGAGCGCGCGCTTGACGATGCGGCAATGGCACTTCGTGCCTTTCATTTCGTCGCGTCGAGCGTGCCCGCCGATCGGCCGTCTGAGGAATTTTTGGACGCAGTCGCCGACGATTTGAATACACCTCGCGCCATCGCTGAACTTCATCGCCTTCAAAAGGTCGCCAAGAGTGGATCGCCAATACTTTCTGAAGCTTCAAGCCAATTAACGTCGGCCTTGTCTATGATCGGGATTGACATCAAGAGCTATGAACCAGATTGGCTTCAGAAGCAGGTCGCAGGCAAGCGGTTGGGCAATCGAACCTCAGAAATCGAGAAGCTAATTGCGGCGCGTACAGCGGCACGCGGCAACAAAGATTGGAAAGAATCGGACCGCATCCGCGACGAGTTGGCCGCAATGGGCGTCGTTCTAAAGGACAGCAAGGACGGCACCACCTGGGAGATCGCGCGATGAGTCCCAGCCCGCAGCAGCAGGAAACATTCGCCATGCGGCCGCTTCTGCCGGACGACGTGCCGCTGCTCGCTGAAATCTTTCGCGCCAGCATCGAAGAATTGGCCGCGGACGATTACAGCGACGCGCAGCGCGAGGCGTGGGCGTCGGCAGCCGATGACGAGGAGGAGTTCGGCGCGCGGCTTGGCCGCGAGCTCACGTTGGTCGCCACCCACGACGGCTCGGCCATCGGCTTTGCCGCGCTTGCCGGCAACACCCGCATCGACATGCTCTACGTGCATCCGGCGGCGGCCGGCCGCGGCGCCGGCGCCATGCTGGCCGATGCCTTGGAGAAGCTTGCTGCCGCGCGCGCCGCCAAGGAACTCACCGTCGATGCCAGCGACAGCGCCCGCGGCTTTTTCGAAAAGCGCGGCTATGTGGCGCGCACCCGCAACACCGTCACCATCGCCGGCGAGTGGCTCGCCAATACCACGATGAGCAAAAAACTCGCGCCGAACCCGAGGAGCGCATCATGAAGCGCGCCGATTCCCCATTCCAGCGCCACTGGCTCTACTATCTGATCCTCAAATACGCGGTGATCGCCGCGGCCGCGATCCTGGCGCTCTACGCCGTCTTCCGGCTTTATTCGAGCTGAGCCATGGCCCGCGAACGCCTTTATCTGTTCGACACCACGCTGCGCGACGGCGCGCAGACCAACGGCGTCGACTTTACGCTGGCCGACAAGCTCGCCATCGCCGGCCTGCTTGACGATCTCGGCGTCGATTACGTGGAGGCCGGCTATCCGGGCGCCAACCCGATCGACACGGCTTTCTTTGCCGAGCGGCGCAAGCTCGAGGCAAAGATCACGGCGTTCGGCATGACGCGGCGGCCCGGCCGCTCGGCGTCCAACGATCCCGGTCTCGCTGCGCTGCTTGAAGCCGAAGCCGACGCAATCTGCTTCGTCGCCAAATCATGGGACTATCATGTCCGCGTGGCGCTCGAGACCACGGAGGAGGAAAACCTCGCCTCGATCCGCGACAGCGTGCGCGCCGCCAAGGCCAAGGGCCGCGAAGTGCTGCTCGACTGTGAGCATTTTTTCGACGGCTACAAGGCCAAGCCCGCCTTTGCGCTGGCTTGCGCCAAGGCGGCCTACGACGAAGGCGCGCGCTGGGTCGTGCTGTGCGACACCAATGGCGGCACGCTGCCGCACGAAATCGAGCGCATCGTCGCCGATGTGTGCCAACAAATTCCCGGCGATCACGTCGGCATCCACGCGCACAATGACACCGAGCAGGCAGTGGCGAATACGTTCGCCGCGGTGCGCGCCGGCGCACGTCAGATCCAGGGCACGCTCAACGGGCTCGGCGAACGCTGCGGCAACGCCAACCTGACTTCGATCATTCCGACATTGAAGCTGAAGCCGGACTTTTCGGAAAAATTCGAAATCGGCGTGCCGGACGGCAAATTGCGCAGTCTCACGCACGTCGCCCACACGCTCGACGAGATACTCAACCGCGCGCCCGATCGCCACGCCGCCTATGTGGGCGAGAGCGCGTTCGCCACCAAAGCCGGTATCCATGCGTCGGCGATCGTCAAGGAGCCGGCAACCTACGAGCACGTCGCGCCCGAGCTTATCGGCAACCGGCGCAAGCTCTTGGTATCGGATCAGTCCGGCCGCTCCAACGTGCTCGCCGAGCTCGAGCGCATCGGCCTGGTGCTCGACAAGGACGACAGCCGCGTCGTTCGCCTGCTCGACGAGGTCAAGGAACGCGAGGCGAGCGGCTACGCCTACGAGGCGGCGGACGCGTCGTTCGAGCTCTTGGCGCGGCGCATGCTCGGCCAGGTGCCGCACTATTTCGACGTGGAAAAATTCGACGTCAGCGTGGTGCAGCGCATCAACGTCAAGGGCGAGCGCGTCACCGTGAGCCAGGCGGTGGTCAAGGTGAAGGTCGGCAATGACGAGCTCATTTCCGTCGCCGAAGGCAACGGCCCGGTCAACGCACTCGATCTCGCGCTGCGCAAGGACATCGGCAAGTATCAGAGCTTCATCACCGGGCTGCAGCTCGCCGATTACCGCGTGCGTATCCTCAATGCCGGCACCCAGGCGATCACCCGCGTGCTCCTGGAAAGCACCGACGAGACCGGCGAGCACTGGACCACGATCGGCGTCTCGCCCAACATCATCGATGCGTCGTTCCAGGCGCTGATGGATTCGATCGTCTACAAGCTCGTGCGGTCCGGCGCGCCTTCTTAAGCGAGGTCTGCATGATCGATCATGTTTCCATCGTGGTGCGCGACCTCGCCGCCGGCGGACGCTTCTACGAGGCGGTGCTGGCGGCGATCGGCTACACCAAATTGGTCGTGCGGCCCACGACCATCGGCTTCGGCAAGAAATATCCGGACTTCTGGCTGAACCATCGCGCCGACATGCCGGAGATCGGGCCTGACACCGGGGCCCATGTCTGCCTGCGCGCGTCCTCGACCGAAG
>Ga0134128_10007140_pt1 | contig 13499 bp, 10 predicted proteins | sample KB31754_FD_96462 | JGI IMG/M metagenome (GOLD analysis project Ga0134128, IMG submission 96462) | Terrestrial soil microbial communities with excess Nitrogen fertilizer from Kellogg Biological Station, Michigan, USA - KB3-175-4 | ecosystem: Environmental > Terrestrial > Soil > Unclassified ... | reverse complement strand
GTCGCCCCGCCTTGCTGGTTTAAATCAATGAATGCGTTGAAACCCCCGCCATAGAGAGTTCCTGAGGTTGCGTATACAGGTTCGTAGTTGTCTGCGGTGATTGCGCGGATACGCGCAGTCTGTAGCAGGTTGGCATACTGGCCGCCCGCCGATCGCAGTCGATAAGTGTTCGTGATGTTCATGACCAACGGAGCAGACATAGCTACCATCACCATCGCGATGGCACACACCAGCAGCATCTCGACCAGCGAAAATCCGTTTTTCGAACTCTTCCTCGTTGAACTCATGCGGGTCATCGCTCCAGCCAGCTGGGGCGCAATGCCTCCTCGCCAGACTCGTACTCAGTAAGCCTATTCATCATAGGCAGAAGCGGGAAGCTAACCTACGTACCTCAAGTCCACTCACGGAAGTAACGGCAGCCGGGGATGGGAAAGATCAAAGCGGACACCCAATTGCTGCCGTATTTGCCGTCAGGTAATCAAGCGCTGAGTTACTTCGTCTGAGAAGGACGGAGGGGCGGGACTTCTAATTGCGTTCGCCGCTAGCGAAATCGTTGCGACGGCTCTTCATCGCTCGATCGGCCGGCGGCCAGCATTGCCAGGCGTTGCCCGGGAGTGGCTCCGCAAAGGAATTCTGAAAACAACAGAGAATAAACGGCTATAAATATCGTGGAAGAAGTGATCAGTAGTGCGGCCGACAGCGGCCATGCCGGCAAGCCGCCCATTACGGCTAGTGAACTGACGGAAAATAATAATACTGCGCACACAAGCACAAGCGTGTCCAAACAAATCGAGAAGCTGGTGAGCGAAACAGTAAGGAACCCCCAGCGAACTTGTAGTCCGTCCGGAGCACGATAAGCATCGATCCCCAGGTCCTCAAATGTGATCGCCGGCCGCGGCGGTTCCGGCGAAAGCATCAACTGTGGATCCGGCAATCCAAAAATTGTGTCGCGTCCGGAAATTGCCGCAGAAGACAGCATCTGGAGAAAAAGCCAGTCACGCATGGCGCGCCGCATGCGCGGCGGCAGAGCATCGAATTCAATTCCGCTCTGGCCATTCGCATCTGCCCATGCGACTCGGCCGCGAGTCTCCACCCGGACTCGAGGCGACAGCAGATCGAAGCGCAGGTTCACCTCTTGCCCGGGCTGCATCGCAGCGACAGCCTGAATGGCGACACCGGTTTCGGTGAGATCACGCACAATACCGCCGTTGCCTTGGTCGAGCTTTACGTAGGCCAGCGAGCGCAGAGTATATCGCGGGTGTTGACGGCGACGCGGCCCGACATTGGCCTTGAAGTCAACCGCATCCGCACAAAACGACATTAGTAAATCGTAGCCAACGGGAACCGGCCCGCCACAGTGTCGGATTTGGTTCGCCCCACCGCGGCAACCTGGTTGATTAGAATCTGCTCTATGCCTAAAGCCAGAAAGAACGCTTTGATTACCGGAGCATCGCTGGGAATTGGCCGCGAGCTGGCGAAACTCTTCGCAGCCGATCAATACGATCTTGTGCTCGTGGCAAGAGACGCAAATCGGCTGGCGCAATTCGCAAACGAATTGCAGCAGCCATTTGGAATTAATGCCAAATGTTTCCCATTAGATCTTGCGGCGAGCTCGGCTCCGCAGTTTCTCTTCGATCAACTGTGGCGGGAGAATATCGGAATTGATGTCCTTGTTAATAACGCAGGCTTCGGGAAGCTCGGAGCATTTTCGGCAGTCTCCGTCGAAGACAGTCTGGGACAGATTCAACTCAACATTGTGGCGCTGACGCACCTGACCAGGCTCTTCGTGAACCCAATGCTCGAGCGCAAATCAGGAAAGATCCTCAACGTAGCGTCAACCGCTGGATTTCAGCCTGGCCCCACCATGGCCGTGTATTACGCGACCAAAGCCTATGTAATTTCCTTTTCTGAGGCCATAGCCAGTGAGGTGCGAGGAACGGGAGTGAGCGTTACCTGCCTTTGTCCGGGCGCTACCGACACCAATTTTCAGAAAGTCGCCGGGACCGAAGAGACTACGCTTTTTCGGCGCCTTCGCCCCATGAACGCCGCTACTGTCGCCAGAGATGGATATCGCGGGCTGATGAAAGGCAAGCCATTGGTCATTTCCGGTTTCCGGAATTGGCTGCTTACCGAATCGCTGAGGTTGTCACCCCGGAGGTTAGTGACCGAGGTCTCGCGCAAGATCCTGGAATAGGCTGCGCTGACGATCTATCCAATTATTGCGTGACCGTAAGGTTCACCTGCGTGCTGTGAGTCACGGAAGCGGCGGCAACGCTGATCTTGAGGTTATAACTTCCTGGCGGAGTTCCCGGGCTGCCATTTCCTACAATGCTTCCATTGCCTTGGAGTCCTCCGCCACACGAGAAACTCCCGAGCATGAGTAGCATGGCTAAGAATAGGTAGCGATTCCGCTTCTTCGCGCGCGGTTGACGCCTCCACATCCAGAACATTCCCGTCATCGGCAGGGATATCAGCCAGGTCGCGCTCGTTTTAGTTGCGGGCGTAGGCGCCGTAGTAAGTACCGTCACCGTGATCACTGAGTCACCACTTCCCGCCGGTACTTGAGAAGGATTGAAAGCGCAAGTCGTCAATGCAGGAGGGTCGGCGCATGCGAAAGTCACGTTGCTGGGGAACACGCCCGACGTGGGCGCAACATCCAGAGAATAGGTTGCGGTTTGGCCCGATCGAATGGACATGCTGGGTGGCGTAATTGAAAGCGTAAAGTCGAAGCTCTGACTGGGCAAGGCTGTGAACGCAACAGGCACTGAATGCGAAACAACTAACGCGTCGCTGCCAATGGCGTTCACATTAAACCCATAAGCCTGCGACGTTCCACTGCTCACGGTCAGGCTAAAAGGAGTGCCAGTGTCGGACGGCGTGGCAGTCGGCGGATTCACCACACAACTCGGCGGAGCTCCGCTTCCGCAGCTGAGCGCGACCGCGCTGTTGTAACCGCTCACTGAGGTCAGGGTTCCGTCGAATGTGGCAGGCGAATTCACGTGAGCCGTAAGCGACGGGTTCGTGATTGCCAGAATGTAGTCTGGGACGAAGTTCACGCTCAAAATCAGTAGTTGGGTCTTGGTTGTTCCTCCCGGGCTGGTTGCGCTGATCATGATCTGGTAGGTGCCCGGTGGACTGGTGATTGATGTGGTTATGGTCATTGCAATCGAAACCGGAATGGAACTTGTCGGCGCAACGATATTGGAGGGTTGAAACTGGCATGCCGTGCCCGAGGGCAGTCCTGAACAGGAGAGCGTCACCGACCCGCTGAACGCTCCCGCCCCTGAAACTACCAGAGAAACCGGAGCGCTATCCGTTCCGGGAGCCACATTCACCGAAGCCGGTGACGGCGCGGACAAGGTGAAATCGACGACATGCAAAGCCACCGGGACATTGTGTGTGATCTTTGCAGAATCGGTCCCGACCGCCTGCAAGTTGAACAAGTAATCTCCCGCGCCACCACTGGCGTTAATCATGAACGCCGATCCTTGAGGAAGGGGTGTGATCGACGCCGGATTTGCAGAGCAGGCCTGAGGAGTGGGCGTGCTTCCTGCCACGCAACTTAGGATCGCGCTGCTGCCGTAGCCGTTCCGCGCGAATATGGTGCCCGCATAACTGGCCGTTTGTCCGGCAAAGATCGTCTGGGGGTTGTTTCCGATGCTCAGTTGGAAATCGGGCGTCGTGACCAGGTTCCATTCCCAGATCCCGCGACCGAAAGTCGCCGCCCGCAGCAACTTTAATCCGCCAGAATTGAAAATCTGTAGCGCAGTAACAGCTACATTAGGCAGAAACCCAGGTCCGGCAGCGGGGGCCACCTCGCTCCAATTGGCCGCGCCGGTTCCGCTGGCGAAAACTCCTATGTCGGTGCCAACGTAAATTGTTCCGCTATTAGCCGACGGCCCGGAATCTATCGCGATCGAATCCACGGGAGCATCCGGCAGGTTTGAGGTGAAGTCAATCCACGAAGCCCCTGCGTCGGTCGTCTTCCAGACATGCGAAGTGTGGAACCCCATGATGCCAACGTAAGCGGTCTGCCCGCTGCGATCTGAGATATCGATAGCGATTGCGGAAACCGGAAATCCTTGCGAATTGATCGCGGAAGTGCGGTTCGTCCATGCGCTCGGGCCGCCATCGGAATTCGTTGTAACCCACACCTGGCCCCCCGCCGGTGACACCGAAACCAGCGGCCCATCCCCGTTGGTCCCCGCATAAATCACTTGCGAGTAGCTGTTCGAGTCAACCGGTCCGCCGGCGGCGATTGTCCGCACTGAATTCGTTTCGCCTCCACTGCACAGTCCGGTACCGCCAGTTTCAAAATCTGGGCTCAGAACTGAGAAATTTCCGCCCCCGGAACTTCCTCGCCATATCTTGCAAGTCCCTATCAGAAGCGTGGTTGAACCCGCCGGATCGAAAATTAATGGGAGATCGAAAGGACCGGTGTCCCCGCCTACCGAGTTGCCGTCGGCAATCTGATCGTTGGCGAAATCCTGCGAATGACAGTTGATTCCATTCATACAACGAAGCACGTTCACTCCAGAAACCGAATCGGGTGGCGTTGCCAGTAGCCATTCGTTGTCATTACTCGGGTTGATTGCGGTTGATCCTACATCGCCCGCGCTCACGTTGACCCAATTGCCGCCGCCCTGTGAAAACCCGGTCGCCGGTGCTCCATTCTCCTGAGTGCCGCCAAATACAAGATTTGAATCCGTCCCCGACTGGGCCATCGACACAAACTGCGTAAGTGGTCCAAGTGTTGCATTCAGACTGTCGAACTGATTGCTCAGCCCACAACTGCCGGTGATCAAGCCCGTGAATCCATCGAGTGCCCGATAAATCCCGCCATCATTCGCAAAATAAATCAACGCCGTTCCACCACTAACCAAGAAATCAATCGCATGTTGCCCCGGATGCACCTTTGCAATATCGCTGCACCCATAGACATGAGTAAGGTTCATGAAAGTGTTGTGGCCAGTGCCGCTGCAATTCGGTACGGCATTGGTAATCGTGCACTTGTACAGATTGAGCGCTCCGGCATAAATGTCGGTTGCGGTTCCGTTGGGGACCGCCGCAAGTGTCAGACTGTCTGTACCCTGCTCGGTTCCGCAGCCGCCTGAAAGGTCACCGCAGTTTGTAATTCCGGAGTCATTGACCTGCACCCACGAAGCGCCGGCGCTGGTAGTCTTCCAAATTCCTTGATCCAGTTCATTCCCGTCCACGTACCACACATACATTTCGCCCATGTTCGACGGACCTGGACGACTCGGAACAACCGCAATCTGCCCACGATAGATCGAGCATCCGCTAGGCTGAAAGGCTTGCGCAGGACAGGCAGCAGCACTCAGTCCACTTCCGGGCTGAATGGCCAGCCTGGTCCAACTGATTCCATCTGATGAGGAGTAAAAGCCATGGAATCGAATTGCCGCGAAAAACTTTCCTGCAGCCGCGTTATATACAACGGATGTTACCGAGGCAGAACCGATGCTCACGCCTGAATCAGTTGCAGTCGCCAGGTGCCATGAAATGCCTGCGTCCGTCGAATAGTAGAGTCCACGATTAACGGCTGCAGGAGTCTCCAACCCTTCAATAATTCCTTCTGAAGCTGACCCTGCCGCCGCAACGACCAAATTTGTATTAGCGGTGCTGAATGAAATTTGGCTGAATCCGAGTCCCGCAAATGGATGCAGTCCGCTCGCGTCCTGAGATTTGAGCGTCCAACTCTGCCCGCCATCGCCAGAGCGAAGAATTCCCAGCCCGTAGTACGAATCCGCTGAACTGTTGGTCTCTCCCGTTCCAAGCAACACGACGCTCTTGTTCGGGTTTGGATTCGAGGTTTGCGGCTGCACGGCTACGGCTCCAACAGCCAATGTCGCCTGGTCGTCAGTCAAAGGCATCCAAATGACGGCACCCGGACTTGGGCTTGCCGTGCCCGCATTGATGGATTTCCACAACCCGCCGTACGCTCCACCCGCAAAGACTGTGTTCCCGGTTCCATCATTCGGATCAATCACAACCGCACTGGCCCGGCCTGACACCCAGTTGTAGTCCTGCAAACCGATGCCGCTCGCATCGGAGGGAAGCGGCATAGGTCCCAGCGAATTCCAGCCCGCGCCCGATCCGAATGCAGCCGCCGACTCGGCGACCCGCATTTTGATTTTTTGCGCAATGGCTCTTCCGCGAAGGTCTGCCGCATTCGCTCCCGGCATTGTCCTGGCCCGTTTCTGCGATTGTTGGCGAGCGGCTTTGCGGATGCGAGCTGATCCGACGCCCTGATCCGTTCGTTGGCCGAATCCCGCCGCACACATATATATGGCGGACAAAACTACGACACACCCATTCCTTACCCGCGCGATCACGCGATGCTCCGTTTGTGGCCCGCAAATTCCTTCTGTCGGAGGCGCATGATTCGCGCCACGATTGATCCAACCCTTCGGTTGTGGGAAATCGCGATCTCCTGCAGGCTGGTTCCGCGTCGCAGTTCCTCCGAGAGTCGAGCATCTTCTTCTTCGATCCACGGTTTGCCCGCGTTCTGAGGCAACGAATTCCGGGTCCTGCGTTTGTGGTCCTGAATCTCCAGGGCATCGACAGCGTGCTGAAGAGCGCGCACGACCTGGGGATTTTGATATAACGATTCGTTCGGCAATGACTGACCGGTCTCCGGGTGCAGGCCATCCGCAAGCTTGCGCACGATTTCCATTGCTTCCTGAAGTTCCATACCTGATCCGGCGCGGGTAATCCTAACGACTATGCGATTTTTGTTCTGTGACGAGTGAACATTCCGCCTGTGATCAGGAACATCCGCGCCGAAGTGGATTCCCCCCCAACGTCAAAGCTCCGCGACGCCGTCGCACACCGCGTCAGGCGCAAGCTCAGGCAGGTTAAACTCTTCCTATGGATTGGCAGGCGTTCTGGCTCACCATCCGGCTGGCGCTCACGGTCACGGCTCTTCTGGTCGTGCTGGGATTTCCGCTTGCTTACTGGATTGCTTTTTCGCGATGGCGTTGGAAATTTGTCATCGAAGCCATCGTGGCCCTGCCGATTGTGTTACCGCCCACAGTGCTCGGCTTTTACGTTTTGATTGTGCTGGGCCGGCAGGGGTCGATCGGCAGGTGGTGGCAGGAGATGACCGGTCACACCCTCGCTTTCACATTCAGCGGACTGGTTATCGGATCAGTTCTATATAGTCTGCCATTTGCGGTGCAGCCCTTTGCGTCCGCCTTGGCGTCGGTGGATCCTCGCCTGCTGGCTGCCTCGGATGTTTTGGGCATCTCGAGATTCGGGACTTTCTGGCGCGTCATGGTCCCTTTGTCGATTTCCGGGCTGGTGACTGGGATCGCGCTGACGTTCGCTCACACCATGGGAGAATTCGGGGTCGTACTCATGGTGGGCGGTAACATTCCCGGCGTGACCCGCACTCTCTCCATCAACATTTATGATCAGGTTCAGAATTTGAATTACGCAGGCGCCAATACGACGGCATTAGTCCTGGTTGTGATCGCATTTGTTCTGCTTTCTCTGGTCTATTCATTGAATCGCAGATTCTGGAATCTGGGGCCGCGGACTTGAAAACGACTGCTCCCAACTTGACAGAGAACGTAATATCTCAGCCGTCTAAGTCGGCACCGACAGGTCTCGATCTTTATGTTCGGAAATCATTTTCATCCTTTACTCTGGATGTTTCGTTTGCCTTGCCTGCCGGCATCAGCATTCTCTTCGGCGCATCGGGAGCCGGCAAGACTACTTTGCTTGACTGCATCGCCGGCCTCACCAAAGCCGACTGCGGACGAGTTCAGATCGGCGAGCGCATGGTATTGGACTCAGAACGAGGCATCAACGTTCCTGTCCGCGACCGCCGGGTCGGCTACGTTTTTCAGGACCTCGCACTCTTTCCTCACCTTACGGTCGAAGGCAACGTTGCTTATGGAATCATGGGTGTTCAATCAGAAGAGCGTTTACAGCGTGTTGCCCGGACGCTTGATTCGCTCGGCATCGCTGCTTTGCGGAATCGCCGGCCCGCACAACTCTCCGGCGGAGAGCGCCAGCGCGTCGCCCTGGCTCGTGCGCTCATCACTGAACCTTGCATCCTTTTGCTCGATGAGCCCCTGGCTGCGCTCGATTTGCCGGTGCGGATGAAAATCGCCGACGACCTGCGGCGCTCTATCCAAAGCCTTCCAATTCCCGTTCTCTATGTCACCCACAGTCGCGATGAAGTTTTCATGCTCGGCGAAAAGCTGTTCGTCCTCGAGAACGGCAAGCTCATTGCGCAGGGCACACCACACGAGGTGCTTTCCGCGCCGCGTGGGGAAACGGTCGCACAGCTTGCCGGCTTTGAAAATGTTTTTGACGCTGAGGTTATGGCCCTTCACCAGGATCGCGGCACCATGACTTGCCGCGTGGGTTCAGCCCGGTTCGAATCGGCACAAGTGGAACTGGAAACTCCGCTGGTCCGCGCCGACGCCGGATCGCGTTTACGCGTAGGCATCAGCGCTGGAGACATTTTGCTTGCGACTTCTGCTCCTGTAGGCCTGAGCGCGCGTAATATCCTGCCTGGCCGTGTACTGTCTTTATTCCAGCACGACGCCATCGTGACCGCTCGCGTGGATTGCGGAGTCGAATTGTCCGTGCACTTAACGCTCGGTGCTCGTGATTCACTTGCTCTCGCGCCAGGACGGCAGGTGTGGGTGATCGTCAAAACGCATTCGTGCCATTTGCTCAGTTCCTAGTCGCAGGCTCGGCATTAGAAGGCCACGCTTTTCGCCTCCTCGATCTTTGGGATTTCAATCACTCCCACCCATTGCCCGTGCCTTCGCTCCACATAGACAAGGGTTCCACCGAGGACCGCAGCAGCAGCCTCCGGCCCAAGGTCCACGTGGTAGCCGAAGTAGCGCGTCTTCCACTGTTGCCACAACTGCCAGCGGTCAAAAATCGTGGGCGCCGGCTGATATTTTGTGGAAAACACCAGCGCAATATCGAAACGTTCGCGCTCGTCCGCCGCTGCCAGCAGTTGTTCTGCCGTGAAATCTTCGATCCTGACCACCTGCACCGGCCGCGCAACATAACCGAGACTCGGTCGCGACAGCTCATCGCTCGCCGGCCACGCGGTCAACACTCGCGCATGCGGCTGCCGCAATTCGATAAAGCCTTCCGCGCCCTGATGCAGCCGAATGTAATCGCGATACGCGAGATTGTCTTCCGGCGAAAATCCGTAAGGCGGGTTGACGAAGAGCGCCGCGACAAATGCTGCCGCTACTACCGCCAGCACCGCCTTCCATGCCGGCAGCCTGCGCCAGATTGTTGACACACACACCACTATAAAGAGCGGAACGATGGGCAGCATGTATCGGGCAAGCACCGCGCCTCCAACAACCGAGAGCGCCAGCAGATAAATAACTGCGATTGCAAGAAAGGAAAACTGAACTTGGATAGCGATCCTTTCGCGCATCGCCACGTCGCCAGTCGTTGGCCATTGATCGTCACCGGTGAATCGCCCGCCCCGAGGCAATGCTGGAAACTTCATCGCCAGCAAACATGCCAACGTCAGCACATACAAATTCAAATATCCGACCGTCTGCCAGATTCTCAGCAGCAATGCGAGGGATATCCGTAGAACGTGAAAGTTCCCCTGCACGTTGTAACGAAAGAACTCAGGATTGCCGAAAACGAATCCGGTTTTCGCATAGTGGTAGGCGTACCAGAGCGCCAGGGGAAAGATGGGAATCAGCAGGAAAAAGCCATCATGGAACTCGCGCTGTTTTAATCGTCCTTCAGCAATACGGGCAAAGGCGCAGCTCTCCGCCGTGCCACCTTGCCTGTTTACTTGACCTGAGGGCAAACTCTCCTCACGAGATTCAGCATCTTCAGAATCCAAGAACCTACATCTCCGGCGATGCCGATCGAGAAAGACACGACTGCCCTCCCACACCATCAACCCCAGCGGCACCAGAATGGCTGTTTCTTTTGCTAGTGCTGCCAGCGAAAACCAGATCGCCATCGCCAGATTTCGACGCCGCACATACGATTCCAGAGCCCAGAACACCAACCCGGCGGCCGGCAGATCAACCTGCGCCAAAGAACTCTGCGCAAAAAACACCGGATAAATCGCTGTTAATATCGTGCTCGCGACCGCCACGGTCGAATTCGAAACGGTCTTCGCGAGGCGAAACAAACCGGTTAACGAGAACGCAGCCAACAACAACATGGCGCAGCGCGTCACCAATTGACTTTGCCCGAAGAGTTTCCAGCTTAGCGCCAGCCAGGCCATCACCAACGGAGGATGCGCATTAGAAGGAGTTGAATAAGGAATCAGCGATCCGGCCAGCAGATCGCGCGCCGCGGGAATGTAATACCCGGCTTCGTCCCAGAAATACGGCAGGCGCAATAGCGGAGCATGGGAAACGATCAGCAGGACAGCTAAAATGGTGAACAGCGCTGCCGTATTCAACCATCGGTATTGGGAACTGTTGGTCAGAACTGGTAATCAGACTTTAATGCACTGGGCCGGCAGCAGTCGCCCTGGGATCAAGCTTGATCTCACCAAACGTGCTCTCGTAGTTCGACACGTTCTGCTGCAGAATTGCCGCCAGCGCCTTGGCCTGCTGCGGGCTGAGATAAATGCCCTGAAAATTTCGCACTTCCACTTGATTTTCGGATTGCTGCTGCATGGTGCCGAAAACCAGAAAAAAATCCCAGACATTCACTCGAACCTGCACGCTGTTGGCGTAGGTTTCCCGGTAATCAGGAGTATTGGTAACGGTAAAATTCGGCTGCGTGGGGATGATCATGGCGCACCTAGTGTAACTGAGCCGGAGCCTGCGCTGCCGGTTTGTGGTGATTTAGAATCAGATCAGGCCGGGATGGCGGAATTGGCAGACGCGCTGGACTTAGGATCCAGTGCCGAAAGGCGTGCAGGTTCAAGTCCTGTTCCCGGCACCAACTGTGAGATCTCTCGCGGTAGCGGGATTTCGGCACCGGCTTCCCGCTTCGCACCAGACTTCAACCTACCCTGGATTCAATCCAGTCTTGTAACTGAATAACTTCTTACATTCGTCGCGCAGAAAACCGCCAATCACCGGTATAGCGTGATTGCCCTTTTCGAAGACGAACTCGCAGGAAATGAGGCATGCTCGCCACTTGTATTGTTCCGTCCCGCGCTTTCGACCATAGGCGGCGATGTCTTCCTGTGAGACTCCGTACACGACTGCGCCGATTCTCGCCCACACGCAGGCACCCGCACACATGGCGCAGGGTTCATGCGTGGTGTAAAGCACGAAGTCGGTCAGGTACCGGCCATATCCGCTCGACACGTATTTAAGCGTTTCGAGCTCCACATGCTTGATGCTTGACCCCGAAGTTTTTACCCGGTTCCCCGCGCTGGCAATGACCACTTCGCGCCCGTCAGTTACGCGGGTGATCACAGCGCCGATGGCATAATCCCCGCGATCACGGGCACGCTTGGCCTCCGCGATTGCCAACTGCATGAACTTCTTTTTTGGTCTGTAGGAAGCAGCGATCATGCAGGCATCATATCGCTACGTGCGAGAGTTGTTGAAACAGCGCAATTTCAGCGCATTCAGGCATTGGTGAAAAAATCTCTGCATCGCCCATTGACTCTGCGAACGGGTTGTTGGTGTATCGCCTGATTACAACAAGTTGACTTTCGTTACACCTGTTACGGACACAATCGTGGGATCTGCGAAAGTGGACCTCGCTATCGCCAAGCCAATGAGCACTTTTTCGCTACTGCGGTAGCACCTGAAACCGGGTTCGCATGCCTGCGGAGAAATGGCCGGGCATGTGGCAGTGAAGTAGCCACAGGCCGGGGTTATCCGGAACCATATCGGCAATCGCGCTCATCATTGGCGTGAGCATGATCATGTCGGTGCGCATGTGATCTATGACGGCGGTTTGCCCGTGCCAGTGGCCGGTATGAATGTCCCAAGTTTCTTCGTCGTTTGGATTTGCAAAAACGTACCAACGGACACGTTCTCCTTTGTGCATAGTCATCATCGGGCCGTTTCCGTCGATATAACCATTGATGGTGTAAAAGTGATGGAAGTCGTGAATGCGAATGTTAGTTCCTTCATAATTCTTGGGGTCACCGTAGAGACGCTTTAGGTTAGTGTCCCAATACCAACTCAGGTGCTCGTCATAGAGTCCGAATTGGGCGACAAACTCCCGGTCCGTGTCCTTTGGAGAACCGTCATCACGGGCCATACCCCGGCGGGTGATAATGATGGGGCCGATCAAACCAGAGTTGATGTCTTTGCTCTCATTTACATGAGAGTGATACAACCAAAAGGCGCTACTCCCTTCGTGTTCGGTGGGGCCAGCCCGTTCAGGAACCAACCACGTGTAGGTGTGAGTTACACCCGGTGCTACGTTGTCGTCAGCCTTGTCGTTTCCGCTGGTTTCGTCTTGATAGCTGGCACCCTCTGAAGACTTTGCGTAAAAAACACCGTGTGGATGGACGCTGAAGTCGTGCGACGCATTATTTTTGAAAACGACCTCGATGGTGTCTCCGACCTCAGCCCGAATGAGCGGTCCGAGGATGCCGAGGTGAGCCCAAGCTTCGGAACGAAGCTTTAAGGTTTTGAAATCCGCATTCGTGTACTCGCGAAAGAGGGCTTTGCGATAGACGGTTGCGTTTGGGCCGATCGTTCCCTTGGAAGCGGGATCATCTTGAAAGTGGTATTTCTCCCCGTGAATCAGATCCTTGCCCGAAGGAGCGTAATCCCAGTCCACTTCGTCTGCGGCAATGTAATAGGTGCGAATACGCCCTATAGGCATCGCCTTTTGCGGCTGACCTGCAGCTGAGATAGACGATGTTGCCTCGCCTACGTGAGAAATCGTTGATGAGAGCAACAAGAACACGACAAGCAGCTCGTTTCGCGGCATGTATCGATCCCTCCCCGGCAGTCAGCTATGCAGCGGCTCTCCCCAGTTCTCGCTTCGTCCGCCAGATCGCGCTCGCCAGTGTTTCAGCAGCTATTCTCGGCAAAATTCTACGCACGCGCTGTTTCAGATTGGAGTACTCCTGGGTTCCGGCAAACAGATCGCGCATCAATTCCCGGAAACTTGCGCTGCGTTCGGTCAGGCTCACCATGCGTTCGATCACCGCTCCACCCATCCAATTCCCTGAGTAGAAGCGCTCGGCAATCGCAGCTGCGAGTTCCAATTCCGGCAAGATATTGTTTCTTACTAATCCCGCATAACGTTCCGGCGCGCCTGCAATCATCGTCTGTGCGAAAATCTCCGCCGACCGCAATGCATAAAAAAGGCCTTCGCCGGTTATGGCGTCAACCAATCCTGCGGCGTCGCCAACTATCGCCCACCCATCTCCAGCAGGTTGAATAGCTCTGAGACTCTCACGCGTTAACGCCGGAATAATGTGCGCGTAAAACTGAGCACCATCGAGCGCGAGCCCCAATTCCGGCATTTGCTCTTCCAGAATTCGGCGCAGATCGGCAGTATTTTTTCCCTGCATTCGTCCGCAGATGCCAACT
>Ga0134128_10007138_pt1 | contig 13500 bp, 11 predicted proteins | sample KB31754_FD_96462 | JGI IMG/M metagenome (GOLD analysis project Ga0134128, IMG submission 96462) | Terrestrial soil microbial communities with excess Nitrogen fertilizer from Kellogg Biological Station, Michigan, USA - KB3-175-4 | ecosystem: Environmental > Terrestrial > Soil > Unclassified ... | reverse complement strand
TGCCCGATTCCGCCGGCCATGTCGCGTCACACCGCGAGGCATCAGCCAATTCGGCTACGGTACTGTCCATCGCTTGACGAGCGCTGGACTCCCGGCGATACGATGCGGTCATCATGACAGATCTGCACGAATTTCCCCGTGCGGCAGACAGCAATGCGCGAGTGATTCCCATCACCAAGGCGTCGTCGACTTTACTCCTTATGAGAGTTCTCATAAGCGCGGACAAGCTGAATCACCGCTGACCACCAGCGGAGTTGCACCTCTGTCAAAGCTGCGCGCTGGGAAGAACAGTGCCACGAACCGCGGAAATTACGGAAGACTGGCCCCATCGAGTTGCGCGCTCTGAACCCCGACATACTGATGCGCGTGCGCAACGAGCCCGTCGCCGCGGCAAGCTCAAATGGCCTCCAAAGCTTCCATAAAACATTGGCAAAGTTGAGCTTCCACTTCGCCACCTGAAGCGATCTCTAAGGCACGTCAGTTGCTGGATTCTCGACATGCGAGAACGTGCTCTTCCCGTCCTAATAACCGATGCTTGTCATGTACCCCGCTCGGCGCATTGTGCTCCGATGAGCGGCGCGTCGCCGGACCGCTCCCCACCGCGCTGAGGTTGGCTTGACCGACTTAGTGATCCATCGCACCAGAGTTGCTTTGCGGGAAACTCGGATGCGACCGAACGCCGCATGCACGTGCGCCACGACCAGGAATTGAATGATGATTTCCCGCCGCGCAGAATCACCTGGCTCGCGACCAACGATCGACGACGCTACGGCTGCGAACTGTCGACTGAGTTTTGCGTCTCCTCCAGTCGTCGGGTTAGTGAGCGTCGTCATCCCGACGTATAATCGTCGAAGCTCGCTCGTGCGAGCCGTCGAGAGTGTCATTGCTCAGACGTACGAAAACGTTGAGGTCATAGTCGCCGATGACGGCTCAACAGACGATTCCGCCGCCGCGCTTCGGTGCTTCGGTCCCCGAGTTACCTGCGTCCGGCAAGCGAATCGCGGTGTCTCAGCCGCGCGAAACCTGGGCATGCGGCACGCCCGCGGTGAGTTGATCGCGTTTCTCGACTCCGACGATAGTTGGGCGCCATGGAAGCTCGAGGCACAAACAGCGGCTTTAGCCCGATTCCCCGACGCCGGTGTGGTCTGGACCGATATGACCGCCGTCGACGAACGCGGCGCTGTGGTCCATGACCGGTACCTGCGGGCGATGTACGGGGCGTATTCTCGAGTCGATATCGGTTCGATCCTTCGCACGGCCGGCACGCTCGGAACGCTGATCGCAAGTGTACCGACGGCACTGTCGGCGTCAGTGGTTCGCATGGGCAATATTTTCGGAGCGCTGCTGCTCGGGAATCTCTTGCACACGTCGACAGTGTTGTTTCGCCGAGAGCTTGTGGAACGAACGGGGGGATTCGACGAGACGTTCGCGCGCGCCGGAGAAGATTACGAGTTCTACGTGCGCCTGTGCTCCAGTGGACCGGTCGTCATGATCGATGCCCCAACGGTACGGTACCGGATTGGCGCTCCCGATCAACTCAGTGCTCCGGCGATGATGCTGGAGATCGCTCGAAACAATCTGCGAACCGTAGAGCGCTGGCTGCCACACTCGGCTGTCTCAACGACGCTCAGCGACGAAGTGGTTCAGCGCCGAATCGCAGACTCGCTCGCTTGGGCCGGCGAAACGGAGCTCGACGCAGGCCATCGAATCATAGGTGCGCGCCGGCTGGTACGAAGCCTTGCGACGAGACCGCGAATCGACCGGCGCGCGGTGTTGCTCGTGCGTTGCGCGCTGCCGCGAAGATTGACTCAGGCGCTTACGGGAACGCGAGACGCGATTGCAAGTCTCGCGCGGCGCCGCGCCATGAACAATTCGCACGGATGACCCGACGATGGATCACACCGCTGCCGGAAAACCGCCATCAGTCGGCGTCGCACATGTACTTGGACTCAGCGCCAACCGATCGAATTTCGAGAAGACTCTCGACGGCGCCGGCGTCGTCCTGCCCCTCACTCAGCGCGCTGAATGGCACCACGCGACCGGCTGTCGGCGCGGCGTCCTGACCGTCCTCTGCGACGATACGCGCAAGCCAATCGCGGCCGTCGGGGTTGGTGTCACGTCCAGTCGCGCGGTCCCGGGGCACTGGCTATACCGAGTCGACCGACTGTCCACCACTGGCTGCGCGACAACTGACGCGACACTAATCGGCGATCTAACCAACCTCGCGCGTCGCGATTGGCGCTGTCTGAGGATGACCGTCGAGTTGTTCGAGCGCGACCACGAAGCTCGCGCACGCATGGGACAACTCCTGAGCGGTCGCGGTTACTCGAAGCGATTGCCTCGATCGTACACGCACACGCTTGCGTTGGACCTCTCGCCCGGAAGCGACGCACTTTTTTCGCAACTCGACGCGAAAGTGCGCCGAAACGTTCGCGCGCCGGCGAAACGCGGCCTGGAGATCCGAGCCGTCACAGACGTCGGTTTGGCGCACAGGCTCGATGCTCTGATGACCGACACGCTCGGCCGAGCGCACGCGCATCCGATTCACTTGCCGTGGGATATGATCGTCAGGTTGTCCGCGCAGTATCCTAATCGGTCACGGATCAGCGGCCTGTTCGATCCGGCCGTGCCTGGGCCGGAGGGACTAATCAGCTTCGCTTGGGGGGCGTGGCATGGGTCGTACGCCACTTACGAGGCTGGCGCAAGTGTTCGGCGCCCCGACTTGGGACGAACGCCCCTCGCCTACGCGCTCGTCTGGGATCTGATCGCCTGGGCGAGCGGTACGCACGCCAATTGGTTCGACTTTGGCGGCGTTAGCGTGGAACCAATTAGGACTCCAGATGATCCGTTTGGCGGCATTTCGGAATTCAAGCGGTATTTCTGCGAGAACACGGTCGACATTGGCGAAGCTTGGGTTTTGGAGCCTCGGCCTGTTCGCGCATCTATCGCACGCGCAGTGAGCGCCGTCGCGCGCCAGCTCCGGGCCGACTGAGCCCGTCGAGCAGCGGGACGCGTCCGCGCCTTTTCCCACGGAGGATGCTCGGGTATCATTGGCTTGGGGCCCGAACGGACAGGCACACCGACATCCTTTACATGCCGGAACTCAGCGAAGATCTGCCGCAACACCGGATTATCCGGCTCATCGAGGGGTTGCTCGCCGAGCGCTCTATCGAGCGGCGACTCAACCCGAACGATGATTTGCGCGAGGCTGGTCTCAGCTCGCTCGATATGGTGAGTCTCGTGCTATCGGTGGAAGCCGAATTTGACATCATCGTGCCCGAGGTCAGCATCACGCCAGCTCAATTCCGCTCGGTTTCAGCGATCAGCGAGTTGGTTGGTGCCCTGCTCGGCCCGCGTTGAAACAGCTCGAGGACGGGCCCGGCCTGTAAATGCCGCTGAACAGTCAGGCGAAACGATTGCTCGACATGCTGGCCGTTGCGCATCCAGTTGATGTCGCCCAACTCACTCCCGCGAAGCTGCGCGACGACATGCTTCGCTTGGCGCGGCTGGTCGGCGTCCGAAATGTGATGGTCGCCGCGGTAGAAGACCGCAGCATCGCGGCCCCCCAAGGGCCCATGCGAATTCGCGTGTACTCGCCTCGACTGCCGCCCGGAGCGAGCTCGGATCGGCACCCCGGCCTGCTTTATTTTCACGGAGGAATGGGAGTATCTGGCAGCCTCGAGAGTTATGACGGCCTTTGTCGGACGCTAGCAAACGAAAGCGGTTGCCGCGTCATTTCGGTGGATTACAGGTTGGCGCCTGAACACCCATTTCCATCGGCGGTCGACGACGCATGGTTCGCCGGGCAGTGGGTTGCGCAACACGCAGAGGAACTTGGACTCGACAGGGACCGGATAGCGATCGGCGGAGACTCAGCGGGAGGAACTTTGGCCGCCGTTTTCTGTCAACTCGCCAGGGAGCACGGGGGCCCCCAATTTCGCCTCCAATTGCTTCTCTGTCCGGTGACGGATTTGCGCGCCAGAAGCGCATCTCATCGGCATTATGGCAGCGGGTATTCAGTCGATCCCGGAGTGTTCGATTGGGCGCGGAAACTCTATTGCGGTCCCGAGGCTGACCTGACCGATCCGCGAATCTCCCCACTCCTCGCCGCCGACCTGACCAACCTGCCGCCGGCCCTCATCCATACTGCCGAGTTCGATCCGATGCACGACGAAGGCGAAGCCTACGCGAGGGCCCTCGAACGTTCTGGCGTCACTGTTCGCTATTCCTGTCACGAGGGAATGATTCACAACTTCTATTGTATGGCGGGCGTTATTGCGCAAGGCAAGGCCGCAATCGCAGCAGTCGGCGCAGAGCTGCGTGGCGCACTCGCAGCCTGATGCACGATTCACGTCAGCTCATTGCGGGGCGAAAAATTCTATATAAGAGGAGACGCGCCCGTCACTCGTCTCTATCATGTCGATGAGCTCTGTGAGGACCGTGGTTCCCGTGATTCTCGAATAGATTCGCGCACGCCAATGCACGGCCGCCCTGTGTCCCTCGACGAGCAATGTCAGCAGCTCGAAGTCGTTCAGTTTGAAGGTCTTGATCATGATCGCGAGCAAAGGCCGATACTGGGGCAGCCCGCGAGCGGTAACTGCGACCGGGGTGGGATTTCCCGCGCCGGCGATCTGGAATTTGGCGTCCTCAGTGAAGGACGCGCACAGCGCAGGCAGATCGCCGCCGACCCGCGCGGCGTACAAAGAGCGCAACAGTCGTTCGATCTCCGGCCGATCCATCATCACCCAAAAACCTCCAACCCAGAAAAAGTGATTCCTTCTCGCCGGCATCGGCTGGTCATCGCCGGATCCAAGCATCGTATGCCTGACGCGATTCGGCAATACGGGCCGCGTTCGGAAGTTAGCAGGTACGAATGAGCTTTAAGAACCCGGCCGACTCTCCGCTCAAGGCGTGGGTGCGCGCGCTGGAGCTCACCGCTCCAATCGCGCGCAACCCACACGTTACACTTCCTGCCCGGCTCGACGAACTCGCCGCCGCGTACGGTGCCGCGCCTGCGCTGGCTGGAGAGCGGGGAAGCCTAACCTACGCCGAGCTCGCGAATCTGGCGAACCGTTACTCACGTTGGGCGCTCGATCAGCGACTCCGTCGGGGAGATGTCGTCGGGCTCGTGATGCAGAACTGCCCAGAGTACTTCGCTATCTGGCTCGGCATCACTCGGACGGGTGCAATCGTCTCGCTCATCAATACGAACCTATTGGGCGATTCGCTCCTTCACGCGATCCGGGTCGCTATGCCGGTGCATGTCATAGCCGGACCTGACCTCGCGGCGTCGGTCGCGAAGGCGTGTGCCTTGCTCGAGCCCAAACCGCCGCTCTGGGTATACGGCCGCGACCTTCCCGGCGCCGAACGAATCGACCGCGTCATTGTGCAGCTTTCCGGCGCGCCGGTGTCCCCCAATGAGAGCCCGCTGCCTTCGATCGCGGATCGCGCCCTCTACATCTACACCTCTGGGACGACGGGGCTGCCCAAGGCGGCCAACGTGAGCCATCACCGCGTGATGCAGTGGAGCTACTGGTTCGCGGGACTGCTAGACACGCGGGCCTCGGATCGGATGTACAATTGCCTGCCGATGTATCACAGCGTCGGCGGCATCGTCGCTATTGGCGCCGTGCTCGTACGCGGCGGTTCGGTGGTCATCCGTGAGCACTTCTCCGCGCGTGCCTTTTGGGATGACGTCGTCGATCGGGAGTGCACGCTCTTTCAGTACATCGGAGAGCTCTGTCGCTTTCTGCTCAACAGTGCGCCGCACCCTCGGGAGCGAGATCATCGGCTGCGAATCTGCTGCGGCAACGGCCTTCGGCCCGACGTCTGGGAGTCATTCCAGGAGCGCTTTCGCATTCCGAAGATTCTCGAGTTCTACGCCGCGACGGAAGCGAACTTCTCCCTCTACAATTGCGAGGGCAAGCCCGGCGCGATCGGCAAGATTCCACCCTTCCTCGCCCACCGTTTTCCGATTGCGCTCGTGCGATTCGACGTTGACGCGGGCGAGCCTGTGCGCGACGGCGGCGGGTTGTGCGTGCGCTGCGCCCCCGATGAGATCGGCGAGGCGATCAGCAAGATTTCGAGCGACGATAAGCCTTCCGAAGCTCGGTTCGACGGCTACACAGACCGCGCCGCCTCCGAGCGCAAGATTTTACGCGACGTCTTCGAGTGGGGGGACGCCTGGTTCCGAAGCGGTGACCTCATGCGCCGCGACGCCGCCGGCTTCTTTCATTTTGTCGACCGCGTTGGGGACACGTTTCGATGGAAGGGGGAGAATGTTTCGACGAGCGAAGTTGCCGAAGCTCTCAGCGACTGTCCCGGGGTCTCCGGAGCGGTCGTCTACGGCGTCTCGGTAACGGGGACTGAGGGCCGCGCGGGCATGGCCGCCCTCGTCGCCGATGAGCAATTCTCGATTGCCACCTTGCACGAGCATCTGTCCACGCGTCTGCCCGATTACGCACGCCCGGTCTTCGTCCGACTACTGGACGCGATCGAGACGACAGGGACATTCAAACCGAAGAAGCAGGACTTCATCCGGGCGGGATACGATCCGACAGCAGTCTCCGATGCGATTTATTGGTACGATCGCACCGTGGGTGCGTTCAGGCACCTTGACGCGGCAGCGTACTCCAGAATCTGCTCCGGCGAAACTCGATTGTGAGCCTCCAACCACGACCGGCGCGGATCGGCAAGTCCTTTGCGCGGCACCCCGGTCGCGCGTCCTACTGATGAGTTTGCCCACGTGAGCGGTTCCTAGCCTTTTCGCTTCCACTTTCCACGTCCGCGTCATGAGCGCCGACATCCTCTCCTGCGTGGTCCACAAGTTCGGCGGGTCGAGCTTGGCAGACGCCGACTGCTTCCGGCGAGTCGCCAAGATCGTCGCTGATCGCAAAGAAGCGCGTCGCCTGATCGTAGTATCAGCGATGGCCGGCGTGACCGACGATCTGGTACGCGCGACGCACGTGGCTGGGAAGCGCGATTTCGGCTATCGCGACATCTTGCAGGCCGTCGGCGACCGGCATCGAGCGACGATCGCCGACCTCGTGTCGCCGACAACAGCAGCGCGCCTGGACGAGGCGCTCGATCGCGATCTTGCCGAGATCGAAGAAGTGCTGCACGTGACGACTGTCCTGCACGGCTATTCGCGGAATGGGCTCGAGCTTACGTCCGGGTACGGCGAGGTCTGGTCGGCGCGCATCCTTGCCGCGCTGCTCGCTGAGCAGCTTCCCGACGTCGATTGGCTAGACGCACGCCAGGTGCTCGTGGTTGTTCGCAATGAAACGGGTGCGGATGTCGTTTGGCCCGTTTCGCGGCAGAACACGGAGGCGTGGATCGCGAAGCGCGGCGCCGTGCCGTCGACGCTCGTTGTCACTGGTTTCATCGCGGCGACTGCAGACGGCATCGCCGCCACGCTTGGTCGGAACGGCAGCGACGTGAGCGCGTCGATCTTCGCCGCGCTGTTCGACGCCGAGGAGATTCAGATCTGGACTGACGTCGACGGCGTGATGAGCGCAAATCCTCGGCTCGTTGGCGAAGCGGTCACGCTTGACACGCTCTCCTACGACGAAGCGATCGAGCTTGCGTACTTCGGCGCCAAGGTCATCCACCCGAATACGATCTCGACCGCCGTCGAGCGCAATCTTCCGATCCTCATTCGCAACACCTTCCGCCCGAGTCATCCCGGCACTCGCATTCAGGCGCAGTCCTCGTCGACGCAGCACGTCAAAGGTCTGGCGACGGTCGAGTCGATCGCGCTGGTCAACGTCGAAGGCATCGGTATGACGGCGGTGCGCGGCACGGCGCAGCGCTTATTCAGCGCGCTCCGGGAAGAGAACCTCTCGGTGCTCTTGATCTCGCAGGGAAGCTCGGGCAACTCGATCTGTTTCGGAGTTCCTGCAGCCCAGGCTGATCAGGCACGGGACACGGTCGAGCGCGCATTCTTCGCCGAGCGCCACCATGGGCAGATTCAGCGGGTCGACGTCACGCGCGGCTGCAGCATCCTGGCCGTCGTAGGCGAAGGAATGGCTGGCCAGCCCGGCGTCGCAGCCAAGTTCTTCAGCGCGCTCGGCAAGGCCAACATCAATCTACGCGCCATCGCCCAGGGGTCGTCGGAGCGTAACATCTCCGTCGTCGTCGACGAAGCGGACACGCAGCGCGCGCTTCGCGCCGCCCATTCGGGTTTCTACCTCTCCGACCAGACGCTTTCAATCGGCATCGTCGGCGCTGGCAACGTCGGAACAACACTGCTTCGCCAGATGGCGCAGCAGGCACGCCGCCTGAAACAGGACTTCGACGTCGACCTTCGCGTCCGCGCGATCGCGACGTCGAAGAAGATGCTGCTCTCCGATCAACCGATCGATTTAGAGTGCTGGCGTCAGGCCCTCGATGCGCGCGGCGTTCCAACCGACCTGGCGCGCCTCGCCGAACATGTGCACGCCGACCACTTGCCGCACGCCGTGCTGATCGACTGCACGGCGAGCGACGGCGTTTCAGGTTTATACAGCGAGTGGCTGGAGCGCGGAATCAATGTGATCACGCCAAACAAGCGTGCGAACACCAGCTCGCTCGAATACTATCGCCGTTTGCGCCAGGCCAACCGCACGGTCGGCGCGCACTACCTGTACGAGACGACCGTCGGCGCCGCTCTGCCGATCATCCAGACACTCCGCGACCTCGTGCAGACAGGGGACGAAATCTTCGAGATCGAGGGAATCTTTTCCGGCACGCTGTCGTATTTGTTCAACAGCTTCGACGGATCGCGCACTTTCTCGGCGCTCGTTGCACAGGCGCGCGAGCTCGGCTACACGGAGCCTGATCCGCGCGACGACTTGTCCGGCATGGACGTGGCGCGAAAAGTCGTGATCCTGGCACGCGAGATCGGGATGACGGTCGAGCTGCCGGACGTGAACCTGAAAGGGCTCGTTCCGGAGTCGTTGACGCAGGGTGCGGTGTCGGAGTTCCTCGCCGCGCTGCCGAAATTCGATGACGATATGGAACGGCTTCGGGGCGAAGCCGCCGTAAAGGGCGAGGTGCTGCGCTTCGTGGGACGCGTTGGGCGCGACGGCCGGGCAAGCGTCGCTCTGAGCAGCTATCCGACGAGCCACCCGTTCGCCCGCATTCAGCTCACGGACAACATCGTCCTCTTTCGCACGAGCCGGTACAATGAGAATCCGCTCGTCGTGCAAGGGCCGGGCGCTGGGCGCGAGGTCACGGCTGCGGGCGTGTTCGCCGATCTGCTGCGACTCGCATCCTACCTCGGAGCTACGCTCTGATTCGGCGCACCGCTAGGCTGTACCGCCGGCGTCAACGGTCAGCGTCGTGCCGGTGATGTTGCGCGCCCCCTCGCCGAGCAGGAAGGCCACGGCTTCAGACACGTCGCTCACTTCAGCCATTCGTTTGAGAGCGCTGCGGCGCGCAATACGCTCACGATCGCGCTCGCCTAGCTCGTTGGTCATCTCCGTATCGATGAAGCCCGGCGCGACGGCGTTCACCGTGATGCCGAGTGTTCCGAGCTCGCGTGCCAAGGAGCGCGTGAACCCGATCATCGATGCCTTCGTGGCGCTGTAAACCGTGAGACCGGTGAAGCCGGTGGCGCTCACGATCGACGAGATGTTCACGATGCGCCCCCCTCCGCCGGTCATCATCGAGCGGACGACGTACTTGGTCAGGAGGGCCGGCGACAGTGTGTTGAGCCGCACGAGCGCCTCGATGTCCGCGTCTTTCATCGTTGCTAAGAGCCCACTCGTGCCGATGCCTGCATTATTCACCAGGCCATAGATCGCCCCGAACTCGGCACGAATTCCCTTGACCAGAGGCGCAATCGCCGCCACGTCGGTCAAGTCGCAGGCGCGAAAATGAATCGACCCCTCGCCGGCCACGCCGTCCCGTATCGCACCGCTGAGCTGTTCGCTCTCCCGACGTGCGATGGCGATCACCTGAAATCCGTCGGCGCGAAGACGACGCGCGATGCCGAGCCCAAGGCCGCGGCTGCCGCCGCTGACTATGACGCTACGCATCGCGGCGCACCAGCTTCCCCGACGGCATGACGTCGAGCGACGGCACGAAACGGATCGCGGCGGGAACCTTGTGCGGCGCGAGCGTGCCGCGGCAGAGCTCTAAGATTTCGGCCTTGAGCGCATCCAGCGCGCGCGGCGCTTCGTCACCGGATGGCGGGTCGAGCAACACGACCTCCGCGGCGACGATGGCTCCAGTGATTGGGTTCTTGCGCGCCTTGACGAGTGACATGCGCACGCTCGGGTGGCGATTGATCACTGCTTCGACCTCTTCAGGATGGATCTTTAAGCCGCCTACGTTGATGATCCCACCGCGGCGTCCGATGAACCAGTACCGGTCCCCTCGACGCTCGAGCACGTCGCCGGTGTCGACGAAACCGTCGGCGTCGAACAGCGACTCGACCACCTTACCCAGATATCGACGTGCTGTCCGCGGCGAGCGGATGTGCAACGTGTCATCCTCGATCTTGAGGTCGACGCCCGACTCCATGCGGCCGATGTAGCTCGCCGGAAACCCGGCCAGCCCGTCGTTCACTTCGAACGCGACACCGGCTTCGGTCGACGCGAACGCGTGTCCGACCTTGGCGTTCGGGTAGAACGAGCGCAGGTGATCGATGATCGCTTGATCGGCAATCTCTCCCGAGAGCCGCGTGTACTGCGGCGTAACGCACCGTGCGGCCGCGCTCATTAGCGCCTTGCGCCAGTGCGAAGGAGTCCCCGTGATGTGCGTGACCGCGTGCCCCTGAGCGCGCGTCAGGAAGTCGGGCACCGGTTCCGCAGGCCCGGAGAGCACCAGTGAGCCGCCGCCCAACAGTGCGCGCAAGAGAATCTGCAGCCCGCCGTAGCGGCGGATGTCGTAGAAGGTTGCCCAGACTACTGGGGCGGCGAGGCCGCTCCCCGGCGTGATCGCTCCGGCAAGGCTCGCGAGGCTGTGCACGACCATCTTCGGCACACCGGTGGTGCCGGAGGTAAACAGGATCCACTCAGTGTCGTGTGATGGAGAGCGGTCGCCTGCGCCAGGTTCGATGACCGGTGAACAGTTCACGATGCAATTGACGCCCAGCGATCCCATCGCATCGCTTGACCGATCTGTTATGATAGCATCGATCTCGGCCGTCGAGATGACGAATGGCAAGTGCTCCGCAGCGAGGTCGGGAGGACAGAGGACGACACGGCGGGCGATTCCGTCGCTCTCTAGAAGCGCGAGGGCGGCCGATAATTGAGTCGCGGTTCGGACGAGGACGGAGCGGCCGCGGAGGTCGGAAAGTTGGCCGCCAACGAGAGTCGACCCGGACGACAGGTCCGCCAGCGAGACTGATGTCTCAGGCGACCACAGGGCCCGTGTGCCGTCAGTGCCGGCGCGACTGACCGATTGCCAAAGGGAGGCCGCGCTAAGGCGCGGCATTCTCGTAGAAGCTGATGAAGTCCCCGAACGTTACCGGGAACTGAACGTCGTCGCTGGTGCTGAAGGGGTCGTATCCGAGCGTGTCCTCCAGGCGCGCGACGACGATCGCGAAGCACAACGAGTCGAGACCGGAGTCCATGAGCGGCCGATCGTCTGTCAACGGCGCTAGTTTTCGTTTTTGCTCAGTGGCGACCTTCTCGAACTGGGATATGATGGTTGCTCGAACGCTTTCTGGCATCGCGACGATCCTCCAAGCCGGTGTGCAGTCGCGTTGATTATAATGCGAACGACGGTCCCCTGCCTAGAACGCCTCCTTTCGACTCATCTCGAGTGATAAACCGCGCGTCGCCTCGCGTCCGTTGTCGCGAGATCACGTCCGACGACCTGCGAGTTCTGGTCGGTCTCCTTCATCGAGGGTTTCCACAACGATCACTCAGTGAAGTCTCCGTCGACCTCGAGCGCTTGGCAGCTCACGCGACTCCCGCTGGATTTCCCCGCTTCGGGTTCGCTCTCGAAGCCGATGGCGCTTTAGTTGGTGCGATACTGACGATCTTCACTTCGGTCGTCGTTCGCGGCCTGACTTCAATCCGCGGCAATGTGTCCTACTGGTATGTCGATCCGGCGTACCGGACGTACGCGTCTCTGCTCGCTGCGCGGGCATTGTCGCGAAAAGGCGTCACCTATCTCAACGTGACGCCTGCGCACCATACGTGGCGGACGCTCGAGGCACAGGGATATCACCGCCTGTGCAACGGCTTGTTCGCCTCGGTCCTTCTCGCCACGCGTCCGGGTCCACGTGCGCGAATCCGAACATTCGACCAAAGAGTCGAGCCCGGTCCCGATCTTAGCCACTTTGAAGTTCGATTGCTGCACGATCATCGACAGTACGGGTGTCTCAGTGCTGTGTGTACCGACGAGAATGGGCAGCGGCAGCCATTCGTCTTTGGACCAAAGCGCTGGACGCGCTGGAAATCCATCCGGCTTCCGGTAGTCACACTCGCTTACGCACGCGCTGTCGATTCAGTCGTCCATTACGCGCAGCCGCTCGGCCGGTACCTCTTGAAGAGAGGCGTCGCCGTTGTGTTCATCGATGCTGACGACAAAATCCCGGGCCTACGCGGGCGCTACCTCGACTGGGGACCGAAGTTCTATCGTGGGCCAAACCCCCCGCCGCTCGGCGACATCGCGTATACAGAACGCGTAATGTTCAGCCTGTAGTATTTCCGCGCCTGCTCACGCGACCCGGGCTGTCTCCAGGGTATCGACCAACTGGTCGATGTCTCCTGTCGTGGCCTGCCCGTGCGTTAGGCACACGCGAATCGTGTCGCGTCCCTCGAACTTCGCCACCGCGACCCACGCGCATCCAGACGCCAACACGCGTGCCCCGATCGTGCGGGCGCCGACGGAGCCGACCGGCGGTTCGATGGACAGCACCGCGAGCTTTGGTTGGTTGGCAACCATCCACCCGCGCGCCGCGAGTTTCCGCTCGAGTAGCCCGATGAGGGCGATCGATCGCTCAACATGTTGCGCGTAGCCGCACCATCCGGCCGCGGCGAGCGACAGGAACAGCCTGACGCCGAGGAAACGGCGGGACCATTGCGCCGTCGTGACGTACGGGTCGACCGTGGCGCTATTCGACGGCATGAAGCCCGTTGAAACTTGGAACGCTGCAGATAGGACCGCGGGATGCCGAGTCATGAACATGCCGCACCCCATCGTCGTCGCGAACCATTTGTGCGCGTCGATGGTGACGGAGTCCGCTCGCTCGATACCTGAGAGGACGATACGGTACCGATCAGATGCGATCACCGCGCCGCCCCAGGCCGCGTCCGCATGCAGCCACAATCGGTGCTCGGCGGCAAGATCGGCGCAGGCATGTATCGGGTCGACCATGCCCGCGTTCGTCGTGCCGAGCGTGGCCACGATCAACACCGGGACGTTCCCACGCGCTTTGTCGTCGGCGATCATCGTCGCGAGCGCGCCAGCGTCCATGCGTCCGGTGCCGTCGGTCGGCACTTGGCGCACCGCTGATCGCCCTATACCCGACTGGTGCGCGATCTTCACCCAGGCGAGATGACT
>Ga0134128_10007137_pt1 | contig 13500 bp, 11 predicted proteins | sample KB31754_FD_96462 | JGI IMG/M metagenome (GOLD analysis project Ga0134128, IMG submission 96462) | Terrestrial soil microbial communities with excess Nitrogen fertilizer from Kellogg Biological Station, Michigan, USA - KB3-175-4 | ecosystem: Environmental > Terrestrial > Soil > Unclassified ... | reverse complement strand
GGCGAGACCGGCGGCCAGGATTTTTATCTTGCCTCGACCCTTCAGCCGCAGGAGCTGCTGCTTAGCGCGACAAAGATCAACGAAGCATTCCTGGTATTCTGGCAACAATTCCTGGAAGGACTGGCGGGTCATACCGCGGGTCGTACCAGCGCCCACGAAAGTCTATTGACTTCGGTGTGGATAGAAGAGATCTATAAATCAATGAATGTAGCATGACGACCATCGGTATACTCGGTGCAAGCAGCCAGGTGGGTTCTTCCGTAGCCTTGTATCTGAAGAAATTTCCCGAGGTCCGGGTCATTTGTTTTATCCGGAGCGACTATAGCAAAATTTTCTTCGAGCTGTTCGGGATCGAATACCGCAAGCTGGAGGAGAGTGACGAGACCGCATCGCGCGCCGCTTTCGAGCCGCTCGATGTCATCCTCGATTTCCGGTATCCGGCCGTCCAGATGCATCAGATCCTCACCCGGTCCAAAGAGGATATCGGGAAGACCCTCGCGGCTATGAGACCGGGAACCACCTATTTTTATATGAGCAGCATCATGGCCTATGGGATGCCGGACGAAAAAAAATGGATCGCCCATTACCGTTTCCCCAGGAGTTCCTACTCCTATATAAAAAGGGCGCTGGAGAAATTTACGGTGCAGGAGGGACGCAAAAAAGGGATTCATATCTATAACTACCGGCTGGGACAGGTCCATGGCTTCCTTCAGAGTGTGAATGGCTCCTTCCGCAAAAAGCTCGGTGAGACGAACGTCGCGCTGATCGACGGGAATCCAGATGACCCCGTCAATACCATTTTTATCTACCCGCTTTGCGAGGCCATCGTCAGCTGTGTGAAGGGCGTACATCCTCCGGGCTTGTATACGCTGGTATCCGAGCCGCAATGGACCCTCTTCCAGCTTTATGACTACTATAACCGGGAATATTGCAATGGATCGGTGAGCCTGGAATTCCATCCCGCGGTCGAAGGCAAGCCGGGCCGGTCTCCGCTCCAGCGGATGATCGATGTTGCGCGGCCCTATCGCGCCCTGGTGGAGACCTATGTGCTGATGAAGCTGCCATCCCTGGCGGTTACCATGAAGGGAAAATTCCGGCAGGGCCAGTTGTCCGGCGGGAAAAATCGGGTCTATGCGGACATGGAATACATCGACTTCAACCTGCTGGGGGTGCCCCCGCTGCAGCGGATAGAAGGTCTTACGGCTAACCCCGAGACCATTCGTGAAAGGGAAAAAGAAATGGAAGCGTATTACCTGACTACTATTACCTCAGCGCAACATGGCTAGAACCTTATCCGTCATCATCCCTACCTACAAACGTAAGGATAGCCTGATCCGCCTGGTGAATGCCTTGCTGGAACAAGAAGGTACTGTGCCCGAGATCATCATCGTCGATCAGAATGCAGCGGAATTCTTGTCCGGCAGCGTGCCGGCGGCGGCGAATATCAGGCACCTGCTACTGGAAAAGCCCAATGCCTCCGACGCCCGCAACCAGGGTTTCCGCCGGTCAACGGGTGAGATCATCCTATTCATCGACGATGACCTGGTCCCTGCGGCGGATTTCTGCCGGAAAGGTATGGCGATATTCGAGTCCTATCCCGCGATCGGCTGTTTCTCGCCGCTCGTCTACAACGACGAGGGTAAGGAACTGGCCTTGCAACAGGCGGTCTCTAAGCTCACCGGCCGGCTCGATGCCAACCCGGAGATCTTTTCCATCACCGATACCATCAGCGCCGCCTTGTTTTGCAGACGGTCCTATTTTAGCGAAACGGGGGGCTTCGATCCGATGCTCTTCGATTTTGCAAAGACAGCCGAAGACCAGGAGTTCTTTCTGCGGATGCGGAGAAAAGACCTGGCCTTATATTTCGTACCTTTGGTGGATGTTTTTCATGATGAAAAAGTTCCCGGTGGATGTGATCTGAGGACGACGCAGTATTGGGTTACAAGGGAAAAATGCATGAGGTCCTGGGCTTATCGTTACCGGATACATCACCCACTCCCCGGAAGACTATCCCTGGGGGACATTTTCCGGCTATCCCGGTCGGGCTTTCTTAACCGCGAAGGGCTAGGGTCCGGTCCGGTGATGATCTTCCGGCAGATAAAGCTGATGTTGAAAGCCATCCGCTCGAGCCGGCAATATCTCAAAAATAAGCTCGAACTCTATCGTCCGCCGGAACAAATGAATCATCTCATCTAATCTGCGAGTAGCGACAATGCGAATAGCGGTTCTGATATTTTCTGTTCTTCTGTATTTTCTCTGTGACGGGATGGATACGCTTCCTCCATGGGAGAATATGTCCATTTGTCTGTTCATTTATTTCTTGCTGGATTTTCTGGCCGGGCTCGGCAAGCGCATCGTTATCCTGGACCTGTCCGTCGTCATCGCCGCGCTCACCTGTCTGGTGTTGCCGGTGATCTTCTATCACACCTATACGATTACCAATCCATTGGCGAAGCTATGGGGGAAATTTATGCCCCTTCCGTCGGACGAATATTTTTCCTTTGCCGTTCCCGCGGTAATCGCCATGGCCATAGGCTATCGGGTTCCGGTGATGCGGCTCAACTATTCTCGTAATCCTAAACGATATATCGACAACGCAAAAGAATACCTGGCGGACAAGCCGAAGCTGGGGGTTATCCTTGTCTGCACGGGTGTGGTGTCTGGCGTCGTGGGCATCTTCATGCCGGCCGCGCTCAAGGAGGTGTTCTTCCTGGCGGCGCATCTTACTTTTGTCGGCGTTTTCTATGTCATCTACTCGCCCAGCAAGAAAAAAAGGAATATCATCATCTTTGCGCTGGCCTTGATGCTAGGGCAGACCATCGCCACGGGCATGTTTGGCGAGATGGTGTTTATGCTGGCCTGTTCGGTGGTCCTCATCCTGCTGGGAAAGAAGATGTCCTTTCCTCTCAAGGTCGGCGTAGCCACTGTAGCAATATTCTTTTTGCTGGTATTGCAGGCGGTGAAAGTCGATTACCGCCAGCGTACCTGGTTCGAGAACACCGGTGCCGACCCCGCTTATTTTGCGGAATTGATCACCGAAAAGACGACAAACCCGTCGATGCTCTTCGACAATCCCAACAAGTTATTTTTCGTTGCCGTTCGTGCCAACCAGGGTTGGCTCGTCGCCCGCACCATGAACCACGTTCCCAGCGATTATCCATTTGCGGACGGAGAAACGATCTGGGAATCAGTGGCGGCATCCTTTGTACCGCGTATCTTGTGGCCCGACAAACCGGAAGCGGGGGGCAAGGCCAATCTGAAACGGTTCTGGGGCGTCAGCATCTCCGGATTCAGTATGAATATCGGACCCATGGGCGAGGCCTATGCCAATTTCGGCGTCGACGGCGGGATCATCTACATGTTCTTTTATGGCCTGTTCTTTAACATAATGATGTCCATTATTCTAAAAAAAGCGGAGAAACGACCCAGCCTCGTGCTATGGGTGCCGTTCCTGTTCTTCTACGCCATCGGCGTGGAGACGGACCTGCTCACGACCATGGGTTCGCTGATCAAAGGGGTGATGTTCACCGCCATCGCCTTTTGGATATTCCGCACCAGGTTCAATATTAAGCTCTGATGATCCGTCTTACCCTGTTTTACCGGCATCCCAATCCCGACTTCTTCAGCATCGAACGGGTCTTTGGGAATATCGCGGCGCAGCTGCGACGACAATATCCCGGGGAGATCGGAGTCGAAGAGACCAGGATGCCGGTGGTAAGCAAGCCGCGCAACCTCTTTGCCAACATCTCCTTTACGCGGCGCCATCAAACCGGCGTGAATCATGTCACAGGCGATGTACACTACGCTCTGCTGGGATGCAGCCGGCTGAATGTCAAGGTGCTCACCATCCACGATTGCGTTTCCGTACAAAAATATTCCAGGACCGACCCGCGTTATTGGGTCATCAAGTGGATCTGGTTCGACTGGCCTGCGCGGTATGCGGATCACATCACGGTGATCTCGGAGAGTACGAAGAAAGAGCTGCTGCGGCTGGTGCGGGTGCGGCCCGAAAAAGTCACCGTCATTTCCAATTATATCGATCCGGGTTTTACCGCCATCCCGGCAACCTCTTTCAATGCCGCTTGTCCGCGGATATTGTTCATCGGCAAGACGCCGAATAAGAACCTCGGCCGGCTGGCCGAAGCGCTAAGAGATATCCCGGCAATCCTGGATGTCGTCGGCCAGCTCGATGACGACCAGCGGGAGGTGCTGAAAAAGAACGGCATCCGCCATGAAGAATCGTTCGGGTTGTCCCAGGATCAGCTGCTGGAAAAATATCGTGATTGTGACCTGCTCGCCTTCCCGTCGACCTATGAAGGCTTCGGCCTTCCAATCGTCGAGGCCCAATCCGTTGGCCGACCGGTGTTGACGAGCGCTCTTTCTCCCATGCAGGAGGTGGCCGGCGCCGGCGCCTGTCTGGTCGATCCTTTCGACAGCAACGCTATCCGTAAGGGCCTGCTGCGCATCATTAACGATCCGGTTTACCGGGAGCAGCTGGTGCAGCTGGGATGGCAGAACGTGACCCGGTTTAGTCTGGAAAGGGTGACGGATCAATACATGAATTTATATCGCCGATTGACCCGCGCGAAAAAAACAATTTAAAACTACCCGACTAGTGTGTGGAATAGCTGGCATTATCCATTTTAGTGAACAAACCGCCGATCCCCTGGCGGTCCGTCGAATGACCGACGCAATGGCTCACCGCGGACCGGACGCGGACGCCTGCTGGGCGGAAGGGAACGTCGCCCTGGGACACAGGCGTTTGTCCATCATCGATCTTTCGAGCGCCGCCAATCAGCCCTTCATCGATAATTCGGGCCGCTATGTAGTTGTCTTCAACGGCGAGATCTACAATTACCGGGATGTGCAGCGGCAGATCCATGACTACGGCTTTCGCACCACCAGCGATACGGAAGTGCTCATCGCGGCCTATATCCAGTGGGGAACGACCTGTGTCGAATATCTCCGGGGCATGTTCGCCTTTGTGATCTGGGACCGGCAGGAGCGCGAAGTCTTCATGGCTCGTGATCCACTCGGCGTAAAACCCCTATATTATTGGTGGAAGGAAGATACGCTGGTGTTCGCCTCCGAGATCAGGGCTCTCCTTGCCAGCGGCCGGGTAGAAAGAAAGATCGACGAGACCGCGCTGCTGGACTATTTCAGCTACCAGAGCGTCGGCGGAAACCATGCCATCATCCGCGATGTCCATCAGCTACGGGCCGGTAGCTGGATGCGTATCACCCCCGGCGGCCGGCATGGCGGCGTGGGACAAAGCGGCACCGGCGGCACGGGACGCATCGGCACCGAACAAAAAAAATACTGGGACCTGACCACGGCGCGGGCCAACTCCGATTTTTCGGATCTCGGGACCGTACAAAAGAAGATCCATGAACTGCTGCTGCAATCGATAGAACGCCGGCTGGTCAGCGATGTGCCGGTGGGCGCCTTTCTCTCCGGGGGAATCGACTCCAGCGCGGTGGTGGGTCTCATGGCCCAGGCGAGCAAGGACAAGCCCAATACTTTCAATATCTCCTTCGAGGAAAAAGAATATGATGAATCGGCTTATGCGGACCTGGTAGCGAAAAAATTTCACACCAACCATGTACGCATCCTGCTGCGGCCTACGGTCTTCCTCGAAGAGCTTACTGCTGCGCTGGACGCCATGGATACCCCCAGCGGAGATGGCATCAACAGTTATGTCGTATCGAAGGCCATCCGCAGCCATGGCATGACCGTCGCGCTTTCCGGGGTCGGTGGTGACGAGCTCTTTGCCGGCTATCCCTTCTTCGACCAATACCTTCGCCTGCGGAAAATGGATTGGCTATCCCGCCTGCCTGGCGGATTAAGAAAAGGGCTCGCGTCGCTTTTGTCGCCGCGGGACAGCGATGGCAGGCGAGGCCGCATGGCCCAGCTGTTAAGACTCGGCGGCTATGCGATAGAGAATACCTACCCGATCTTCCGGCAGATCCTCTCGCCGGCAGCCATCGAACAGCTGACGGCGCTGCACCCGAACGGCTCTTTGCTGACCTCCGTCCAGCAGGAGCTGATCGCCGGCAGGATCGCCGTGCAGCAACAGCCGCTCCTCAGCCAGGTATCCATTGCCGAATACCTGGGCTATACGCAGCATACCTTACTAAAGGACACCGATCAGATGGGCATGGCGGCTTCGCTGGAAGTACGCGAGCCATTTTTCGATCAGGACCTGGTGGAATATGTGCTGGCGGTGCCGGACAAATGGAAGACACCCACCTATCCCAAGAGCCTGCTGGTGGAATCGCTGAAACCGCTGCTGCCGGATGAGATCGTCTTTAGAAAGAAACAGGGTTTTCTGTTCCCCTGGAAGGTCTGGCTCCGAAACGATCTGAAAACCTTTTGTGCCGGACACCTCGAGTCCATGGCGAGTCGCTCCTTTATCCATGCGGGTGGGCTCATGGACCGCTGGAACCGTTTCCTGGCTGGCGACGACTCCGTGCGATGGCCGGAGATCTGGCTCTTCGTGGTTCTCGATTATTGGTTGCAGAAGAATGAAATCGGCTAGAGATGGCGAAAAAATTGCTTTTGTTTGCAGATTGGTTTGCACCCGGCTACAAGGCGGGCGGCCCCATCCGGTCCTGTGTCAATTTCGCGGATCACATGGGTGACAGCTATGAGCTGTATGTTTTTACTTCGGATCGGGATCTCGGCTCGGACCGGCCTTACGACAATATAAAGGCGGACGAGTGGACGGTGGGCGATGGCGGCTTCCATATCTATTATAGTTCGCCCGCGAATCTCAGCTGGCGGAATATTCGTGCACAGCTGGACAGGATACAGCCGGATTTTATTTATCTGAACAGCATGTTCTCCCCCCGGTTCGCCATCATGCCGCTTCTGATCTGCCGGTTGCACGGGCTGCAAAGCAAGATCGTTCTTTCACCACGGGGGATGCTCCGGTCCAGCGCTTTGCAATTCAAACCCGGCAAAAAGAAAATTTTTTTACGCCTTTTCCGTTTGTTAGGACTCTCGAAGCGGGTCGATTTCCTGGCTTCGGATGAGACGGAGACAAACGACGTCCGACGGTATTTTGGACCCGGCGCAAAGGTCACGCTGATCCCCAATTTCCCGGCGGCTCTTCCGGCTAAGCCAAACATAATCGCCAAACAGCCCGGTGAGCTATCGATGATCTATATCGGCAGGGTACACCCGATCAAGAATACGGACTACCTGCCGGATGTGCTGGCGGAGGTGAAGACGGACGTCCGTCTCACCATTATCGGGAGCCTGGAAGACAAGGCTTTCTGGACCGTATGTCAGGAGAAGATCGCCCGGCTTCCGCCGAATATCAGCGTGAGCTATGCAGGAGAATTGCCGAACCATGAGCTCCCGCCGATCATCGCGTCCCATCACATTTTTGTGCTGCCGACACGGGGTGAGAACTTCGGCCATGCTATCTTCGAGGCGCTTTCCATGGGCAAACCGGTGCTGATCAGCGATCAGACGCCCTGGCGCCACCTGAGGGAGGCAAAAGCCGGCTGGGACCTGCCGCTGGAACAGCCCGATACGTTTCGCCAGGCCATCGAGCAGGCCGCTGCTTTCGATCAGCAGGAATATACGGCCTGGTGCATGGCCACGAGAAGATTTGTGGAAGAGTACCTTTCAGGCTTACAGCTCAAAAATGAATATCTAAAACTCTTTAGTTAAAATGTATATCTTAGGACTGAATGCTTATCATGCTGACTCGTCGGCCGCTATCTTTAAGGATGGGAAGATGATTGCCGCTACGGAAGAGGAACGTTTTCGCCGGGTCAAACACTGGGCCGGTTTTCCTTCCCTGGCTGTGAAGTTCTGTTTAAAGGAGGCCGGTATCTCTCTCGCGCAGGTGGATCATATCGCAATCGGCCGGGACCCCCGCGCCAAGCTGTTTAAAAAACTGCTGTTTCTGGCGAAGAACCCCGGCGGCGGTTTCCGCGCCGTAAAGGACCGGATGGGCAACGCCCGTAAGGTCTCCTCGCTCGAGGAGGAGTTTGCGCTGATCGAACCGGGTATCGACGTTCAGGTGCTCAAAGGCAAGATCCATCAGGTAGAACATCACCGCAGCCATCTTGCTTCTGCCTTTTTTGCCTCGCCATTCAAAGAAGCCGCATTATTGTCGATCGACGGCTCGGGGGATTTCACTACGACCATGATCGGCACCGGTGCGGGCAACAAGATGACCATCCTCGACTCCGTGGATTTTCCACATAGCGTAGGTCTTTTTTACACCGCATTTACCCAGTTGCTGGGGTTCCCGCACTATGGTGACGAGTACAAGGTCATGGGGCTTGCCCCTTATGGCAAACCGCAGTATGTCGACCGGCTTCGCGAGGTCATCCAGTTCCGGCCCGATGGGCTGTTCCGGCTCGACTTGCGGTATTTCGTAAGCGCCAAGAGCGGCATCATCTCTTACGGCGATGACCATATTCCCGTGGTGGCGCCCTTGTTTTCGGACTATATGGTTGAAAAGTTCGGCGCGCCGCGGGCCAAGGACGAGCCGCTCAGCGAATACCACAAAGACCTCGCCGCCTCGGTACAGCGTGTCACCGAAGAGCTGATCTTTCATATTCTCACGCATCTGCATAAACGCACCGGGCTCGACAGTGTATGTATCGCCGGTGGTGTCGCGCAGAACTCGGTGGCCAATGGCAAGCTTACCCGCAATACGCCGTTCAAAAATGTATATATCCCCTCCGCGGGACATGATGCCGGCATTTCGATGGGCGCGGCGCTTTATGTCTACAACCAGCTGCTGGATCAGCCCCGTGCCGAACCGGTGTGGTCGGCTTATACCGGCAGCCGGTTCACTAACGAGGAGATCGAGGCCTATTTGAAATCGCGCAAAATCGACTATGTGCGTTACCCCGATGCCGAACTCTATGAGAAGGTCGCCGACCGCCTCATCGATGCGGGCGTCATCGGCTGGTTCAACGGCCGCGCGGAATTCGGGCCGAGAGCGCTCGGCGCCCGGTCCATCCTCGCCGACCCCCGCCGCGCAGACGCCAAAGACCTGCTGAACAGCAAGATCAAACGGCGGGAGAGCTTCCGCCCCTTTGCCCCCTCCATCCTCAAAGAATATGTGCCGGAATATTTCGAGGTGACGGATATCGTGCCTTTTATGGAAAAAGTATTCCCCATCCGCCAGGAGAAACGGCCGCTGATACCGGCCGTCACCCATGCCGATGGCACGGGCAGATTACAGTCGGTAGATAGCGAGGTCAGTCCCCGGTATTACCGGCTCATCGATGCCTTCCGAAAAAAGACGGGTGTTCCCATCTTGCTGAACACGTCGTTCAACGAGAACGAACCGATCGTCAACTCGCCCGAACAGGCGCTGGATTGCTTCCTCCGCACGAACATGGACATGCTGGTGCTTGAAAATTGTGTGATCTCGCGGTAAGCTATGAAGATCTCGATCATTACAGCCACATTCAATAGTGCGTCGACGGTGCGCGATACACTCACCTGCGTCGGCCGGCAGGACCATCCGGATCTCGAGCACATCATCGTAGATGGCGGTTCGACGGACAAGACGCTGGAGATCGTTGCGGAATTTCCTCATGTGTCCCGGGTCGAATCCGGCAAGGACAAGGGAATCTACGATGCCATGAACAAAGGCATCGGCCTGGCCACCGGCGATATTGTCGGCATCCTGAATTCGGATGATGTCTATACCGATGCCGGGGTGCTATCCGATGTTGCCCGGGCATTCGCCGATCCCGCCGTGATGACGGTCTATGCCGATCTGCAATATGTGGACTCCGCCGATTTGGAAAAGATCCGTAGGCGCTGGAAATCCGGTCCTTTCAAACCCGCGAATTTCTATTATGGGTGGATGCCGCCCCATCCCACCTTCTTCGTCCGCCGCGATGTGTACGATCGGGCAGGGGTATTCAATCTCTCGATGCGGTCGGCAGCCGATTATGAGCTTATGCTTCGTATCTTGCTGAAGCATCGGGTGCCGGCCTATTATATTCCACGGGTGATCGTTAAGATGCGCGCCGGCGGGATAAGCAATGCCAGCCTTCTAAATCGCATTCGCGGCAACAAAGAGGACCGAATGGCATGGAAGTTGAACGGGCTAAAGCCTTATTTTTTTACTTTGTATCTTAAACCCCTGAGAAAGATTCATCAGTTTATCTTTAAATAATAAATCTTAATGGCAAAAACGGCTTTGATCACCGGTGTAACCGGACAGGATGGTGCCTATCTTAGTGAACTCCTATTGAAAAAAGGGTATATCGTGCATGGTATCAAGAGAAGAAGCTCTCTTTTTAATACGGATAGGATCGATCATCTCTATCAGGACCCGCACGAGACCGATGTACGCTTCAAGCTGCACTATGGTGATCTCACGGATTCGACGAACCTCATCCGGATCATCCAGGAGACGCAGCCCGACGAGATCTATAACCTCGCGGCCATGAGCCATGTGCATGTGAGCTTCGACATGCCCGAATATACCGCCAATGCCGATGGGGTAGGCACCCTGCGTATCCTCGAGGCCGTTCGGCTGCTCGGGATGACGAAAAAGACGCGCGTCTATCAGGCCTCCACCTCGGAGTTGTATGGTCTTGTCCAGGCCGTGCCCCAAAGCGAGACCACACCTTTCTATCCCCGTAGTCCTTACGCTGTCGCTAAGCTTTATGGCTATTGGATCACCGTCAACTACCGCGAGGCTTATGGCATGTATGCCTGCAACGGCATCCTTTTCAATCACGAATCGCCGCTCCGGGGCGAGACCTTTGTGACCCGCAAGATTACCCGCGGCGTCGCCAAGATCGGCCTGGGTCTGCAGGATAAGATCTATCTCGGTAACCTCGACGCCCGTCGCGACTGGGGGCATGCCAAAGACTATGTGGAAGCCATGTGGCGCATCCTGCAGCAGCCGGAGGCCGAAGACTATGTGATCGCCACCGGCGTGACCACGCCCGTTAGGGATTTCGTGCGCATGGCTTTTGCAGAGATCGGGGTTGAGCTGGAATTCAAGGGAAAAGCGGACAAGGAGGTCGGGGTCGTCGCGAGCAGCAATAACCCGGATTTTATCTTACCCGTGGGTAAGGAGGTGATTTCCGTCGACCCGGCCTATTACCGCCCCACGGAGGTCGACCTGCTGATAGGCGATCCCACCAAGGCGCAGACAAAGCTGGGTTGGAAGCCTACCTACGATCTGCCGATGCTGGTCAAAGATATGATGGACGGCGATATCCAGCTGTTCCGCAAAGAGCGGACGCTGAAAGACTCGGGATTTTACGTTAAGAACCAGTACGAATAATATGCAAACTACAGACAAGATCTATGTCGCCGGTCATCGCGGGATGGTCGGCTCGGCTATCACCCGGAAATTGCAAAAGGAAGGATTTTCTAATTTGGTTTTTCGCACTTCCCGCGAGCTCGATCTCAAGAGCCAGGCCGCCGTGCAGGACTTTTTTGCGGCGGAGCGGCCGGACTATGTATTCCTCGCTGCCGCCAAGGTCGGCGGGATCATGGCGAATAACACCTACCGGGGCGAGTTTCTCTATGACAACCTGATGATCCAGAACAATACCATCGACTCCGCCTATCGCAATGGGGTGAAGAAGCTGATGTTCCTCGGCTCATCCTGCATCTACCCGAAACTGGCACCGCAGCCGCTGAAAGAAGATTATCTGCTCACAGGGCTGCTGGAAGAGACCAACGAGCCCTATGCCATCGCCAAGATCGCCGGCATCAAGCTGTGCGACGCTTACCGGTCCCAATACGGCTGCAATTTCATTTCGGTGATGCCTACGAATCTTTATGGCCCCAACGACAACTACGATCTCAATAATTCGCATGTGCTGCCGGCGCTGATCCGGAAATTCCACGAGGCGAAACAGTCTTCGGCGCCCACGGTGACCATGTGGGGTTCGGGCAAGCCCAAGCGCGAGTTTCTGCATGCGGACGATCTCGCGGATGCCTGTTTCTACCTGATGCAGCACTACAATGAGCCCGGCCTGGTCAACATCGGCACGGGTGAGGACCTCGAGATCGGTGAGCTGGCCTTGCTGGTCAAGGAGACCGTGGGCTATGCCGGCGAGATCGTGCACGACCGCAGCAAGCCGGATGGCACCCCGAGGAAGCTCATGGATGTCTCCAAACTGCATAGCTTTGGCTGGAAACATCAGATCTCGCTGAAGGACGGCCTCCGGCGGGTTTATGAGGAATATAAAAAGCAGCACTGACCGCTGTAAAAAGCGCACCGACTATTGTTCTCGCTATTTAAAAAGAAGCCCCGGCCCGCCAACAGCCTCGAAGGCATTGGCTGTGACCTCCACTCCCATCTCATCCCCGGCATCGATGATGGCTCGCCCGATCTCGAGACCTCGATGAAGCTGATCCGTGGGCTCATCGACCTGGGCTACCGGAAGCTCATCACGACGCCGCATGTCAACAGCGATCACTTCAAGAATACACCGGAGATCATTCTGGGCGGTCGTGACCGCGTCATTGCGGAGCTCCGGCGCCAGGGTGTCGCGGTGGAATTCGGCGCCGCCGCGGAATATCTCATGGATGATGGGTTCACGGACAAGGTGGCCCGTTCCGGGCCTTTCGTGTCTGGCCCTGGCGGGTCCCCGGCTTTCCTCCCGCTGAAGGACAATCTCCTCCTGGTAGAGCTTTCCTTCGTCGTCCCGGCCATCAATCTGAAGCAGATCCTTTTCGATCTGCAGCTCAAGGGTTATCAGCCCGTGCTGGCCCATCCGGAGCGGTATCTCTATTTTGCGGGCAATAAGGGCTGGTACGACCAACTCCGCGAAAGCGGCTGTTTCTTTCAGCTCAATCTGCTCTCGTTCACCGGCCATTACGGACGGGAAGTCCGGGCGCTCGCCGAATATCTCGTCAAAAAGAGGTATGTGGATTTCCTCGGTACCGATCTGCATCATCCGGGGCATCTGCATTTGCTCCGGCATTCGCCTGCCATCTACAAAGCCGTCCAGCAGATCCTCGATCTGGGACTGCTGAAGAATCCTTGGCTATAGGCTTTCTCTCCTTTCCCCATTTCTCCCTGCGCACATTCGCGCCGCGCCCTGCCACTCATATCCCTGCGCCCCCGCCGCGCCGCCCCGCCCCGTCCGTCACTGTCCACAGCCGGTCACGGAAGGGGCCGACGTTTCCCCCTGCCTTATTGACATTTCGCCGATAAAGGCCCTTTTTTTGCATATACAAGGGGAATAAATAAAGACGCAAAGCATGGCAAAAGAATCACCAGAAAAAAACAACAACAGCTTGATTATCTGTTTATTGTGTTTTAACAACACCGTAGGTCACATAATTTTGGACAGGCTGTTGCTTTATTATTAATTTTGAATAGACGAATTTTTAATCAACAGGAGAACATTAAATCAATCAACACATGGCTACAGTAGAATTCAACCAGCTATTGGTCAGCAATGCGGAGTTCTTGAAGCCGTTCGCTATCACGTTAACACGTGATTCTGAAGCAGCAAAAGACCTTTTCCAGGAAACCCT
>Ga0134128_10007136_pt1 | contig 13501 bp, 4 predicted proteins | sample KB31754_FD_96462 | JGI IMG/M metagenome (GOLD analysis project Ga0134128, IMG submission 96462) | Terrestrial soil microbial communities with excess Nitrogen fertilizer from Kellogg Biological Station, Michigan, USA - KB3-175-4 | ecosystem: Environmental > Terrestrial > Soil > Unclassified ... | reverse complement strand
TGACGCGCCCGCGTGTCGTTTCCAGCACCGGCGCGACGCGCGGACTCGGCTGGGACATGAACACCAGTTTCTCCAGCAATCGTGGCGATCTGTTTCCGCTCGGTTCGTTTGGCCACACGGGTTTCACCGGCACGTCGATTTGGATCGACCCGGCGAGCGACATGTTTGTGATCTTTCTGAGCAATCGAGTCCATCCGGATGGCAAAGGCGATGTTGGACCACTGCGCGGACGAGTGGCGTCGATTGTCGCGGCGTCGGTGACTGACACAGCCGTGGTCGATCGCGCGCGCGAACAGGAAGCGCGTTATTACAATGAAGTGGTCGAGAGCGAGGAGAAGTTCGCTTCTCGCAATGAAGGTTACGGCTCCACGAAAGTGCTGACCGGCATCGACGTGCTCGAGCGCGACAACTTCAAACCACTCGCGGGCATGAGTCTCGGATTGATCACGAATCACACCGGGCGCGATCGTGAAGGAAGGCAAACGATCGACGTGCTGAACAAAGCAGCGGGCGTCAAACTAGTCGCCCTCTTTTCACCGGAACACGGCATTCGCGGTGTCGCGGATGAAAAAATCTCGGATTCGAAAGACGACGCCACCGGGCTGCCGATTTATTCGCTCTACGGCGAGACGCGTCGTCCCAAGCCCGAGCAACTGAAGGATCTCGACGCGCTTGTGTTCGACATCCAGGACATCGGTGCGCGTTTCTACACTTACATCTCGACGCTCGGTTACGTGCTCGAAGAAGCGGCGAAGGCGAAGCTGCCAGTGTTTGTTCTCGATCGGCCCAATCCGATCGACGGTGTCGACGTCGAAGGTCCGATTGCCGACCCGGACAAACTTTCGTTCACGTCGTATCACAGGATACCGGCGCGGCATGGTCTGACGATTGGCGAGTTGGCCCAACTCTTCAATCGACAGCGAAACATCGGCGCGGACGTGCGTGTGATCAAGATGGAAGGCTGGCGGCGCTCGATGTGGTTTGATGAAACCAATCTCCTGTGGGTGAATCCGTCGCCGAACATGCGCAGCCTGACGGAAGCGACGCTTTATCCCGGAGTGGGTTTACTCGAGACGACGAATGTTTCTGTCGGTCGTGGCACCGACACGCCGTTCGAGATCGTCGGGGCGCCCTGGATCCAGGGCGACAAGCTGGCAGACGTGTTGAATCAACGGGGATTGCAGGGTGTGCGTTTCATGCCCGTTCGCTTCACGCCGAACGCGTCAGCCTTCAAGGGAGAGGCGTGCGGCGGCGTGAACATCATCGTCACCGATCGCGCTGCCTTCCGGCCGTTACTCACTGGAATCGAAATCGCGCTCGCGCTGCGTAAGTTGTATCCGAACGATTGGAAAGTGGATAGCTATCTGCGTCTGCTCGTGAATGCCGACACACTCGAACGCGTGAAGCGTGGCGATAACGCGCGCGACATCGTCGCTTCGTGGAATAATGCGTTGCAGGAGTTTCGCAAGGTCCGCGCTGAGATTCTACTTTATTGAACGCAGATAACGCTGATCCACTTACGAACAGAATTGATTAAGAAGAACTCTTCCGGAAGTTTATCGACCATGATGACACGCTCCTCGATCTTTTCCTGGGCCAGCAAGTGGTTCCGAAACGTCCCGGCTAACAAGCCGGACGCGATCGGCGGCGTGTAAAGTTTCCCGCCAATCTCAACCACGACATTGGCGATGCTCGACTCCGTGACTTCACCGCGCTCGTTCCAATACAAAACATCGTCCGCAGTAAAATCTCGCCGCGTAGTCTTGTGAAACAGAAAACGATCCGACGAGTCGACCGGTGTCGTCGCAAGCCTCACCTGAAGATCGACAACCGGCTTAAGTCCTGAAACCAGCGTCTCGATACGCCCATCCTTCCACAACGTCAATCTCACCTTGAACCATCCCCGCGACTTCTCGATCGCAATCCGTCCCAAATCCGCGTTAATCTGCGTTTCCGGAAATCTGAATCCGAAGTAATCCGCCGAATTCCTCATCCGCTCGAGATGCTCCGCAAATAAAAAATACTCACCATCCTCGAGCAGCATCGACTCAAACAACTGAAACTCCACCGCCGGCATTTTCAAGAACCTGCTCTTCACCAGGCACTCCTCATACTCACGCTTCGCAGTGGAGTCGATCGTCACTCCACCTCCAACTCCAAACGTCGCACGCCGCACCTCAGTATCGATAACAACCGTGCGAATCGCGACGTTGAAAACACAATCCTCGCCAGGTTTGAGAAGTCCGATCGCGCCCGTGTACGCGCCGCGCGGAAAACGCTCCAGCTCGCGAATAATCTGCATCGTGCGAATCTTCGGCGCACCCGTGATCGAACCGCAGGGAAACAACGCAGTCATCAAATCCGCCAGACTGGTGCCGTCTCTCAAAGTCGCTTCGACTGTCGACGTCATCTGCCAAACCGTCTCAAACCGCTCGAGCTCAAACACCGACGACACTTGCACAGTTCCCGGAATCGAAACCTTGCCGAGATCGTTACGCAGCAGATCGACGATCATGACATTTTCGGCGCGATCCTTCGTCGACTGCCGCAGCCATTGTGCCAACTCCCAATCTTCCGCAGTCCAGCGCCCGCGTCGTACAGTGCCTTTCATCGGTTTCGTTACGACACGATCGCCGTGACGCTCGAAGAAAAGCTCCGGCGACAGACTCAATACGTGATAGCGCCCGAGATCGATGTAAGCGGAATACTGTGTGCCTTGTGCCTCGCCGAGTGTGCGAAACCACGAGTAAGCATCGCCGTTGAATGAAGCGGTCAAGGGAAAAGAATAATTGACCTGGTAAGTGTCGCCGGCGGCGATCAACTCTTTGATTCGACTAACTGCATCGTCATATTCAACTCGACTGACGCGCGGCGCCCATGAGTCGGAAAAAAGTCGCGATTCGTTCACGGCAAGATCGTTTGCAGAGTCGAACGACGCGGCCCATGCAAGCGGGAAATCCGAAGGTCCATGCACTGCTAAAACCGGATCGAACGCAGGCGCTGCTTCATAACTCAGCATCACTGCGACATACGCGCCCGCTTTCGATTCCCGTTCAGCGAAATCGAGAACAGACAAGACCTCGCTGATGTTTTCCGCGCGTACTTCACGCGCAGGAGAGTCGAATTGCAGCGAACCGAATACAAACCTGGGCATCTACAAGGCAGTCTATCAGACACCCTAAATCAAGCCACAAAAAAGGCACATAAGCACAAATTGATTTTTGTGCTTTTGTGCCTTTTAGTGGCTAAATGGTTTCCCTAGAACTGAAACTTCAACGCAAACTGGATAACTCTCGCAGCTTCACCCGTCTGCACGATCGTCTGTGTCGAAGGTGGCGCCACGCCCGCGCAGCACGCCGAAGCAAACACGCTCGACCGGATGCTGGGCGAGCCTGTTGACGCGTCACGCGGGTTGTCGAAGTTTGTGTGGTTGAAAGCATTGAACATCTCGGTGCGGAACTGCATCTTCACCTTCTCAGTGATCTGAAACGTCTTGATGAAACCAAAGTCGACATTCCAGTAACTCGGCGCGACGAAGATATTTCGTCCCGCTCCGTTTTGTCCCGGCGCCGGAATGCAAAACGGCTGCGTCAGATCGACGCCGCATGTCAGCGCGTTAACCGGCTTGAACAAAACGGGGCCGGCGAGCGGCGAGTTCGGCAGCTCCTGCAATTGCGCAGTCACAGGAGCTTGAACTCCCGCGCGGCCTTCGTGACTGCCATTCGATGTAAACGCTCCACTACGCACGGCAAACGGCTCGCCCGTCATGTACGTGTAGATCGTGTTGATGGTCCAACCACCGAACACCTGGTTGACGATTCCCGGCGCGTTGCTGAGGAATCGTCGACCTTTGCCGATCGGCACTTCCCATACCGAGGCGCCAGTGAAAACGTGCGTGCGATCGAAATCTGATCGCGCTCGTTCTTCGCGGAAGTTGCGAATGTCGGTCGGCGTGCGCGAGTTGGTGGTGGAAAGACCGCCGCCTGACGATGCGCCAACCGGATCGACCGATTGATTATCGATGGACTTGCCAAACGTGTAAGCCATACTCAAACCAAGACCGCTGCTGAATCGTCGTCGCAAAGTGAATTGCGCCGCGTGATAGTTTGAGTCGCCACTGTTGTCAAGATAAGTGATCAACGCAAACTGCTGATTCGGTCGCAGCTTGAGTCCGAGCGTGTTGTCTTCGATGCGTCGTGCAAAGCTGCCGGCGCCGTTGATGTCCAGCTCGCTGATGGTTGTCGATGAGTTGATAAAATTCGCGGCCGCGGTTGCAGTTAGACCACCCTGCGTTTGCAGTTGTGCCAATAACGGCGGCGCCGTGCCAGTCACGCCTGCCGGACAGCCCGTCCCGGCAGGTGCACAACCCTTGGCGCGGTTCTGTTGCATGATCAAGAACGACGGCAGGATCTTGTCCGGATTGACCTGGTTGATGTCGTAGGCCATGAACAGATGTTCGCCACGGCGTCCGATGTACGCCGCCTGCCCCACGAGACCCCATGGTAGTTCGCGCTGTATGCTGAAGTTCCACTCGTGAACTGTTGGCAACTTCATCTCGGGAGCGAAGACCGTGATTGGCGGCGAGTTGGTTCGTAGCTGTTGTGGCGGCGTTAACAACGACGACGGTTTAACTGATGGCGCGGGCAGTTGCGTCGGAAAACCACCGGCAACTGTTTTGTTGATATCTGGGGAGTTAACACAACCGGCGGTGATGGACGTAAACGATCCGGCAGTTGAGTTGAACGAACTCGTGCAACTCTGGACCAGTCCGGGAATGCGGCCGGCCGCCGCGGTTACCTGGAATGAAGAGATCGTGTCGAAAGCGATGCCGTAGCCAAGCCGGATCACGCTCTTGCCGTTTTCTCCGAAGAGACTGCGCATGAAGCCCGGTTTGAAATCCGGACTGTAAGCGAGTCCGAAGCGTGGCCCGATGGCCCAGGTGAAGTCACCTTCGTACCAGTGCTTCGCTGGAATGAAACTCACTGCGCCCGGTTGATTCGCAACGGGCGTGGCCGGCAACGGCGTGCCGGCGATCGGTGTTGCTGCGACAAACACGTTGTCCTGCGGTGAAGTGTTGGCCGGCGGATTGATCTCCCAGCGTGCACCGTAGTTCAAGGTCAGGTTTGGACGCATCTTCCATTCATCCTGAAAGAAGAGATTGTATTGATCGAGATTGTGCTTTTCGGCATACAACGTAACCTCATCGCCGATCTTGAATGGGAGGAACGCATCGTCCTTCAGGTTCGAGATGAAAACCTGATTGATCGAAGCTGGTAAACCATAGAGGTTGTTTATCAGGCTGCCGAGAAGTGCCTGGTCTGTCGAGTTGATACCAGTAGCGGGAGTTGTGAATCCGGAGTTCACGGCGGTGGGTGTCTTGAACGCCGGACGCGTAGTGGCGGAGAACGTCACCGACGGTGTGACGTTGATACCGCCCGGTTGGCCGCGCTGGTCCACGTGACGATAGAAGCGGAAATTTATTCCGGTGCGGAAGACGTGAGCGCCGTGGACGATGCTCAGGTTGTCGAGCACTTGCGGGGTCGATACCCAGCGCGCAGTGCGTGGCGTGTTGATGTACGGCTCGCTGATGGTGTTGAAGTCGAAAGGCGGCACGTCAGGCCACGCCGGATTCGCTTCGCCCTGAGTAAAGAGAAAACCAAAACGACCGTAGCCGGCAGTGAACTCATTCACCACTCGCGGCGAAAGCACGCGCCGCCAACCGATCGCGAGATTCGAAGTGCGACGAAACACTTCGCCCAGTGGTGGATTGTCAGGATAGACCTGCGGCCGGCCATTTAACGGATCGCCTTTGAGTGTGTTGTAGTCAGACCACAGATAACGAACAAAGACGCTGTTGTTGTCGTTGAAGTTGTGGTCAATGCGAACACTGATTGACGGACCTCTGATCGCAGTCGGCGGATTCCAGAGGAACGTTGCAGTGTTTAGACCGTCGCCGGCGGCGGCGAAGTTATTTGGCGACGGGTACGCTGTGAGCAGAGTTGCGACTGTTGCGTCGAGCGACCGTGAAGAGGTGTTGTTGGCTGGATCCTTCACGTTGTAAGTGCGGACGCAGCGCAACGAAGTTGGTGTCGCACAAAGAGGAACGAGCAGGGCTCCTGTACTTGGATTAACGAGCAGAGTCGAGTTGCGCGTGATTGTCGTGCCGCCGATTACGAGCGGATTCGCGGGGTCAGGCACGAAGTAACGGAAGATGCCGTTGCGTGCTTCGTTAGTATAGACCACCGGAAAGCCGAACGTCTGATCGATGGGCTGCGTGAAGTCCACGCGGTTGTACTGGTAACTGCCGAAGAAGAACGTCTTGTTCTTTTTGATTGGCCCACCCATTTCGAAGCCGAACTGGCCCAGGCGAATCAACGGCTTCGGCGCGTGTTGTGCGTTTGCGTAAAACTCATTCGAATTCAGCGCCTCATTGCGCAGGAAGTAAAAACCGGTGCCGTGAAAGTCACTGGTACCGCTGCGCGTCGCGATCGAGATCGACGCGCCGCTGTTTCGACCTTCCTCGGCGGTCGCATTGTTGGTTGTTACCTTGAACTCCTGCACGTTGTCAGGATTGATGCGATAGAGATTCGAGACCGGATTGGGCACGCTCGATTCGTTTGCTTCGATGCCGTCGATGGTCACGTTATAGGCGCGATCGCGCGAGCCATTGACGTGTACGCCGGAGCCGGCACCGCCAAACGAGCGTTGCACCACTCCCGGCTCGAGCAACAACAAGGCCAGTGGATTGCGACCGTTGAGCGGCAACGTTTCGATGGCTTTCTGTTCGATCACATTGCCCAGGGTCGCATTCGCTGTTTGCAACTGCTCCGGCCCGCCCTGGACCGTCACGGTCTCCGATACCTGCCCGATCTCGAGCACAACGTCGACGGTCAAAGGATTGTTGACTTCGATGTGGTTGCCTGTTTTTACGGACTTCTTGAAACCGTTCTGTTCGACGGTGACGGTGTAGTCGCCGACGGGAAGTGCTTCGAAAGCGTAGACGCCTGCTTCCGTTGTGGTTTGTGTTTGTGAAACTCCCGTTGCTTCGTTGGTGATGGTAACGCTTGCGCCCGCGATCGACGCCTGCTTGGTGTCAACAACGCGGCCCGTTATTCGAGAGGTGCTGGTTTGTGCTGTTGCTGCCGTGCTGAACGCAGCAATCAAGGTGGCGACCAGGATGTGTAGTAGGATGCGACGCTGCATGGAGAGACCTCCTTTTAGTTTTGAAGCCGGGAAAAGAAAAGGCGCGGGAGGAGCCGGTTCGGAATACGCGCGGCTGGAGCGCCGGAAAACAAAACCTAATTTGTGATGGACGGCAGTATACGCATGTGTAAGTTCTCGTCAAGGTTTTATAGAACGCGAAGAGAACAAGCCACAAACTAGAACAAGCTACAAACGCTAGAACAAGTCACCTCCGACTTGTTCTATTCAATGTTGTCTGACTTGCCCTGAGTGTTCTATCCGGTCTTTGCTTTGTCTCATGATTTGTTTCCGCCTAAAACAATATCAACGATTCTTATCAAACAGATAAGAACATTTAGCTATTATTATTCCAGTTGCGGCCCTATAATTCGTCTCTTCGATCAAGCAATCGAAACCAACGCGTGGTCTAACTATAAGAATGAGAGACGCCGGATTTGTGGTGTTAATCGCACTGGTGAGCGGCTGTTTGCTGTTTGCCCGTCTGCCTGTTCACGCCAAGGCTCCGGTCTACGATCTCCTGATCACGAACGCGCGTATCGTCGACGGGAGTGGCAATCCATGGTTCCGTGCAGACGTCGCGATCAAGGATGGCCGTATTGTCCTGATTGGTCATTCGGGTCCGGCGACGGCAACTCGGACCGTCGACGCTCGCGGGCAGATTCTCGCTCCGGGATTCATCGACGTTCACACTCACGTCGAATCGATCTATAGCCTGCCTGCCGCTGAGAACTTCGTACGCATGGGGGTCACCACGCTCGTCACCGGCAACTGCGGCACTTCAACCACGGACGTTGCAGAGTTTCTCGGACGGATCAAAGACAAACCACTCGCGGTTAATCTCGCCACACTGATCGCGCACGGCTCGGTTCGTCGTCGCGTGATGGGTCTCGGAGATCGCGCACCCACGCCCGAAGAGCTGAAGCAGATGGAAGTCGTCGTGGATCAGGCGATGAAAGACGGCGCCGTCGGATTGTCGACCGGCTTGATCTACGTGCCCGGCACTTACGCAAAGACGGACGAGATCGTCGCGCTGGCGCGCGTCACCGCGAAGTACGGCGGTCTTTACGCGACCCACATGCGCAACGAAGGTGACAAGGTTGCCGACGCGATTCGTGAAAGTATTCAGATCGGCGAGCAGGCGGGACTGCCGGTCGAGATCTCTCACTTCAAGATCAGCAACAAGAAACTTTGGGGTCAGAGTCCGATGACGCTCGGCCTCGTGCGTGATGCTCGTGCGCGTGGTCTCTCGGTGACAGTGGATCAGTACGCATACACCGCGAGCTCGACGTCGCTCGAGTCGCGTTTGCCGTCGTGGCTGCGCGCCGGTGGTCTCGATGAAGCAAAGAAGCGACTCGCCGACAAAGCCACACGCGAACGCGCTATCAACGACACGAAGGACGCGTTGAAGAAGAGTGGTTTCAAAGACTACTCGTTTGCGGTTGTTGCTTCGTATGACCCGGACAAGTCTTTCAACGGTAAGTCGATTGCGGAGATCACGAAACAGGTCAAAGGAAAAGCGGACATCACCAGCCAGATCGAGCAGATGCTCGAGATGTACGAAGCCGGTGGCGCGGGCATGATCTATCACGGGATGGATGAGTCGGACGTGAAGCGGATAATGCAGGAGCCGTTCACGATGATCGCGTCTGACAGCGGCGTGCGGCAAGTTGACGAGAGTGTTCCGCATCCGCGCGGTTACGGCAACAACGCGCGCGTGCTTGGACGATACGTGCGTGAGTTGAAATTGATTTCTTTGGAAGACGCGATCAGGAAGATGACTTCGCTTCCGGCGCAGACGTTTGGCTTTCGCGATCGCGGTTTGATACGCGAAGGTTTCGCGGCGGATCTCGTCATCTTCGATGAGAACACGATCATGGATCAGGCGACTTTCGACAAGCCGCATCAGTTCCCGGTGGGGATCAGTTACGTGATCGTGAACGGCGCTTCAGTGTTTGAAAATAATCAAATGACCGCAGCCAGACCCGGAGTCGCACTCCGCGGTCCAGGATATCTGTCGCTCATTTCGAGCAATGAACGGGCATTTAGTGTAGGGACGGCACTCCGTGGCCGCCCCCTCTTCGCATTGCGTGTGTATTGAAAGATGAGGGCGGCCACGGAGTGCCGTCCCTACAAAACGATGCGTTGCGGTCGCAGGATCATGCTGTTGCGCGGGCGTTAACGCATATGTAACAATGACCGGACTCGTTAAGAGCACGGCCTTCTTTCCAAACGACAATTGTCTGATTTGTACAAACACACTTGGATTGTGACTCTCCCAAGCTTCGACTAACTTTGAAGAGGATTACCCCATGAAACGACACCTTCGCTATGTGCGCGCGATACTCGCAGCGCTAGCCTTGCTGAGTTTTTCACACATTATCTCTGCCCAGGAAATCACAGGCGCCCTAAATGGTACCGTCAAAGACTCAAATGGCGGCGCCATCGCCGGCGCAACCATCACTATCTCCGACGCCGATAAGCAGGTTGTGGTTCGTACGGTTACGAGCAATGAGGCCGGCGAGTTTAGCGCTCCCAATCTCTTGTCAGCCTTTTATGACATCAGTGTCGAAGCGCCGAACTTTAAGAAGGCGCTCCTGAGTAGAGTCAAACTCGACGTGGGCCAGCATCGCTCAGTCGATCTCGTGCTGGAAGCTGGAAACATTTCTGAATCAGTGTTGGTCACGTCTTCTCCGGTGGCGGTTACGTTAACCACTCCGACGAGCTCGACGGTCATCAACGGCGATCAGGTGCGTCAGCTTTCAATCAACAATAGAAACTTCGTTCAACTCGTGACTCTCGCTCCCGGTGTTACGAATGACCTCGACGATCTTGTATTCACCGGCACGAACAATCCTGACACACAGGTTGTGAATAGGACGCTCATCTCCGTCAACGGCGCTCGCAGCACCCAGAACACCTTTACGGTTGACGGCGCCGACGTGACGGACCGAGGTTCGAATCTCACGATTCAGGCGTATCCGAGCGTTGACTCCATCGGTGAGTTTAATGTGTTGCGGAGTTTGTATCCTGCCGAGTCAGGCCGCAGCGGCGGTGGACAGGTAAACATCGTAACTCGATCGGGTGGAGAGAAGTTTCACGGCAGCGTGTTCGAGTTCATTCGCAACGAGGCCTTCAACGCAAACGATTTTCAGTCCAATCGGACTCCTTCACTGGCGGCGGCGTTCGGACGTGACGACAACGGAAAAATACGTCGCAAACCATTCCGCTATAACAACTACGGATTCACCGTCGGTGGTCCGGTTTACGTCCCGAACTTTGGCGAAGGTAATGGCGGGATCGCAAGTAGACTCAAGCGGACATTTTTCTTCTTCTCTGAAGAGCAACGCCGCGACACGCGCTATCCGACGCTTTCGACGCGCAACGTCAGCGGCGGCGGCGCTGTTCCTTCGGCGCAGATGAAACTCGGAATTTTCCCGATTCCGATTTGCATAAGTGCCATCAACACTTCAAGCACAGGCTGCGCTACAACGCTGCCTGCAGGAACGCCACTGAGCAGTCTTTCGCCTGTAAGTAACGTCGCTCAACAGTACATCACCGACATCTGGAACCACGTACCTAATCCGACTGACGCGGCAACACTGCAACTCGATTTCCCGGACATCAACATCGCGAAGTTTCGTCAGGAGATCATCAGGGTCGATCATTCCGTTAGCGATCGCTTGAACTTCTTCTATCGTTTCGAACACGACAAGATTCCGACTCAGGACGCTGATGGGACAATCGGCGGACGTTCCAATCTTCCCTTCGTTAACCGCACGGTGTCTGATTCACCAGGCAAGACTCATACGGCAAACATGATTTGGACACCTAATCCAAACATGATCTTCGAAGGCCGTTTCACTTACGGTTACGGTGCGATTTACATCAACACGGTCGGCTTGCTCGCGAAGGATGTATCACCGATCTCAGTCAACCTGCCTTACGAGAGCGTCAGAGACGTGGTGCCGATCGTGTCGGTTGCCGGTTTCAACTCGCTCACCGGCTTCAGCAACTACATCGATCCTTCGTCAAAGGGAAACATCGCGGGTAACTTCACGTGGATTCACGGTAACCATTCGATGAAGTACGGTCTCATGGTGTCGCGCTACACGAAGATGGAGAACGCGCTCTCCGGAACGAACCAGGGACAGTTCACCACATTTGCCAACACTATCCCCTCCGTTACCTCTACGGCGTGCCAACGAGCAAACGGAGTTCCTTCCAACGCACTGAACACTCTCTACCAGAATTGGGCTTGCTTCATGATGGGCAAGAACGCCACGTTCACCCAGTCAAAACTGGATCTGACTGTGGACATGCGCCAGAAGGCGATCGAATGGTTTGCGCAGGATGAGTGGCGCGCTCGCAGCAACCTGACGTTCAGTCTGGGTGTGCGCTACTCTTATTTTCCGCCGCCGTATGACCGCAATGGGTTCCTTGCTAATTTCGATCCCAGTCTCTGGAGAGCTTCCGACGCGCCGATCGTCACGGGTGGTGCAGCCCGTCGCGCTGGAACCGGAAATTTCTGCAACGGCATGATCGTCAACGCTCAGAACGTTCAGACCGGTCCGGCGGCGTTCAATTGCAGGCCAACCCCCTCGCCTTTTGGCAAGTATGTTTACCAGGCAGACAAGCATGACTTTGCGCCTCGCGTCGGCATCGCGTGGGATCCTTTCCGCAAAGGCACCACTTCGGTTCGACTCGGCTACGGCATCTATCACGAGCAGGTGTCGTTGAGTGCGGCGGAACTGCTGGCGTTGAATCCGCCCTTCCAGGAGACAGCAACACAAACGATCACGAGTTTGGACCAGCCGATCCCGGTGGGCGCGGCGATTCCAGTGGTCGCGTCGGCAACTCCGGCGTCCATTCGCGCGATTCAACCGAATTTTCTGACGCCTTACATGCAGCACTGGTCGTTTGACGTGCAACATCAGCTCGGCAGCAAGACCGTCGTCACGATTGGTTACTACGGCTCGAAGGGAACTCACCTGAACGGCAACACCGAGTACAACGATCTGCCGGTGGGTTTCGCGATCAATTCACAGTGCGCAACGGGCACGGCGGCGTTGCAGGATCCGGGTGTGGTTACAGTGCCGTGCATGGTGGCGGGCACTGCGCTAACTACAACTCCGACCATCTTCGATCAGATCCGGCCGTTCCGCGGTTATAGATCGATCAACGTGCTTGAGACGCGATACAACTCGAATTACCACAGCTTGCAGGCTTATGCGCAGCATCGTTTCTCGGGCGCTTCGCAATTGAATGTCGCGTATACCTGGTCGAAGAACCTGACCGACAATCAGACCTCTTCGGTCAATGCCGCGCCTCAGGATGTGAACAACATCCGAGCCGAGTACGGTCGCGCCATTCTCGATCGCCGTCACGTACTGACTTTCAATTACATTTATGAGTTGCCCTTCTTCTCGAAAGAGAAAGGACTGAAGAGTACGTTGTTGGGAGGATGGCAGTTCTCGGGTATAGGGAGCTACTACACGGGTCTGCCGTTTACGGTGACAAGCTCCAGTTACGATACTGCGGGCATTGGATTCATCCCGGCAATCGTCGCCGGTGGCAGGCCGCGACTGCTCTGCGATCCGAACGACAACGCACCGCACACCGTCGACCAGTGGTTCAACGGAGCCTGTTTCGCGAAGCAAACTCCGGCGGGCGCTACCGGGATTCAGAATGTGCCGGGAGATGCTTCGCGAGGCGAAGTTGATGGTCCGCCGACAGCGCGTATGGACTTCACGTTGTCGAAGTTCTTCCGTTTCGGTGAGAACACGTCTGTTCAGTTCCGTGCCGAGGCGTTCAATGTTTTCAATCACACCAACTTCCGAAACCTGAGCGTGAGCAGATCGATCGCAAACGAAGCTCTCTTCAGTTCGGTGACCAGTTTCCGTGATCCACGAGTCTTGCAGTTTGGCTTGAAGTTCCTCTTCTAGTTTCAACTCGCAGGAGAGTCAAGATGCCCGCATTGTCCTGCTACAATGCGGGCATCAGTTTATGAAGACACTGTTACTGAAAAACGCGAACGTAGTCTTGCCCGATCGAGAGGTGCCGGGTGGTTCTGTCTTCATTCGAGAAGGCAGAATCGTTTCGTTCGAAGCTGAGGCGGCTGACGAAGAGATAGATCTCGCGGGTGCAACGCTGCTGCCGGGTTTCATCGACTTTCACATACATGGCGCCGCTGGTATCGACGTTATGGACGCGACGGCTGCGCAGTTGCTTGAAGTGTCGGAGTATCTCGCGTCGCAGGGCGTGACGAGCTGGGTTCCGACGTTTGTGCCTGCGAGTGATG
>Ga0134128_10007135_pt1 | contig 13501 bp, 16 predicted proteins | sample KB31754_FD_96462 | JGI IMG/M metagenome (GOLD analysis project Ga0134128, IMG submission 96462) | Terrestrial soil microbial communities with excess Nitrogen fertilizer from Kellogg Biological Station, Michigan, USA - KB3-175-4 | ecosystem: Environmental > Terrestrial > Soil > Unclassified ... | reverse complement strand
GCGCCGGCCTGGAGCGCGCGCAGGCGAAGCGCAGCGCCGCGGTCGTCGCGGTCGCCAGCCTCCTCCTCCTGGCGGGCCTCGCCTGGTGGGCGCTGCACGGGGGAGGGCGCGCGCCATGATCCTGCGCAGCCCGCTTGCCCAGGTGCTCGGCCGGGGCTCGGCCAAGGAGGGGGTGCATCACTGGTGGGTGCAGCGCCTGACTTCGGTGGCGCTGGTGCCGCTCACCGTTTGGTTCGTCGTCTCCATTCTCTCCCTGCCTTCACTCGACCACGCGACGGTCGCGGCCTGGATGGGGCAGCTCTGGACTGCGGTATTCCTCATCCTGCTCGTGCTGACGGCGGCTTGGCATTCGCAGCTCGGGGTGCGCGTCGTCGTGGAGGATTACGTCCACGGCAGCGGCGCGAGGGCGCTGACGCTGGCGCTGGTGACCTTCTTTCATGTAGTGGTCGCGGTCGCCGGAGTGCTCGCGATCCTCAAAGTGGCGTTGGGAGGCGCCGCATGACCGCCTACGAGTTCATCGACCACACTTACGACGTCATCGTGATCGGGGCGGGCGGCTCGGGACTGCGCGCCACCCTGGGTCTCGCCGAGGCGGGACTCTCCACCGCCTGCATCACCAAGCTTTTCCCGACGCGCAGCCACACCGTGGCCGCGCAGGGCGGCATCAGCGCCGCGCTGGGCAACATGGGCCCGGATGACTGGCGCTGGCACATGTACGACACCGTCAAGGGCTCCGACTGGCTGGGCGACCAGGATGCGATCGAGCTCATGTGCAAGGAGGCGCCCGCGGCGGTGATCGAGCTGGAGCATTACGGCGTGCCGTTCTCCCGCACGGAGGAGGGCCGCATCTACCAGCGCCCCTTCGGCGGCATGACGACGCAGTTCGGCAAGGGGATCGCCCAACGCACCTGCGCCGCCGCCGACCGCACCGGGCACGCGATGCTGCACACGCTCTACCAGCAGTCGATCCGCCGCTCCGCGACCTTCTTCGTGGAGTATTTCGCGATCGACCTCATCCTGGAGAGCGGCGTCTGCCGCGGCGTCGTCGCCCTCGACATGACCGAAGGGAAGCTGCATCGCTTCCGCGCCCACATGACGATCCTCGCCACCGGCGGCTATGGGCGCGCGTACTTCTCCTGCACTTCCGCCCATTCCTGCACCGGTGACGGCAACGCCATGGTGCTGCGCGCCGGGCTGCCGCTGCAGGACATGGAGTTCGTGCAGTTTCATCCGACCGGCATCTATGGCGCCGGCTGCCTCATCACCGAGGGCGCGCGCGGCGAAGGCGGCTATCTCACCAACTCCAGGGGCGAGCGCTTCATGGAGCGCTACGCGCCGAACGCCAAGGACCTGGCCTCGCGCGATGTCGTGAGCCGCGCGATGACGATCGAGATCCGCGAGGGGCGTGGAGTCGGCGAGGAGCGCGACCACATCCACCTGCACCTCGAGCATCTGGGGCCGGAGGTGATCCACGAGCGCCTGCCCGGCATCGCGGAGACCGCCCGCATCTTCGCCGGCGTCGATGTCACCAAGCAGCCCATTCCCGTGCAGCCCACGGTCCACTACAACATGGGCGGCGTGCCCTGCAATTTCCACGGCGAAGTCGTGGCTCCCAAGTCGGGCGATCCTGACGCGGTCGTGCCGGGACTGATGGCGGTGGGCGAGGCCGCCTGCGTCTCCGTTCACGGCGCCAACCGCCTGGGCTCCAACTCACTGCTCGACCTCGTGGTCTTTGGCCGCCAGGCCGCGCGCCGCTGCGCGCAGATCGTTCGGCCGGGCGCGCGGCACGCGCCGCTTCCCACCGATGCCGGCGATCTGGCGGTCGCGCGCCTCGATCGGCTGCGCAATGCGCAAGGCTCGCGCCCGACGGCCGCGATCCGCCTCGAGATGCAGAAGATCATGCAGATCGACGCTGCGGTGTTCCGTACCGGGGAAACCCTGGAAGAGGGCGCACGGAAGCTCGCGCAGACCTTCGCTTCCTTCGCGGACGTGCGGATCACCGATCGCTCTCTCATCTGGAACACCGACCTCGTGGAGACGATGGAGCTCGAGAACCTGCTCCTGCAGGCGACTGCGACCATCCACTCCGCCGCCAACCGCACGGAGAGCCGCGGCGCCCATGCCCGCGAGGATTTCCCGCAGCGCGATGACGAGCGCTGGATGAAGCATTCCCTGGTCTGGGTCGAAGGGCCCGGACGCGCGCGCTTCGACTACCGGCCGGTGCATCTCAACACCCTCACCGATGAGGCGCAGACCATTCCGCCGAAGACGCGCACGTACTGACAGCCAAGGTTGACCGATGGCCGATTTCCGACTTCCCGCCAACTCCCGCATCCGCAAGGGTAACAGCCACCGCGCACCCGCCGGCGCGCGCAAGGCGCGGACGTTTCGCATCTACCGCTTCGATCCCACCTCGGGCGAGAACCCGAGGGTGGATACCTTCGAGCTGGACCTCGCCGGGTGCGGACCGATGGTCCTGGATGCGCTGATCCAGATCAAAGGCACGATCGACTCCTCGCTGACCTTCCGCCGCTCCTGCCGCGAAGGCATCTGCGGGTCCTGCGCGATGAACATCGACGGCCTGAATCGCCTGGCCTGCACCACCGCGATGGAGGATCTCGGCGGCGGCGACGTCCGCATCTATCCGCTGCCGCACATGCCCGTGGTGAAGGACCTGGTGCCGGACCTCACCAATTTCTACGCGCAGTACGCGTCGGTAAAGCCCTGGCTCGTCACCCACACGCCGCCGCCCCCGGACCGGGAGCGCCTGCAGTCGAAGCCGGAGCAGGAGAAGATCGACCGCCCCGCCGCCTGCATCCTCTGCGCGTGCTGCTCGACCTCGTGCCCCAGTTACTGGTGGAACAGCGACCGCTTCCTCGGGCCTGCGGCGCTCCTCGCCGCCTACCGTTGGATCATCGACAGCCGTGACGAGGCCACGGGCGAGCGGCTCGATGCGCTCGAGGACCCGTTCCGGCTCTATCGCTGCCACACCATCATGAACTGCACCGATGTCTGTCCCAAGGACCTGAATCCCGCGAAGGCGATCGCCGAGATCAAGCGCATGCTGGTGGAGCGGCAATGAATCGCCTGGAGCGATCAATGACGACACGCGCCAGCGTGTCGGCCCCCGCGAGCAGCGGGGGGCGAGGCCCAGGATGGGCCGAGCAAAGCTGAGGCATGGACCCGCAAGCCCGAGCGCTCCTCTGGCGCTGCCGCCGGGGCATGAAGGAGCTCGACGTGCTCCTCGGCCGCTACGCCGCCGCGGTGCTGCCCCAGGCCGATGCCGCCGAGCGCCGGCTGCTCGCCCGCCTGCTCGAGCAGCCCGACCCGCAGCTGGCCGGATATTTTCTGGGGGGCGAGGCGCCGCCGGAGCCCGAGATGGCGGCCCTCGTGACGCGCATCACGACTTCGGGCATGATCGGAAGCCATTGAAACCCCTTTGACCGAGTCCAATGCTCCCAAGGGTACCGGGCCGGACGGCCCGCTTGGAAACTGTCTGAACTTTCGCAGAGGCTCAGGGTCTATTCAGGTCGCGGCGCAGCGGCCTTGCTCCCGGGAGGAAGAGGCGCGCATGGGCGCCGACGTAAGCGATCTCAGCCTGGTTCGCCGTGTGCAACGCGGCGACAAGGGGGCATTTGACGCGCTGGTACTGAAGTACCAGCACAAACTCGTCAAGCTGGTCATGCGTTATGTCCGCAACCCGGCCGAAGCCGAGGATATTGCCCAGGAGGCCTTCATCAAGGCCTACCGCGCGCTGCCGCAATTCCGCGGCGACAGCGCCTTCTACACCTGGCTCTACCGGATCGCGATCAACACCGCCAAGAACGCCGTGGTCTCGCGTGACCGAAGCCCCATCGAATACAACGTCGACCGCATCACCGACAGCGACGAGCCCTACGACATGCAAGGCCGAATGAAGGATTCCGAGACCCCCGAGGGGCTGGTGCTGACGGACGAGATCCGCTCCACCGTCAACGCCGCGATCGATGCATTGCCCGATGACCTGCGCACCGCCATCGTGCTGCGCGAGCTGGAGGGCCTCTCCTACGAGGAGATCGCCGCAGCCATGGCCTGTCCGGTGGGCACGGTCCGCTCGCGCATCTTCCGCGCGCGCGAGGCGATCGACCGGCGCCTGCGTGAAGTCTTCGAAGGCGGCCTCGGCCGCGCGGAGGAGTTGGGATGAACGAGGAGCTCGACAGCCAGCTTTCCGCCATGTTCGACAACGAGCTGCCGGCCGAGGAGTGCGAGCTGCTCGCGCGCCGCCTGTCCCGCGATGGGGATCTGAAGGCCCGCTGGGGCCGGTACGCCATCATGGGCGCGGTGATCCGCGCGGAGCGGGGAATCACCCTCGAGGGACTGGCCGGGCGGGTGAGCGCGGCCCTCTCGCAGGAGCCGGACCTGCGCGGCGCACAGGTGTCCGGCCGAACAAGCCCATCGCGTTGGTGGCAGCCGCTCGCGGGCGCCGGGCTCGCTGCCGGTGTCGCGGCCGCCTCCATTCTCTGGCTGCGCGCGCAAGCGGTGCCCGACGGCTCGGGCGCAGTGTCGCCCGCCTTGGTCGCGAGCACGGCGAATCTCAACGCGCGCGCCACCGCGCCGGCGCTCCGGACCGTCAGAGCCGCCGCCGCCGACAGCTTCGTGGTCCCGCCGGTGCCGCGACAGCCCATGATGGTCGTCCCCGCCACGGAGCTGGCCGACTACGTGGTGGCCCACAGCGCCTTCTCCTGGCCCGTGACCCGCGGCAATCTGCTCTCGGCGCTGATGGTGAGTGAGCCGGGAACCTCCAGCACGCCCCTCCGGTCGGATCAGCGGGCCCCAGGCGTGCAAGGCAATGCGATCCCGAATCCGAAGTAGCGAGCGTATCGGCTGGCTGGCGCTCGCCCTGGCCATCGCCGGCGTCGCGAGCGCCGACGAGCCGGCCAAGTGGCTCGAGCGCATGAACCACGCGCTTACGACGTTGAGCTACGACGGCACTTTCGCGCACTGGGAAAGCGGCAAGGTGGAGATGCTGCACATCATCCACCGCGTCCAGGACGGCACCGTCTCCGAGCGGCTGGAATCCCTGGACGGCTCCGGCCGGGAGTTCATCCGCACCGGCGCGCAGCTCACCTGCTATCTGCCCGACAAGCACGTGGTGCTGGTGGAGCGCACGCCGGCCAAAGTCTCGCTCCTCGGCGGCTTCCCCGCGATCGACCCCCGCACGGCGCGCTTCTATGACATCAAGGAAGTCGCCCGCATGCGCTTCAACCGGCACAGCACGCACCTCATCACCGTGATGCCGCGGGATCAGTATCGCTACGGCTATCGCCTCTGGATCGACGACTCCACGGCGATGCCTCTGAAGACACAGCTCTGTGACGCCCAGGGAAGAGTGATCGAGCAGATCGTGTTCGCCGATCTCGAGGTCCGCCGGCACATTCCGGACTCCGCCTTCCTGCCGCACCTCTCGACCGCGGGCTTCCGGTGGCTGCGCAACGACCCCGCGCCACTCAAGGAGACGATGGCCGCGAGCCGCACGGTCTGGAACGCCGATCGCCTGCCGCCGGGATTTCATATGGCCGTGCGCGCCGCGCAGACCATGCCGGGCAAGCCGGGTCCTGTCGATCACCTCGTATTCACCGACGGGTTGGCCTCCGTCTCCGTGTTCGTGGAGACGCACGTCCAAACGACCCAGGGGCAGGCGCCCGTGGTGGAGTCGGCGCGTGTAGGTTCCTCGTATGCCTTCTCGACGGTAGTCGACGGCCACAAGGTCACCGCCGTCGGAGAGGTACCGCCGCAGACGGTTCGCTTCATCGCAGACTCGGTGAAGGCGGAGAAGGCGTCAGCGCCTGCGCCGCAGCCCGTCCCGCCGGGAGCGCTCCCGACCGGCACTTTCGCGCATGCCCGGCCGCCCCCGCACTGAGGGGCCAGGCCGTTCTCACCGTCATCCATCGGCACGATTGCCACCTTTGCGAGCAGATGCTCGCGGAGCTGCGGGCGCTCGGCCGGTCCGTGCCCCTGCCGCCGATCGAGGTGGTGGACGTGGATGCCGATCCCCTCCTGAAGCGCCGGCACGGGCTCGATGTGCCGGTACTGCTGCTCGATGGCACGGTGGTCTGCCGGCACCGGCTCGATCCCGGGGAGCTCGAGCGCCTGCTGCGACAGGCCTGACTGCTATAATTGCGACGGCCGCTGATCACCTGGCGCGGCAGTAACGCGACAGATCCGATTCATGCGGCTCATACGTAATTTCTCCATCATCGCCCATGTCGACCACGGCAAATCGACCCTGGCCGACCGTTTCATTCAGCTCTGCGGCGGGCTCGCGGAGCGCGAGATGCAGGCGCAGGTGCTCGACTCCATGGACCTCGAGCGCGAGCGCGGCATCACCATCAAGGCCCAGAGCGTCACGCTCTACTATCAGGCGCGGGACGGCGAGCGCTACCAGCTCAACATGATCGACACGCCGGGGCACGTCGACTTCTCCTACGAGGTGTCCCGCTCGCTCGCGGCCTGCGACGGTGCGCTGCTCGTGGTCGATGCCTCGCAGGGGGTGGAGGCGCAGAGCGTCGCCAACTGCTACACGGCGCTCGAGCAGGGGCTCGAGGTGCTGCCGGTCATCAACAAGATCGACCTGCCCTCGGCCGATCCCGTGCGGGTGATGCGGGAGATCGAGGAAATCATCGGCATCGAGGCCGACGAGGCGGTGTGCGTGAGCGCCAAGACCGGCGAGGGCGTTCCGGACCTGCTCGAGTCCCTGATCCGCCGCATCCCGGCGCCCAAGGGCGCGGTCGAGGCGCCCCTGCAGGCGCTCATCATCGACTCCTGGTTCGACAACTATGTCGGGGTGGTCTCGCTGGTGCGCGTCGTCAACGGCAGCGTGAAGACCGGCGAGAAGATCCGTGTCGTCTCGACCGGCCGCAGCCATGCGGTCGATCGCCTCGGCCGCTTCACGCCGAAGCCGATCGTGGAGAAGGAGCTGTCGGCGGGAGATGTCGGCTTCATCGTCGCCGGAATCAAGGAGATCGACGGCGCACCGGTCGGCGATACCATCACGCTCGAGAGCCGGGCGGCGACCGAGCCGCTCCCGGGCTTCCGGCAGATCAAGCCGCGGGTGTTCGCGGGACTCTTCCCGGTCAACTCGGAGGACTACGAGAGCTTTCGCGATGCGCTCGCGAAGTTGAAGCTCAACGACTCGGCGCTTCATTACGAGCCGGAGGTCTCCGGCGCCCTCGGGTTCGGCTTCCGCTGCGGATTCCTGGGCCTGCTGCACATGGACATCGTGCAGGAGCGGCTGGAGCGGGAATACCAGCTCGATCTGGTGACGAGCGCCCCGACCGTCGTCTATGAGGTGGCGCGCACCGATGGTGCGGTGCAGTACGTCGATAACCCGGCGAAGCTGCCTGCCGTGAACGAGATCGAGGAGATCCGCGAACCCGTCATCATCGCGAACATCCTGGTGCCACCCGACCACGTCGGCTCGGTGTTGAAGCTCTGCAACGACAAGCGCGGCACGCAGAAGAAGATGCTCTACCTGGGCAGCCAGGTCTCGCTGCAATACGAGCTGCCGCTCGCGGAGGTGGTGCTCGATTTCTTCGACCGGTTGAAATCGGTCAGCCGCGGGTACGCCTCCTTCGACTACGAGTTCTCGCACTTTCAGGCGGCGCCGCTCGTGAAGCTCGATGTCCTGATCAACGGCGACCGCGTGGATGCGCTCTCGATCATCGTGCACCGCGAGAGTGCGTACCAACGGGGGCGCGAGCTCGTCGACAAGATGCATGAGCTCATCCCGCGGCAGATGTTCGAGGTCGCCGTTCAGGCCGCCATCGGCAGCGCCATCATCGCGCGCGCCACGGTGAAGGCCCTGCGCAAGAACGTACTGGCCAAATGCTACGGCGGCGACGTCAGCCGCAAGCGCAAGCTCTTAGAGAAACAGAAAGAAGGCAAGAAGCGTATGAAACAACTGGGTCGGGTCGAGATTCCGCAGGAGGCGTTCCTCGCCGTCCTGAAGGTCGGTCGCGAGTAGGCGCCGGCAGATGCCTCCGCTTCTCCTGGAGATCATCCGAGCCCTCGCCTGGCTCGCATTGCCGGTCGGCCTGCTCTGCATCGTCGATGACTGGTTCCTGCGGCCGCGGCGGCAGATCGCCGCCGCGCCGAAATCGGTCGACGATTCCGGGCTGATGTCGTTCGCCTACCTCACGCTGCCGATCCTGATCGGCGCGGCGGTGGTGCTGCTCCTCGTGTCCGAAGAGCTCGATTTCAGCTCGGTGCTGGTCGCGATCTCGGCGGTGACCGGGGTCATCTGGGCGGTGGATGCCGCGGTGCTGCGCCCGGGCCGGCGCAAGGCCGCCAAGGCCGCGGGCAAGGATCCGGCGGCCATCCCGGAGCCCGGCACGGTGGATTACGCCCGCAGCTTCTTCCCGGTGGCCCTGGCGGTGCTCCTGCTGCGCGCCTTCGTGTTCGAGCCCTTCCGCATCCCCTCGGACTCCATGATGCCGACCCTGCTCGACGGGGATTTCATCGTGGTCGACAAGTTCTCGTATGGCCTCAGGCTTCCGGTGACCAACACCAAGATCCTGGACACCGGCAGCCCGAAGAGGGGGGATGTGGTGGTTTTTCGCTATCCGCTCCAGCCTTCTGAGAACTACATCAAGCGCGTGGTCGGCCTTCCGGGCGATCATGTGACGGTGCGCGACGACCGGCTCATCGTCAATGGCAAGGTGATACCGCTCAAAGTCACGGGCACCTATACCGATGGCTGCTACATCAACATGCAGCTCGCCGTGGAGCACCTGGGAGCGCATACCCATCAGGCGCTGCTCTGCCCCGTGCCGCTGCAGGTCACTCCGTATCCGCTGCCGAGCTGCAAGCGCAGCGACGCTCGCGGCTACGTCTGCGGTGGCACGCCGCCGCCCGGAGCCGAGGCGCTCCCGGCAACGCCATCTGTCGACGAGGTCATCCCGCCAGGGAAGTACCTCATGATGGGCGACAATCGGGACAACAGCGACGACGGACGCGTGTGGGGGTACGTACCCGACGCGAATCTGGTCGGCAAGGCCACTTACATCTGGTTCGATTGGGACCCGCAGCGCTCCGGGGGACCCCTCTGGAGCCGGATCGGCAAGAAAATCCAGTAACGGGGGTTGAGTATGCTAGCGCGTCAGCGTGGCGTGACGGCGATCGGGTGGCTGGTGCTGCTCATCCCGTTCGCAATCGTCATTTATGCCGGCATCCGCCTGGCACCGGTCTACCTGAATTACATGAAGGTCTCACGGACGTTGAGCCAGGTCTCCGACGAGTTCAAGGGCGGCGGGGCCTCGCCTGACAGCATCAGCGCTTCCATCGCGAAGCACTTCGAGATCGACGAGGTGGATTATCCCACCATCAAGGACATCTCGATTTCCCGCGACGGTGCGGGCTGGCAGATCGAGGCCGCGTACTACGACACGGCGCCGCTCTTCGCCCATATCACCCTGCAGGTGGCGTTTGACAAGACCGTCACCGTGGGCGGCGGTGGATAGGCCCGACTGGCCGCTCGCCTGGCTTCGCGCCGAGCTCGGCTATGAGCCGCATGACCTGAGGCTCTTTCGCGCGGCGCTCACCCATCGCAGCGCCCCTGGGCCGAACAACGAGCGGCTGGAGTTCCTCGGCGATGCGGTGCTCAACCTCGTCGTGGCGCATCACCTCTACGAGGCCTTCCCGGATGCCAGCGAAGGGGATCTCAGCCGGCTTCGGGCGCGGGTCGTCAGCGGCGAGCCGCTGGCGGAGATCGCCGCGTCCCTTAAGCTGGGGGAGGCCCTGCAGCTCGGCTCAGGCGAGCTCAAGTCGGGCGGCTTTCGTCGTCAGTCCATCCTGGCCGACGCCTTCGAAGCGGTTTGTGGGGCGGTGTACCTCGATGGCGGTCCTGCCGTCGCCGAGAGCGTGATCGAGCGGCTATTCGAGCCGCGGATTGCATCGCTCCCGGCCGCGCATGAGCTCAAGGATGCCAAGACGCGTCTGCAGGAGTACTTGCAGTCGCGGGGAATCATGCTGCCGCGGTATCGGGTGGAGCGCATCGAGGGGGAAGCCCACGAGCAGACCTTCCACGTGACCTGCGAGGTCCCGGCGCTGCGGCTGGCGGGCGAGGGCCGCGGATCGAGCCGCCGGCGTGCCGAGCAGGAGGCTGCCGAGCGCATACTGTCGGCTCTGGACGGCGGTACAGGCCCTGCACGTGACTGACTCTTCCATTGACTTTCGCTCCGGCTTCGCGGCGCTGGTAGGACGTCCCAACGTCGGCAAGTCGACGCTGCTCAATGCCCTCGTCGGGGAAAAGGTGAGCATCGTCACCCCGCGTCCGCAGACGACGCGACATCGCATCCGGGCGCTGCTGCCGCTGCCGAATGCGCAGATCGCGTTCGTCGACACGCCGGGGCTCCACAGCCAGGCGAAGCGGGCGCTCAACAAGGCGATGAACCGGACAGCGGCGGCGGCCCTCGAGGATGCGGACCTGGTCGTGTTGGTGGTGGAGTCGCTCGTCTGGAATGCGGAGGACGAGCTGGTGCTGAAGCGCATCGCGCGCTCGGGACGCCCCGCGTTAGTTGCGGTCAACAAGGTCGACAAGGTGAAGCCGCGCGAGCGGCTGTTGCCCTATCTCGCGGAGCTCGACCGCCGGCACGCTTTCTTAGGGCTGGTGCCGGTCTCGGCGCTCAAGGAGAAGAATCTCGACGATCTGCGGCAGGCGATCGTGGCGCACCTGCCGGTCTCGGCACCGCTCTTCCCGGACGGGGAGCTGACCGACCGCGGCGTGGAGTTCCGGATCGCGGAGATGATCCGCGAGAAGCTGACTCTGGAGCTCAATCAGGAGGTGCCGTACGGCATCGCCGTGGAGGTGGAGAACATGGCCGAGGAGGACGGACAGCTCACCGTCGATGCGGCCATCTGGGTGGATCGCGACGGCCAGAAGCCGATCGTCATCGGGGCCAAGGGGGAGCGGCTGAAGCGGGTGGGCACCTCGGCGCGGCTCGCGCTGAACGGTCTGCTCGGGCGCCGGTTGCACCTCAATCTGTGGGTGAAGGTGCGGGAGAACTGGGCGGACAATGCCCGCGCCCTGCGCGAGTTGGGGTTGGAGTAAGAATGCGGCCCACGGCCGCTCCCGTTTCATGACCGCGCATCCCCGTCGGGTTCTGCTGGCGCCGGGGTACATCCTGCACCATCGGCCCTACCGCGATACCAGCCGGATCCTCGAGGTGCTGGTGCGCGATCACGGGCGCCTGACCCTCTTTGCCCGCGGTGCCCGGGGGCCGAAGCCACGGTTTGGCGGGGTGCTGCAGCCGTTCGAGCTCCTGCTGCTCTCGTTCCAGCTGGGGCGGGAGGCGGGGCAGCTCACGGGGGCAGAGAGCGCGCAGAGCGCCCCGCCTCTGCCCGCGAAGAGCCTGATGCCGGGGTTCTATCTCAACGAGCTGCTCCTCAAGCTGACGACGCGGCACGATCCGATGGCGGAGGCGTTCGAGGACTATCGGCGGGCGCTGGATGGGCTCCGCTCGGGCGAGAGGATCGAGGGCGTCCTGCGGGTATTCGAGAAGCGGCTGCTGGAAGCGGTGGGGTATGGGGTGGATCTGACTGCGGAGGCACGGACCGGGAGGCCGATCGAGTCGGGATCGCTCTACCGGTTCGAGGCGTCGCAGGGACTGGTGCCGGCGCGGGAGGGGGAGGCGGAGGCGGTTGCGGGGAGCTCGATTCTGGCGCTCGCGCGGGAGGAAATGGCGGAAGGGCGCGTGCTCGAGGATGCGCGCAAGGTCCTGAAGGCGGCGCTGGCCGAAAGGCTGGAGGGGAAGGAGCTGACCACGCGGCAGGTGGCTCGGGCGGTGGCGTCGCGTGGGGGGTCGCGTACTTAGCGCCAGTACGCAAGAATTGCACTTTGACCGATTTACCCTCGCCTCTACGGGCGAGCCGCCGCCATCACTCGGAGCCCTTGTGACTCACTCGTACATTGCCCTCGGCGTCAATATCGATCATGTGGCCACCTTGCGCCAGGCGCGAAGGGGGAGGGATCCGGAGCCGGTGCAGGCGGCGCTGGCGGCGGAGATGGCGGGGGCGGACAGCATCACGCTGCACCTGCGCGAGGATCGGCGGCACATCCAGGACTTCGACGTCACGACCCTGAAGGGATTGCTGAAAACGCGCATGAACCTCGAGATGGCCGTGACGGATGACATGTTGCGCATCGCGGCCGAGCTGCGGCCGGCGGACTGTTGCTTCGTGCCGGAGCGGCGGCAGGAAGTGACCACCGAGGGGGGGCTCGATGCGGCCGGGCAGGAGGCCCGGATGCGCGATGCCACCGAGCAGCTCGCGGAGGCGGGAATCAGGGTATCGCTCTTCATCGATCCGGATCCGCGGCAGGTGGAGGCGGCGGAAAGGATCGGAGCGCCGGCGATCGAGCTGCATACCGGGGCGTATGCGGAAGCGACCGGAGCGGCGCGCGCGCAGGAGCTCGAGCGCCTGGCGCACTGCGCGCGGCTGGGTGCGGGGCTTGGGCTCGAGGTGCACGCGGGGCACGGGCTGAATTACCACAACGTGCAGCCGGTGGCGGGCATCAAGGACGTCGTGGAGCTCAACATCGGGCATGCGATCGTGTCACGGGCGCTCCTCGATGGGCTCGCGGCGGCGGTGCGGGACATGAAGGCGCTGATGACGGCGGCGCGGGCATGATCTACGGGATCGGGGTGGATGTCCTCGAGGTGAAGCGGATCGGGCGGACGCTGGAGCGGTTCGGGGCGCATTTCATCGAGCGGCTGCTGATGCCGCAGGAGCAGGAGCAGCTCGCCCGGACGCAGCGGCGGGAGCGGTTCCTCGCGATGCGGTTCGCGGCCAAGGAGGCGATCGTCAAGGCGATGGGGACGGGGTTTGCGCACGGGGTCTGGATCAGGGATGTGGGGGTGGTGCAGAACGCCTGGGGGAAGCCGGAGGTGGTGTTTTCGCAGAGGGGAGAGCGGGTGCGGCGGGGGTTGGGAGTGGGCGAGGGACATGTGACGCTGACGGATGAAGCGGGACTCGTCGTCGCGGTGGCTGTGCTCATGAAGGCGGATGCGTCATCATCGTGACTTGGGTTGCATTGCCGAGCGCGGCGGCTCGCTTGCAAAGATCTTTTCCGCGAACGCCGTGACAAAATCGCAGGAGCGATTTTGGCCGGCGAAGCCCGGCCCGGAGGGCTCGGCGCAGGGACGAAGCCGGGCAATACGTCCATGTAGGCTGCCGGAAAAACATCCTGTTTTTCAGGCTCGCGGAAAAGATTTTTGCAATCGATCCGCCTCTTACCATTAGGTGCTCATGAACTGTTTGGTGTTTGATATCGAGACCGTGCCGGACGTGGAGCTGGGGCGGCGGCTGTACGGGCTGGACGGACTGGCGGATGCGGAGGTCGCGAAGGCGATGTTCGCGTTGCGGCGGCAGGACTCGGGCGGGGAGTTCCTGCCGCTCGAGCAGCATCGGGTGGTCGCGATCTCGTGCGTGCTGCGCAGCCGGGACGGGCTCAAGGTGTGGAGCCTCG
>Ga0134128_10007132_pt1 | contig 13503 bp, 9 predicted proteins | sample KB31754_FD_96462 | JGI IMG/M metagenome (GOLD analysis project Ga0134128, IMG submission 96462) | Terrestrial soil microbial communities with excess Nitrogen fertilizer from Kellogg Biological Station, Michigan, USA - KB3-175-4 | ecosystem: Environmental > Terrestrial > Soil > Unclassified ... | reverse complement strand
GCATGTCGCGGATCAGCCGCGCCTTGGCTTCCGCGTCCGATTTCAGCGCACGCGCGTTGTTGAGTTGCGTGTTCAGTTCACCCATCTGCTGGTTGGACAGCGTAGTGTTGTTGGTGCCCACGAACAGGTTCGACTTCGAGCGGAAGTCCTCCGCGCGCGCTTCGGCTTCGAAAACCTTGGTGCGCAGGCTGTCGATCTCGCCGGACAGCCACTGGCTCGCCGCCTTGGCCTGCTGCTGCCGCGCATCCTGCTGCAGCACCAGATAACCCTCGGCGATCGAGTTGGCGACCTTGGCTGCCAGATCCGGATCGCGGGACTGGAACTCCACGACGATGACGCGGGACTTGTCGACGGCATAGGCGGTGAGCCGGTCGTAATAGGCATCGAGCACGCGCTCTTCCGGCGTCATCGAGAACGGATCGCGACCGATGCCGAAGAGCGCCAGCAACGACTTGATGGGCGACAGGCCGCCAAGCACCGGATCGAATTCGGGGCGTTGGGCGAGCTTGTTCTTCTTGATGATAGCGCGCGCGAGATCGCGCGACAGCACGAGTTGCACCTGGCTGGTGACGGCCTCCGCGTCGAGCGCCGCGCGCTCCTCGGTGCGTTCGCCGTTCGGACGCAAGAACACGTTCTCGCGACCATCGATCAGAATCCGCGCCTCGGATTTGTAGCGAGGCGTGATGAGGTTCACGATCGCAATCGCGAGCACGAGGGCAAGCATGGTCGGGGCGATAATCAAGCCGCGCTTGCGCTTGAGCGCCTCGCCCAGCGCACGCAGATCGATATCGCCTGACGGGGATGGCGCAACTATCTTTGCAGGAGCCGGCGCAGGCTCAGGCTCAGCGACCGGCTTTTCGGCCTCCGCCTCATCCTTGCCCTTACGCCATAACGCAAAACGCATCACACTCTCCCGCGGACGCCACGACTCCACCCAAGCGTTGGCGATTACAGTCCATTAAGGTTGAGGCTGGGTTAATCCGGCCCAATTCTGAAGCGGGTATGCGACTCGCAAAACCGCGGCAGTCATGTTTTGTTAACCATGAAAGCCCTTAATCGGAATCGCGTTTTCCCTGAAAGTTGTCGTATGACGCGCGTACGCGCCGCCGCCCGTTTCTGCCCGACACGACCCGCCCGCAGGATTGGCCGCGGACGGCTTCATATGCCGAGCCTCATCGGCTTCTAGAGCATGCCCGCGCCCGACGAACCGCTCAAAATCCTTCACGCGGTGCGCGCGCCGGTCGGCGGCATTTTCCGTCACATCATCGATCTCGCCAACGGCCAGGCCGACCGCGGCCACCAGGTCGGCATCATTGCCGACAGCCTCACCGGCGGCGAGCGCGCCCACAAGGCGCTTGCAGAGATCGCCCCGCGCCTCGCGCTTGGCGTACACCGCATCGCCATTCACCGCGAGCCGTGGCCGACCGACCTTCCGGTGTGGATGCGCTTTCGCAGCCTGATCGCCAGATTGAAGCCGGATGTGCTGCACGGCCACGGCGCCAAGGCTGGCGCCATCATCCGCCTGAGGCCGCGCATGGGCGAGGCCATCCGCGTCTACACGCCGCATGGGGGCTCGCTGCACTACCGGCTCAACACGTTCAAGGGCATGGTCTATAGCCATCTCGAGCGCGCGCTGATGAACAAGACCGACCTGTTCCTGTTCGAAAGCGCCTTCGCCCGCGATACCTATCAGCGCACGATCGGCGCGCCGAACGGGCTGGTGCGTTGCGTCTTCAACGGCGTCACGGCGGACGAGTTCGATCCCGTCCCCAGGACCGATGACGCCACCGACATTGTCTATGTCGGCGAGTTTCGTCACATCAAGGGCGCAGATCTGCTGATCGACGCGGTCGCGCGGCTGCACGCCGACGGCAAGCCGGTCACGCTGACGCTCGCCGGCGACGGCGCGGAAACGGCCGCGCTGAAGGCGCAGGTCGAGCGGCTCGGGCTGACACGGTCGGTTCGTTTCACCGGTCATGTCAAAGCGCGTTATGGCTTCTCCAAGGGCCGCCTCCTGGTGGTCCCTTCACGCGGCGACTCCATGCCCTATGTCGTGATCGAGGCAGGCGCTGCCGGCATCCCCATGGTCGCGGCCAATGTCGGCGGCATCCCGGAAATCTTCGGCGTCTGTAACGACGCGCTGTTCGCCCCCAACATTCCCGCTGCGATCGCTGATGCCATCCAGATTGCGATGGAGGATCCAAACGCCGCGGCCGAACGCGCCAAGGCGCTACGCGAACGCATCTTTCTTCACTTCTCGCAAAAGGCGATGGTCGAAGGCGTACTGGCCGGCTATCGCGATGCCTTCGCCAATCATTAACCATCATCGACCAAGCTAACCGTTTCTTCCGATTTGTCCTCTAAGCCGTGAGCGCGCGCCCTGTGCATGCGCAAGAACGGACCTGGACAGTGGAACCGATCAACGCACGTTCTATGCTGGATGCAGCCGCGACCGCGGCTTTGAGCGCGACCGACGGCCGGCCGCGGGTCGAGCGGCGCAGGCGGCTCTCGCCCGCAGCCCTTGCCGTCACAAGCGAGAAAGTTCGCCCCGCCTATTCCCCGATCGTGATCGCGGGCGTGGTCCGCATCATGGACTTCCTGCTGCTCAGCCTCGTCGGCGTTTCGATCTATCTCTCCTATGTAGTGCCGGGCTCCGGCTTCCACTGGAATTATTTTGCGGCGATCATCGGCATGGCAGTCGCCGCCGTGATCTGCTTCCAGGCCGCCGACATCTACCAGGTGCAGATCTTCCGCGGCCAGCTCCGCCAGATGACGCGGATGATCTCGTCCTGGGCGTTCGTATTCCTGCTCTTCATCGGCGTCTCCTTCCTCGCCAAACTCGGCGGCCAAATCTCGCGGCTCTGGCTCTCCGCCTTCTTCTTCATCGGCCTTGCCGTCCTGATCCTCGAGCGTCTTTCGGTGCGCGCTCTGGTGCGGCGCTGGGCGCGGCAGGGCCGGCTCGACCGTCGCACCGTCATCGTCGGCTCCGACGACAACGGCGAGCAGCTCGTCTGCGCGCTGAAGACCGAGTACGACAACGATATCCACGTCCTCGGCGTGTTCGACGACCGCAACGACGACCGCGCGCTCGACACCTGCGCCGGCAGTCCGAAGCTCGGCAAGGTCGACGACATCGTCGAATTCGCCCGCCGCACCCGCGTCGATCTCGTGCTGTTCGCCCTGCCGATCTCGGCCGAGACGCGCATCCTCGAAATGCTGAAGAAGCTGTGGGTGCTGCCGGTCGATATCCGCCTGTCCGCCCACACCAACAAGCTGCGCTTCCGTCCCCGCTCCTATTCCTATCTCGGCAAGGTGCCCACTCTCGACGTATTCGAGGCGCCGATCACCGACTGGGACCTGGTGATGAAGTGGCTGTTCGACCACGTCGTCGGCTCGATCATCCTGTTGATGGCGCTGCCGGTGATGGCGCTGGTCGCGCTTGCAATCAAGCTCGACAGCCCGGGTCCCGTGCTGTTCCGGCAGAAGCGATTCGGCTTCAACAATGAGCGTATCGACGTCTTCAAGTTCCGTTCGCTGTATCATCACCAGGCCGATCCGACCGCCTCCAGGGTCGTGACCAAGAACGATCCGCGCGTCACCCGCGTCGGCCGCTTCATTCGCAAGACGAGCCTTGACGAGCTGCCGCAGCTTTTCAATGTGGTGTTCAAGAGCAACCTTTCGCTGGTTGGTCCGCGCCCGCACGCAGTGCAGGGCAAGCTGCAAAGTCGCCTGTTCGACGAGGCCGTCGACGGCTATTTCGCCCGCCATCGCGTCAAGCCGGGCATCACCGGCTGGGCCCAGATCAACGGCTGGCGCGGCGAGATCGACAATGAAGAGAAGATCCAGAAGCGCGTCGAGTTCGACCTCTACTATATCGAGAACTGGTCGGCGCTGTTCGACGCCTACATTCTCCTGAAGACGCCGCAGGCGCTGCTGACCAAGAATGAGAATGCGTATTGAGTCCTGATGATGCCGCACTGACGTCATTGCGAGCCAACGGGTCCGCGCGAACGCGCGGCCCGATGACAGGCTCAGCGAAGCAATCCGGATTTTTCCGCGTGACCAGTCTGGATTGCTTCGTCGCTTCGCTCCTCGCAATGACGATAAGTCCTGAGTCTGGCGTTGTGTTGAGTTGCGTGAGTACCCGATGGCCTATGCGGCGATAGCCGATGACACCCTTGCGCCGGTCGCGGCACCCGGCGTGCGCGCCCTGCAGCGGGCGCTGGTATGGCTGGTCGGCGCCTCCGTAGCCATCGTCTTCATTGAGCCGAGCCCCTATGAGTTCGTCACGCTGCTGGCGGCCACGCTGTTCTTTGCCACGGGCCTGCGGCTGCGGCTGGTGTTCATGCCGCTGCTATTCCTGATCGTCACGCTGAACGTCGGCTACAGCATCGGTGCCATTCCATTGTATGGCGATTCCATCGTCTTCAGCTGGATCGCGACCTCCTGGTACATGGCGTTCACCGTGATTTTCCTCGCCATGGTGGTATCGGAGGATACCGCCGCGCGGCTCGACATGCTCCGCGGCGGCCTCGTCGTTGGCGCGATGGTGGCTTCGCTGGCGGCGATCGCGGGCTATTTCAATCTCGTGCCCGGCGGCCACGACTTGCTGACGCTTTATGAACGCGCCCGCGGCACCTTCAAGGACCCGAACGTGCTTGGCGCCTTCCTGATCCTGCCGGCTCTGTTTGTACTCCAGAACGTCGTCACTGCGCGTTTCGGAAAGGCGCTGGGCAGCGCGATCGCGTTTGCCATCATGTCGCTTGCGATCCTGCTCGCCTTCTCGCGCGCCGCCTGGGGCGGCTTGATCCTCACGTCCGCCTTCATGCTGGCGTTGATGGTGCTGACCAGCCCCTCGCGCGGCGAACGCTCCCGCATCGTGATCATCGCGGTGATCGCTGTCCTCGCCGCCGCGCTGCTGCTTGCGGTGCTGCTGTCCTTTGATTCCGTGGCGGAGATGTTCCACCAGCGCGCGAGCCTCGAGCAGAGCTATGATGAAGGCCGCTTCGGTCGCTTCGGCCGCCATATCCTGGGCGCTCAAATGGCGCTCGATCTGCCGTTCGGCATCGGGCCGCTGCAATTTCACAACTACTTCCCGGAAGACACCCACAACTCCTATCTCAACGCCTTCATGTCCGGCGGCTGGCTCTCCGGCGTCTGCTATCCTGCGCTGGTGTTGGTCACGGTCATCCTCGGATTCCGCCATATCTTCGTCCGCGTGCCCTGGCAGCGCGCCTATCTTGCGATCTTCTCCGCCTTTCTCGGCACAGTCGGCGAAAACTTCGTCATCGACACCGATCATTGGCGGCATTTCTGGATGATGCTGGGCGCGATGTGGGGCATGTTCGCCGCCGCGCAGCCCTACAAGACGCAGAATGTTCAGCCGGTCGAAGCCAGCCCCGCGCTGCCCTCCTGGAAAACCTGACCGCGCCAATCAAAAACTGTCTGCATAGGGGGCTTGACTTATTGGAACGAAACGCGAACATTGAGGCAAATTCAGGGGGGCGATCAATGCGAATTTGCATTTTCCTGACGGCGGTCTTTGCCCTGGCAGTGCCGGTCCAGGCCCAGGCCTCCTGCGAATGCCGCTGCGTCGGAGGTTCGATGCAGGCGCTCTGCAGCAGTTCCATCGATATCCCCATGATCTGCCCCGCGACGACCTGCGCCCAGCCGCCGCTCTCGATCCCACCCATCCGACCGCAGCCCCTTCCGCCGCTCGGCACATCTCGGTGCTCCCAGCAGCAGGTTCTCAATCCCGCAACACAGCAATATGAATGGCGAAGCATCTGTCGTTGAGGCGCATGCGCTCTACCTCGCCGGCCGCGGCTTCACCACGCGGCCTGCTTTGTCGCCGCGCTCTATCATGCTCTTGAGCGATCTACGGCTACGATGCGCGCGACGTCACTTCTCGACCGCAAACGTCAACCCGGCGTGATCGGTTAGCCGCTTGATCAGCTTGTGCTGCATGGCCGCGCCCGGCGTCCAGAACCCCCCTGGCACGTCGGGCACGTCGCGCAACAGGCAGACCGCGCATTCGGAGATGATCTTCGAGGTCGAGCCGTAGCCGGGATCGCGGTCGCCCTTGACCGAGATGCGGACCTCGCGACGGTCGGGCGCGACCGCGGCATAGAGCAGATCATACAGTCCCTTCTCCTGCTCCTCCTTCGAGGGACCCTCGCCGGGCTTGCGCGCATTCGGGCCGGTCTTTTCGTTGTTGACGGCCATCACCTTCTTGGCATTGGCTTCGCCCTTCTCGCCCGGACCGGTCAAAACCATCTCGTCGTAGACCAACTCCTTGCCGTACGGGAATCCCATCAGCATGTTGGAGCGGTGGACGTTGCGGGTATTGATCAGCGCCATCGTAAAAGGCGCGGCCCAGGATTGCATGTCCTCTTCGTAAACCGGCTTGTTGCCCTTCGGTTGCTTGACACCCTTAAAGCCGGACGTCAGCGCGAAGGGATCGTTCAGGATGGCCACCAGGCTGAGATCCCTGGAGACTGCCTCGAAAGTCGCGCGCCCGCTCGCCGCGGTGCCGCCTGAGAACGAGCCGCGCATGTCGCGCACGCGGCCCTTGACGCGCGAGCTAGGGGCACCGAACACGCGCTTCGCTTCCTCCTGCACGAAGAAGGTGCCGAGCTCGAACGGCACCGAATCGAAGCCACAGGAGAAGATGATCCGAGCGCCGCTCGCTTTCGCAGCCGCCTCGTGCTTGTCGATCATCTGCCGCATCCACACGGGCTCGCCGCAGAGATCGAGATAGTCCGTGCCTGATGCATCGCAGGTGGCGATCAACTCGTTGCCATACCACTGATACGGGCCGACCGTGGTGATCACCGATTGGGTCTGATCGACCATCGCCTTCAGCGCCGCTCCATCGCTCGAATCGGCCGCGATCAGCGGCGTATCGGCGGACGCCCCGATCGCCTCGCGCACGGATTTAAGCTTGTCCAGGCTCCGCCCGGCCATCGCCCATTTCAGCGCCCTGTCGTTTTTGTAGCGCGTGGCGAGATATTCAGCGATGAGCTGGCCGGTGAACCCGGTTGCTCCGTAGACCACGATCTCGAATTTCGACGAAGGCTTCATTCTTTATTCCCGAGATTTGTCCGCCGTTATTGCGAGCGAAGCGAAGCAATCCACATATTGCATGACGTGCAATGGATTGCTTCGTCGCTTCGCTCCTCGCAATGACGGTAGGTGATGCGATGCTCTTGCGCCTATTTCTTCCCGTAGCTCACGCCCATGCCGGCGCGTACGTCGCTCTGGATGCCGTAGGGCGCGATCGGATAGCGCAGACCGTTCTTTGCAAGCTGCTTCATGCCCGCGATCGCCTTGGCGAGATGCGCAGGCTGAAGCGCCATTAGCATCTCCTCATCGGGAACGCCACCATAGCGCCGCTCGGCAAAGCAGGGCAGCGACAGGCTGGGCTCGCCGGTCTTCAATGCCCGCCCCCAGGAATCCGCGCAGGCCGTCTCTCCGACCACGCCCCATTCGAACTTCTTGTAGCCGGTATATTGCAGGCCGTTGATCAGGATGATCATCTGCCCCGGCGTCGCATAGACGAGGCAGATGTCCGGCGGGTTGAGCCGGCCCGAGGTCAGCGGGCTCACGGCCATCGCCTGGTATTGTCCGAACGGCACGACATCGAGCGCCTGCTGGCGCTTGCGTGCATCTTCCGCGGTGCCGTGCCAGACGCCGACATAGTTCGTGCCCGCAAGCCACTTCTCGTCCTGCGGCGCGAGCCCGATCACGGCGCGGCACTGCGCGCCCACCAGATCATCGGCGGTGATGCCGACCGTCCAGCCAAGACGCGAGGCCATGCTGACGATCTGGTCGGTGGTGTGGATCGCATTCGGCCGGCGGATTTTCGGAATGGCCTCCATGTCCGCAACGTTCGCGAACATCTTGATCCCGGTCACGGTCGTCTTCAACCGCAACAGGCTGTTGAGATCGGCGACTATGCCGGCGAGGTCGAATTGTTCTTGTGCTTGCTGCTGCATAGCGTTGGCTCCGGGGATGCTTGGCCGCGATCCTAGTGCCGGGGAGCGTGACCGGGAAGAGCGTTCGGTCGTCATTGCAAGCCACTCCTGCGGGTCTGGATTGCTTGGCGGAGCCTGTCATCGGCAAATCAGCAAACCTCTTCCAGCACCAGCGGCTTATCCTTGCACCTCAGCCACTCGGCGCGCGCCGCGGCGCGACGAACCCCGCGATCGTTGACGGGAAGGTGCAGGCGATCCATCAGCGCGCCCATCTCCTGCTGGGCCGCAAGCTGGGACTCGTCCGGAAAGGTCCCTGGCACGATCTCACCTAAGGGATCGAATGCAGTCAGACCGAAAGGAAAGAACCGCCGATAGATCGCCCGCTCGGCACATCCGCCGGCATCGCGGAAGCCGAGCCGCATCGCAAGATCGGCAAGACGGGGCGTCACCAGCGGCGGATCGCACGCGCAGTTGACGATCACGACCCAGTCGATGAAGCCTGGATCAAGCTGTCGCCGCCACTTGCGGGCCGCGCCAACCGCGTGGGCATAGTGGCCGGTCCGGGTGACCTCCTGGGTCAGGGGGTCGATCAAGCCCAATGCCAGGAGGTCGAGGAAGCTGTCCCGCAGCGGGGTCAGGATCGAGTCCGCGATCAGATGGGCCACGCGGGTCAGGTAGCTGTCATGGGAGGGCGTATCGATCACGAGGAAATCGCACGAGGGCTCGAGCCGCTCGATCGCCTGCTGCAGGCGTTCCACCTCCCGCGCTTCGATCTCGTCGATCCTCGCGCCTTCGGCCGCGCCGATCTCGTCGCGCTGCGGCAGCGCCAGGTCGATCCGGCGATGGCACGCCCATCGCTCGCGAGCCTCCAGATAGCGCGTCAAGCCGCGCTGGTCAGCGTCCAGATCGAGGGTGCCTACTCTCTGCCCGGCCCTCAGAAGGCCGATCGCTACGTGCATCGCGAGTGTCGTCTTGCCGGAGCCTCCCTTCCCGCTGCCGACAACAATCACATGAGGTGCACTTCGCAATCCGCGAAGCGCTCCGTGTTGCATCCAACCGCTCCCGCACCTTTGCGAGATTTCGGCGCCCGGTCAACGCGGCGCCATGAACCATAACTGCAAAACAACAAGCGAAGGCCGCGGAAGTTCAAACCCAGCCGTTGCGATTTTAGTGCACGTGCGCGTGAGTGGCGGTTTCGGGAATCGCTCCGTCAGGCCCGGGCAGAAAGGCGCTCGTCCTGCCCGTGATCCAGTAGGCCAGGAGCCCTATCCACTCGCGCACTGCAAGATCGGTGCGCGCAAGACCATCGTTGGCGATTGTCGAAAACGCCAGCGCATCGCGCAGGCCCGGTCCGACGTGCCAATCCACCGGATAAGGCTCGACGGGAAATCCGTCTCTGCGGAACAGGCCGACCGAGCGCGGCATGTGATAGGCCGAGGTGACAAGCAGCCACCGCTCGCCCGGTTTCGGCCGGGCGAGCTGCTTGGTGAAGAACGCATTTTCATAAGTGTTGCGCGAGCGCCGTTCCAGGATCAGCCGCGCCTTGTCGACGCCAAGGCTCTCGAAGATGGTGCCGGCATAATCGGCTTCGCGGGCATCAGGAGAGATCAGGTCGGGGCTGCCGCCGGTGAAGATGACGCGGGCGTTAGGATAGCGGCGGGCGAGCGCAGCGGCGGCCACGATGCGGTTGGGCGCGCTGCGGATCACAGGCTGATCGTATTCAACCGATAGATCGGCATCGATCGGACCACCCAGCACGATGATGCCATCCGGTGCTCCGTGCGCTGCGTCCCATTGTGGAAACCGGCTTTCTAGGGGATGGATCAAGAGGCTTCCGAGCGGCGAGAAGGCGCATAGCGCAAGCAGCACGATACAAGCAACCACGAGCCGGCGGCCTGCCCGCGCACACCGCGTCGCCAGCAGCAGCACGCCGAGGAGACCAAGGCCGAGCAACAAATTCGTCGGCAACATCATGACGCCGAGCGTTTTTGACAGTACGAAAAACAAGGGAATCCTCTTCGAATATCTGCTAGAGCGTCATACGCTGTCCCTGGGCGCCGCCCAAGTCTCTCCTTTCGCATCTGCTGAAATCCTCCACATGACACACCATCATCTCCATTCCAGTCCCGAGACCTGCCACTGGGGCTTTTTCGAAGCCAAATTGAAGCCGGTGCTCACCATCGACAGCGGCGATGAAGTGACGATTGAAACCATCTCGGGCGGCCCGGATGTGGTGCCGGACAAGGCCAGATTTCACGTGCCGCCGGAGCTCCTTGACGTACACGCCAGGAGCGAGCGCATGGTCCCGGGCCACATCCTGACCGGGCCTGTTGCGGTTCATGGCGCGGAAGTGGGCGACGTGCTAGAGGTGGATATCCTCGACGTGCAGCTCCGGCAGGACTGGGGTTACAACCTGATCCGTCCGCTCGCCGGCACCCTGCCCGACGATTTCCATGAGACGCGGCTCATCAACATCCCGCTCGACGTCAAGCGCATGGTCGGCTTGATGCCGTGGGGCCTGGAGCTGCCATTGAAACCGTTCTTCGGTGTGATGGGCGTCGCACCCCCGCCCGTCTGGGGCCGCATCACCTCGTTGATCCCGCGTGCGATGGGCGGCAATCTCGACAACAAGGAACTTGGCGCAGGCGCAAAACTCTATTTGCCCGTGTTCGTGCCGGGCGCGCTGTTCTCCTGCGGCGACGGCCACGGCGTGCAGGGCGATGGTGAGGTCTGCGTCACCGCGATCGAGACAGCGCTCAAAGGCCGGTTTCGGCTCACACTGCGCAAGGATATCCGCCTCGACTATCCCCGCGCGGAGACGCCGACGCACTATATCACCATGGCGATGGACCCCGACCTCGACCAATGCGTGGTCCGTGCGCTGCGCGACATGATCGTGCTGATCGGCGAGAAACGCAATCTGTCGCGCGAGGACGCCTACACGCTGTGCAGTCTGGCGGCCGACTTGCGGGTGACCCAGACCGTGAACGGCTCCAAGGGCATTCACTGCATGATCGAAAAGCACATCGTTCACGGCTAGCGGCGCCGGCGCGGCTCGTTGGCGTGCAAGGTTGCGCTGACAAGGCTGCGCTGATCAGATCGCGAAGGGACATTTCACGCTGCGGCGGCTGGAACGAACCTGTGGCAGCGCCCATATTCGCCAGCATTATGCGGCACTCGCGCCCAAACTGCCGAAACTTGCCGGTTGAGATGACTGCATCTTGTGCGCGGCCCTCCGGCCGTCTCCGGAAGGCGCACCCGTGAGCGAGGTTGCCGACACCCGCTGGCGCGACCTCGGGCGGATGCGCTTCTTTGCGACCGCGCTGCTCGTGCTGATGTTCCTCGTTTTCGTTGCGACGTCGTGGGCCGAGGTGAAATGGCCGTGGCTCGCCTATCCACGCGCCTTCGCGGAGGCCGGCATGATCGGTGCCTGCGCCGACTGGTTTGCCGTGGTCGCGCTGTTCCGCCATCCCTTCGGCATCCCGATCCCTCACACCGCAATCGTGCCGCGCAGCAAGCAGCGCATTGGCGTTGCGATCGGCCGCTTCACGGCAAACAATTTCCTCTCGCCGCGCGTGCTCGCCGAGCGGATCCGGGAGGTCGATCTGGCGGGCTGGATCGCCCGCTGGCTGACGCAGCCCGGCAACGCTCGCAGCGCGGCGCAACGCGCGGCCGCCGTGCTGCAGCAGGTCCTGCGCTCGCTGCCGCGCGAGGACATCAACGCGTTTCTCGCGCGCGCCGCGCGCTATGGCATCGAGACCATGCCGGCAGCTCCCCTCGCCTCGCGGCTGCTTGCGCTGGTCTGGGCGCATGGCGAGATGCAGACGGTGATCGAGAATGCGATCACCTATGCCAGCGCAGCGCTGGTGCGCAACCGCGAGACCATCAAGCAGAAGGTCTCGCAGCGCTCCTACCGCCTGATCCCGAAATGGGTCGATGCCATCCTCGCCGACAAGATCGTCGCCGGGATCACGCAGGTGCTGGAGGAGATGCGCGAGCCCAACCACCCCTGGCGCATCGAGCTTGCGACGGCAGTCGAGAAGCTGATTGCCCAGCTCGCGACCGACCCCGATATGCTCGCCCGCGGCGAGGAATTGAAGGCGCGGCTTCTCGAAAACCGTGTGGTGATCAAGCAGATTGACGCGATGTGGGTCGAGATCGAGGACAAGCTCGACACCCTGATTTCTTCCAACCGCCTGTTCGAGATGCTGGAGCAGGCGCTGCTCGCCGCCGGCGACCGGCTCGCGAACGACGCGCGCAGCGGCGACAGCATCAACCGCTGGCTTCGGGTTGCGGTCTTGCGGAGTGTCGCGCCGCGCCGCGCCGAGATCGCTGCCTTCATCCGCAAAGTGGTCGAAAACTGGGACGCCGAGACGCTGGTGAAGCGGATCGAACTGCAGGTCGGCCGCGACCTGCAATATATCCGCATCAACGGCACCCTGGTCGGCGGCCTCGTCGGGCTCATCATCTTCAGCATGGCGAGGTGGTTCAACACGACGGGCTAGGCCGGCGCTGCGCTCCCGAAACTGCGCACCAGCTGGCCCAATCCGTGATAACATCGCGCCCAACCGGCGCAATGTCGCATTCGGGAGGAAACCATGACGACCGCTGCGGAAGGAAGGGAACTCACACAGGTCGGACCCGGCACGGTCATGGGCGAGTTGATGCGGCAGTACTGGATTCCCGCCGCACAGTCGGTTGAACTTCAGCGCGACGGCGCGCCCATCCGGCTGATGCTGCTCGGGGAAAAGCTGATCGCCTTCCGCGATAGCGCGGGCCGCGTCGGCGTGATGGACCATCGCTGTCCGCACCGTTGCGCTTCGCTGTTCCTCGGACGGAACGAAGAAGGCGGCATCCGCTGCATCTATCACGGCTGGAAATACGACGTTGCAGGCAATTGCATCGACATGCCGAGCGTGCCGCCACAGCAGGACTTCAAGCACAAGGTGAAGGCCAAGGCCTATCCGGCCGTCGAGCGTGCCGGGGTGGTCTGGGTCTACATGGGATCGAGCGCCAAGGTGCCGCCGCTTCCGGCATTTGAAGTCCTCGACATTCCCGACGACGAGGTCAGCGTGACCTTCATCCAGCGTGACTGCAATTACCTGCAGGCACTCGAGGGCGAGATCGATACCTCGCATTTCGGTTATCTGCACGCGGGTCACGTCGAGCCGGACGACGTCGACGAGAACAATCCGGTCTACCACACCGTTACCAACCGCGCCCCGGAGTACCATGTCGCCGACACGCCCTGGGGCACGCAGTACGCCGCGTACCGCTCTGCCGGGGGAGAGAGCATCTATTGGCGCTTCGCGAACTTCCTGTTTCCGTTCTGGACCCAGGTGCCCGCGGGCGAGTTTGCCAGTCACGTGCACGCACGGGCCTGGGTGCCGCTCGACGACGATCACACGCTGTTCTGCTTCCTGCGCTGGAAGCGCGGCGTATCGGCGGTGACCCAGCCGCAGCTCGCCTTCAAGGACGGCAGTCCGATCGGCGGTACCGGGCGTGCAAACAAGTTCCTGCCCAACTC
>Ga0134128_10007131_pt1 | contig 13504 bp, 12 predicted proteins | sample KB31754_FD_96462 | JGI IMG/M metagenome (GOLD analysis project Ga0134128, IMG submission 96462) | Terrestrial soil microbial communities with excess Nitrogen fertilizer from Kellogg Biological Station, Michigan, USA - KB3-175-4 | ecosystem: Environmental > Terrestrial > Soil > Unclassified ... | reverse complement strand
GCAGGCTGGTTTGCGAGAGCGTCTTCGGTTTTCAATCGGCGCACGACACCCGCCCAAGGTACGGGCCACTGCGTGGTGATGTCGTCGATGACGCCGGCGCTGGCTAAGATCTGGATGTCGGACCGAAGTTGAGGGTCGCCAACCTCGGCCCAGGGTGAAGCTGAAGCAGGGGACCGGACGGCGCCCAGCGCGCAGATCATGATACCGGCAAACCAAAAAGCGCGGATCATCAAGTGACCTTGGAGAGGCGAATTCTGGCCGCGACCTCGGAGCGCCGAATGACGCAGCAGTCTACCCCCCTCACGGGCGGACCTTCGTATCGGCTGAGAGAAGGGGTTGGTAGTATTGCTGGAACCAACTCACTGTCTCCCTCAATCCTTCCGCAAGCGAGATCCGAAATTTCCAGCCAAGCGTCTTCAATTTTTCAACATTCAGGAGCTTTTGCGGCGCTCCGTCGGGCTTGGAAAGGTCGTTTTTGATTCCGCCCGTGAAACCAACAATGTCAGAAACGAGCTTAGCAAGTTCAAGAATTGTGACATCGACGCCGGCGCCGACGTTGATGTGACTATCTCCGCAGTACGTCTTCATCAAATGAATACACGCGTCGGCACAGTCATCGACATGAAGAAATTCGCGTCGCGGAGTTCCGGTACCCCAAATCACGAGATCCGGATCGCCCCGGCGCTTTGCTTCCCAAGTCTTGCGGATGAGCGACGGAATGACATGACTCGCGTTGAGGTCGAACTCGTCGCCCGGGCCGTAGAGATTCGTCGGCATCGCTGAAATGAAATTTCGTCCGTACTGTTTTCGATAGGCTTGACACAATTTAATGCCGGCAATCTTCGCGATGGCATACCACTCATTCGTGGGTTCGAGCGGCCCTGACAACAGTTCCTCTTCTGCAATCGGCTGGCGCGCCAACCGTGGATAAATGCAGCTTGAACCGAGAAACAGAAGTTTTGATACACTCGAGCGATGCGCCGCCTCGATGACGTTCGTCTCGATCGCGAGATTGTCGTAGATGAAGTCTGCCGGGAAAGTATCGTTGGCGAGAATACCGCCGACCCTGGCGGCCGACAAGAAAATCGCATCGGGTCGTTCCCGCGCGATCCAATCACGCGTCGCTCTTTGATCCAAGAGATCGAGCTTGATTCGATCCACCGTGAGAATTTCACAGTTCTCGCGACGCAAGCGGCGCACAAGGGCGGAACCCACCATGCCATTGTGGCCCGCCACCCATATTCGTTTGCCGTCGAGCGAGAAGCTATCGATCATTGCGTGGCTCACGCGCAATTGTCTTAAGATCTTCCCGAACCATTTCGGCACAAAGAGCGCGAACCGGAGTCTCATGCGTCCAGCCAAGCGTGACACGCGCCTTGGTCGGGTCGCCGATCAGGAGATCAACCTCGGTGGGGCGAAAGTACCGTGAATCGACTTCCACGAGGCAACGGCCCGTCTTTCGGTCGTAGCCTTTTTCCTCAACGCCACTGCCCTTCCAATCAAGTTGGACACCAATTTCCAGAAAGGCCCAGTCTACGAATTGTCTGACCTTGGTCGTTTGTCCCGTGGCCAATACGTAGTCATCCGGCTTGTCCTGCTGAAGCATAAGCCACATGCCACGGCAATATTCTCTTGCGTGTCCCCAATCGCGTTGGGCGTCGAGATTGCCAAGGTAAAGTTTGTCTTGAATGCCAAGTTGGATCGCCGCAACCGCGCGTGTGATTTTTCTAGTAACAAACGTCTCGCCGCGAATCGGACTTTCGTGATTGAACAATATGCCGTTTGACGCATGCATGCCGTACGCTTCACGATAGTTCACGACGATCCAATATGCGTACAGCTTGGCTGCCGCATAGGGGCTTCGCGGATGGAAAGGCGTTCGCTCATTCTGCGCCGTTGTTTGAACGCCGCCGTAGAGTTCCGACGTCGAGGCCTGATAAAACCGCGTCTTGTTGGTCAGGCCCAGAAGGCGAATGGCCTCCAGCAGCCGCAACGGACCGAGCCCGTCGGCATTCGCCGTGTATTCCGCTGTCTCGAAGCTGACTTGCACATGGCTCTGAGCCGCAAGATTGTAGATCTCGTCCGGCTGCGTTTGCTGAACAATCCGAATGAGATTTGTGGCGTCCGTCATGTCGCCATAATGCAGTACGAAGCGCTGGTTGCTGACGTGAGGATCCTGATAGAGGTGCTCGACACGGCCAGTGTTAAACGAGGACGAGCGGCGCTTAATGCCGTGTACGACATAGCCCTTCTCCAACAGAAGCTCGGCCAGGTAGGCACCATCCTGGCCGGTCACGCCTGTTATCAGCGCGACTTTTCCCTGGCGGGGTTTGTCCATTATTTTGCGCCGTATACTTTAGACAGAGGTCTTCCCTCACTCTAGTCAATCGATGGGACCTTGTCAGGCGTGGCGTTGTGTTGCACGTCCCAGCGGAGTTATCCCTAGAACCTCCTTTTAGGACAGCCGCGGCATGAGCATGATTGCGTTCCTTGACAAGTGCTTTTATCCGGAGATCGAGAACTACTGGGATGACCGCGAATTTCGCGCGTTCGTGATCAAGCGCCTCTCGGCAACCGACACACTTCTCGATTTAGGAGCGGGAGCCGGCATTCTTCCCGAAATGAATTTTCGTGGTTGCGCGCAAAGGGTCTGCGGTGTTGACCCAGATGCACGCGTCCTGGCGAACCGGCACTTGGACGACGCACGTATTGGCACGGGAGAAAAAATTCCGTTTGGAGATGAATCCTTCGACATTGTGATTTCGGACAATGTCCTTGAACATTTGAGAGATCCAGCCCGCGTGTTCGCGGAAGTGAATCGCGTTCTGAAGCCTGGTGGGCGATTCCTATTTAAAACGCCTAACGTGTTGCATTATATGCCGATGATCGCTATGGCCACCCCTCAGTGGTTTCACAAATGGTTCAATGCGCTGAGAGGGCGCAACGCGGTCGATACGTTTCCGACAGTCTATCGCGTCAACACCGTAGCAGCTGTCGCCAAATTCGGGGAGCGAGCAGGCTTCTCCCAGGGAGAGTTTCTCAAAATCGAAAGCCGGCCTGAGTATCTCCGGGTGACCGCCTTGAGCTACTTGTTAGGAATTGCGTATGAACGTCTGGTGAATTTTCACCCAGCTCTCGCTCGGTTCAGAATCGTGCTGATTGGTGAACTCCTGAAACCATCGAGCGATCCGACTAAGCGCCGTCGCTAGCTGCGCTGCCGCGCTGCGAAGGAGAGCTGTCCGATTTTTCGTAGATATTTCGCAACAATCGAAAAAGGCGTAATTGGAATTTCATTCTTCCTGCATGAACGATAAACGTCGCGAATAGTTCGCACCGGCCCCATCGGCCACTTCGTTGACATGCCGCCGTGCCGCATCCTGACCAGCGTCAGAGGCAGGACTTCGTACTTCAAGGCATGGACATACAAGACGCGTGCGGCGAAGTCGAAATCCGATGAAATCGGGAACCGGCGGTCAAAGCCGCCAAAACGCTCGAAGACGGAGCGACGGACGTACATCCCCGGATGGGGCGGCATATCGCCCTGCTCGAACCAGCGCCGGCTGAACCCGCGGGCGGAATAATGACGGAGCGTTCGAGACGTCTTGCTTCGCGCCACGATTTCGACATCGGTGATAATGACGTCGGCAATGCTCGCCGCTGCCGAGTCCGCAATCTGTCGGACGCAACCTTCATGGCTAAAGCAGTCGTCGGCGTGGAGGAATCCGATGAACTCGCCCGTCGCCATTTTCCACGCCTTGTTCATGGCATCGTAGATTCCGGCGTCTTGTTCGGAAACGAGCCGATCGATCCGATTGCGATACTCGGACAGAATCTCCGTTGTCCCGTCGGACGAGGCGCCATCAACGACAATATACTCGATATCGGGGTAGTCCTGCGCAATCACGGACTCGATCGTATCGCGAATGGTCGAGCGAGCATTGTAGCAAACTGTGATAACCGAAACTTTCATGTCGTTGCTCGAGAGGAAGGACGTTGCTCGAACACACACGGCAGCGGGCATACCAACGCGTCAAGGACGAGCTGAAGTTGCGAAGCGTAACGTTCGGCGGTGAGATTCCGCATACGCATTCTTCCTCGGTGCGAATACTCTGCTGATTTTTCCGCATTGTTGGCGAGGGACAGAACCGCGCCTGCAATAGCATCCGGCGAGAGCGGATCGAAGAGGATCGCTGCGTCCCCCACCTGCTCCGGAATCGCGAATATTGCGGATGCCGCAACCGGTGTCCCTGCCTGAAAGGCCTCAAAGATCGGAATGCTGACGCTTTCATACAAAGAGGGCATGACGAGCATCGTGGCAAGTCTGTAAATGGCAGCCACTTCTTCGGCCTCGACATAACCCAGATGCAGAATGCTCCTGGCCACACCCAAAGCGTGAGATCTCGCCACGACTTGAGCAAACATATCATTCTCCCGGCCGGTCAGAACGAGAGCCAAATCCGGCTGAGCGTCATGGATGCTTGCGAACGCTTCGACGAGCCGCAAGTGATTTTTGTGGGGCCAGAATTGCGCCGGATAAAACAGAAAGCGATCGGGCAAATTGAATTTCGCTTTTGTCAGTCGAACTCGCGCTTCGTCGGAGTCCACCGTAAGCAGGCCTTGCGGCGGCCCAACGGCAATCGAGACCTTGGCCTGGTCGATGCCCAGGATCGTGACGATGTCGTTTTTTACGTACTGTGATTCACACAAAACCTTGGTTGCTCGTCGAACCATCAGCCGGTTCAGGATTCGGCGCCACGTCCGCTGAGCGAGACTGAAGTTCTGCGGAAAGTGGCGCTCCTGCAAGTCATGCAAGGTAAAGGCGAATGGTTTCCTGGTGTGCAAGAGCGCTGTCGCATATATCGGTGCGAGAAGTACATCTTCATCAGCAAAGGGCTCGGCGAGACGAAATCCCAATTCCGCCGCTATCGTCTGCATGGCCTGTGTGGCGCGCACGTTGGTTAGTGGACGCACCGGAAAAGAGGCATTTTGGTAATGTCTGGAATCCGTGTAGATCGTAACGTCGAAGCCCGACACATGTCGCAAGGCTTCGATCATCGAAAGCGTATATTGGAACGTGCCCCCGTGCGCCGGGGTAGATAGCGCCACCACTCCGAGCTTCTTACGCGCTGTCGCTTGCACAGGGGCGCGCCCGGACTGTGCAAATGTCATCGAGGTCGACTCTCTCTCAACGCTTGGTTGACTTCGCGAGCGATCCGACTGACGTCAGAGTGCGTCAGCTCGCTGAAACATGGAAGATTTAGGCCGATGCGCGCTTTGCGCTGTGCGACCGGTTGCGGATCCTGGGCGTACATCGGCATTGACGAAATCGTGCAAAAATAGGGTCGTGTATCGATTCCCTTCTGTTTGAGCGCCGACATGAATATTTCGCGACGACCCTCGTCGAACCAGTTGACTTCAAGACAGGCCATCCAATTGACGCTTTTGGCCCAGTTCTTCTCTCGATTGAGTCTGACGCCTTCATCCAGATCCAACAGCGTTGCATACCAGTCCATGACTTGCGCTCGCTTGGAAATGAACTCGTCGATCCGCTCCATTTGGGCGACCCCGAGCGCTGCCTGCAAGTTGGTCATTCTGAAATTAAAGCCCAATTGATCATGCCAATATCGCCGCTCTTTGCTCATTGCATGGTCGCGCAGGTGGCGCGCTCTCGCTGCTATCTCTCCGTTGTTGGTTGTAAGTACTCCGCCCTCCCCCGTCGTGACGATTTTGTTCCCATAGAAACTGAAGACAGCGCAATCTGAAAGACCTCCCACGCGCTTCGACTTGTATTCAGCGCCGTGAGCTTCCGCCGCGTCTTCGACGATCCGGAGATTGGACTTCGCCGCAATTCTGGTCAGCTCGTCCATGTCAGATGGATGCCCGTAGAGATGGACGGGCAGTATTGCCCGTGTTCGCGCCGTCACTTTGCGTTCGACGGAGGCAGGATCGATGCAAAGCGAATCCGGATCTATATCCGCCAAAACCGGAGTCGCTCCGACATACGCGACCGCATTGGCAGTCGCCACAAACGTCAGATCGGGCACGATGACTTCGTCGCCCGGACCGATCCCTAGAACCGCAAGGGCAAGATGCAAGCCGGTCGTCCCATTGCTGACCGCTATTGCGTGTTTCACACCGCAAAATTTGGCAAAGTCGTGTTCCAGGCGATCGACATATTCTCCGATCGACGACACCCAGCCTGATCGCACGGCATCAAGTACGAGTTCTGTCTCGCGTTCGCCGATCGATGGGCGAGAAATAGGAATGAATCCTTCGTTCATGTCGTTCAGAGCACTTTCGCATGCCGATGCGGAATTATCGCTTCTGCTCTTTTCATCGGTCACCGTTTCAACAATTCGAAATCTCTGGCCACCCCCATCGAAGGGCCAGCCAAGAGTATAGCTCTGGCGAAACGAAGAGGAACACGGGCAAACAGGACCTTCAGCAGCGCAATCACATAGGGCGCAATACGGTTTGGCCTATAAAATACGACGTACTTGTTGAAGATTGCGACATCATAACCGAAACGTTCGGCAACCCGAAGCAAAGCCTGCCTGCTATAGAAGAACACATGCTGACCGCTCGACGGAGTCAAATACCACCAATCGGCGTGCTGTTCAGAATAAAGTTCGGTCGTAACCATCACTATCTCCGCTTTCGTGTCGAATAGCCCGCTCAGTTCGGTCGTTGGTCTAGCGAAGTGCTCAATCACCTCGAACGCGACCAGAATGTCGGGTCGGAGAAAGTCCGGTTGCGTAAAACTCTGCGCATAGGTCGGCGTGGCGAACTTGTCATCGACAAAGCAATTCAACCCGTAATCCCTGAGAAGCCGGCAGAGCAATCCGTCGCCACCTCCGAAGTCGACAATATTCTTACATCTCGTGAGACGGGAAATGGCAACCACGGCGCACGCATTTGACAGACAACGTTGAACGGCGCCTACGTCGAGGTGTGAGAGATTGAGATCGTATGCTTCCGGAAGCCAGAAGGGATATTCGCTCTGCAGCGAACCACATTGGATACAAACGAAATAGCCAACTTGATGCCGATCAAGAACCATTAGTTCAAATTGCTTACGCACTTCTCCGCCGCACAATCGACACATCGGCGAAGAGGCGCCCGTCTCCGTCACGTTTTCCTCCAAGTCTTTAAACCTCTCTAGCCCACGAGGCGGAGAAACGTCTCCCACTGTCGAACTTTCCCATACTTCGAGGCAACCACATTATGACCACGAGCTGCTGTAGTCTCGCGCAGTTTGGGGTCGTCAAGTTGTTGGCCAATCTTCAACATAGCGTCGGCAATGGACTCATAGGTAACAATCGTATCGTCGGGCGCCAGACCGTCGGGATATTCGCCCGCATCGGACAGCAACAAAGCTCCGCATCCCATCGCCTCGAAGCACCTCATATTTCCACGTTCGCTCCCCGCCATATCGATTGCCGCGTTCAATACCACCTTGCTTCTCGAAAACGCCTTATAGAGTGCCCGTCCGAATATTGGGTCTTGTGAGATTCGACGAAGGGCATTGGCGGGCCGGTGCCTTCCGAGTGGCAGCCACCTCATTAGCGGATATTGAGAAATTCTCGCGAGCCGAGAAAGGTTCAAATGAAAAGCCAGATTGTATTTCCCGAACTCTCTGGCGACAGTCTCCAATAATTCGGTGCGGTGGCTGTGATGTCTCGAATAGGTTCCAACAAATACGACATCAATCGGCCTGTCGTCACTCATGGCATATTCGTCCATGACCGGATCGTGTGCCGGAAAAAATTGCCCCACTCTGCAGCCGCGCAATTTATAGTCTTGGAGCAGACGGGGAAAATTTGACACCACGAGATCGTAGGCTGCCAGGTTTTTCGGAAATCCAGGCGCCGCATGCCAAGCGATTTTGCGCTTTACACAGCCCGGTAGTTTCTCGACAAAGCCCGGCCCATGATGCGCCGGAGCGAGATCATAGAACACGTCCGCGCGGTGCGCCTCCAATTGGGCTAGGAGGATGGCGTCGTTGCTGAGGGTCTCAGGAAGGCCGTTTTCCTTTGCCCAACGACGTTGAAGAACCGTTTCGTTTCCAAATGTCAGAAACGCCGACTCGTCGCCATTCAAAACGGGCATCAGGAGATGAGTTGCAGCCAGACGCTCATAAGTGAAGGCCGCCATCTGGGCAGCGAACGAAACCAACCCCCCTCGACCGTTCCGAATTTGCGTGAAGGAGTCGGCGTAAGCGTTAGCATTTTGAAACAACCGCATTGTCACGTCGACATCGCTGGAATTGTCACCATCATTGTGCTCAAAATGTTAACGAAAGCCCGAGGCCTAGCGGTTTGTGATGGCCAGTGCCTTCAATTGTTGTGTGATTGACCTCAAGTCAATAACGATCAGTGAGCTTGTGCGCCATCCGGCCGCGTTAGTAGGCGATGTCGCGACAGATCGCAATCGATACTCGGGAAGAGTCCCATTTCGGCCGATACTATAGGATTGAATCTCAAGCCGGTCCTAGGTCGGATTTCGATCGTCGTGTGGACGCTGATATTCATTGTCGCGTGCGTCGAAGTGTACATCAATTATCTCAGCACTGCGTATGCGCGTTTCGGATTCTCGTACCGACCCCCCTCATGGGACGTTCTGGCATATGCGTTTGTTGCAGTATTGGTGCCGGCATTCATGCTTCCGCGCAAAATTGGGCGGGTGACAGATTTTGTTTACTGGATTCTCTATTTCGGTCTCTACATCTCCGTCGTCATATTTCCTGTGCTCCAGGGAGACCTTAGCCGAGCCAATCAGTTCCGTTTGGTGACGTCGTTATTTGTGTCGTTTACGATCATTATTGCACCGATCCGCCTATGGCATCCGATTGTTGCCTTGGTACCCAAGAGCACTTCGATTAACGCTCGTTCCTTTTGGCAATTGTTTTTTCTCGCATACGCCGTCCTGAACGTCTTCGTCATCGTCGTGTTCGGATCCCATCTGAGGCTGGTCGGACTTGAACAAATCTACGAGCAAAGAGCCCTGGCCGGCGAAGTGGAAGCGCAGTCCTTTGTCGGATATGCGACCGGCATCCTTGCAGGAGCTTTCAATCCATTCCTCATCGCAGTGGGCCTTTGCCTACCGAGACGGAAACTCTTGCTGGCGATTGGAGTTGTCGGACAACTCGTGATCTTTGCAACCGCGGCAGCAAAACTCGTCCTTGTTTCTTCCGTAATCGCGCCGCTGCTGTATTACCTGGTGGTGCGCAAGGGCACGCTAGGAAATGTCGGATTGATCTTCGGCGGCGGAGCATGCGGCTTGTGGCTGGTCCTCAATTTCGTCGGAACCGACAATCTGATATTGCAAGCGATTGTTTCGCTCACCTTCATGCGCGCCTTCTGCATCACGGGTGTCGCCATGGCGTTCTATACAATGTATTTTACTGTCCACCCCCTGACCCACTATTCGCACCTCGTTGTGATGCAAAACTTCATTCACTACCCCTACCCCGACAGCGTCGGCGAAGTTATCGGCCGATACATGATTCCCGGTAGCACGCTCGACGCCAACGCAGGCTTCTGGGCAACGGACGGAATGGCCGCGCTGGGTTTCACGGGCATCGTTATTGCGGGTGTCCTGTTTCGACTTGTCTTTCGGCTATTTGATGGCCTGGTTCAAAGGACCGATATAAAGGTTGCGTGCGTCGCCATCGTGCCCCTCTTGATGAGTGTGACCAACACCTCGCTGTTCACCTCGATGCTCTCCGGGGGTGGCGGCGTTCTCCTCGTATTGCTCTACGCCTGGTCACGTGTTTTGAGCCGCAGAATTGACTTGCATTCGCCGATCTCATAGACGCGTCCATAGAGTGCATCCGAGACCGAAAGCATGCATCGCCCGTGACAGATGGAACCGGTGGGTCGCCTGACTGCAAGAAAGTTGGCGTTCGCGACGTCCGGTTCGGCCAGCGCGTCAAAATTGTCGAACCCGTCAATCTGTATGAGTGCTCCATCGGAGACGATTGCTTCGTCGGCCCCTACGTAGAAATTCAAAAAGGGGTTGTGATCGGAGCGAGGACTCGCATTCAATCGCACAGCTTCGTCTGCGAGCTGGTCGCGATCGGAGAAGACTGCGTTGTCGCCCACGGAGTGATGTTCATCAACGATCTATACGCTACCGGGACGCCAGCCAAAGGAGATAAGACCCTTTGGAAGGCCACGCATCTCGGAAACCGCGTGTTGATCGGCTCGAATGCCACGATATTGCCCGTCAACATTTGCGATGACGTGGTCATCGGCGCTGGCTCCGTCGTGACGTCCGACATCACCGTCAAGGGAATCTATGCGGGTAATCCCGCCCGCCTGGTCAGGGAAATCTGAAGCGGTCACTGTTGCGGCAGGCCCAGACTACCTGCGCCGGCGCGCGGCGGCCTAGGCCCGCGACCACCAGCGCCGTAGCACGGGAACCGAGAACGCACGCCCTGAGGCGTGCAAATAATAGACGATGACCGATCCGGTTATGAAGCCAGCCAAGATTGCGACAACAAACGTCGTGAGCGCGGAAGGTAGCACGGGGACCTCGGAAGCCGAAGGGCCGCTGAATACTTCCGCCGCATAGGAAACATTTGCAGCCGCCATCATTCGGTTTTTTTCCTGATCGGACAAGTTCTGCAGAAGGGATTGCCGGTAATCGGCAACCGTTATCTGCTGCAACTTTCGCGTCAAATAATCGATATATCCATCCGCGCGGCGGAGCGCTCGATTGCGCAAAAATCGATCCACCGAGGTTACAAGGTCGCTCAAGAGCGCTTTTGCGAGTTCCGGGTCTCGGTTCCACACGCGAATGGTGACGATCGGACTATCGCGGCTTGGCGTTACCTCGATTTCCTCCTGCAGGAACTGATAGAGGCGGTTCGCGGATGGAGGCTCCCAGGTCTGAACGGGCAGGCCAACGCCGGACTTCAAGCCTTGCAAGAGTGCATACAGGAATCCGTGAGGCGGTTCGCGCCAGGCATGGTCCGCATCGGACCAGTCCTGCGGATAGAGGCGCCTCAGAAGGCCATTGTTGTTCGCAAGCGCCTCAGCTGCCGCATGAGACTGGAGTGCCGCGACAAATATTTTGAATTCACTGCCCTGACCGCCGCTCGACAGGTCCAAGCCAGCGATTGCACCCAATGCTCCTAGACTCCCCTGGCTCGCTTGAGACTTTTCGACGGGTGCCAATTGGAGTGTCACTTCGTAGCGGCGTGTAGCCACGTTGAGATAAAGAATTGCCAGAATGAGCGCTGTCGGCACAGTGATCGCAAACACCATTCGCCGTTGCCAAAGCACTCTTCCAAGGGCCGCGAGATCAAGAACCCGCGTGGGTTGCTGACGATCATCCTCCATTGTTCTCAATGGCCTCGGTCTATTTGCCGAAGAATCGGCGGCACGCGGAACTCACCTCGACAGCGTCGTCCACAGTCATATGATCGCCGATCGGCAGGCTCAGAAGTTCAGAGTCAATCTGGTTCGCACACATTTCATCAGACGGCGGGGGAATGTAGGCATAGGCTTTCAGCTTCGGCAACGCAATTGGATAATGGATACCGGTTTCGATCCCCTGTCCGGCGAGAAATTCTCGCAGTTCTTCGCGTCGCTTTGTTCTCACCACAAAAAGGTGAAAGACGTGACCACCCCAATTTGTCCGACCCGGCAACTTTAACGCGTCCAGATTGGATAAATGGCCGTAATAATGATTGGCTATTTCGCGCCGGCGCCCGATCCACTCATCCAAATGCCTCAGCTTGACGCTGAGAATAGCCGCCTGGAGTCCATCCAAACGTGAATTCCGCCCCTCGAACTCGTGATCGTATTTTCCGGTTCGGCCGTGATTGGCGATCATTCGAACTTTTCGAGCAAGCTGTCGATCGTTTGTAACAATCGCGCCGGCATCACCCGCAGCGCCCAGATTCTTTCCGGGATAAAAGCTGAAAGTCCCAAGCGCTCCGATTGAGCCGACGCGACGGCCGGCAATGTCGGCGCCATGCGCCTGGGCGCAATCCTCGATGACCTTCAGATTCCGTTCCAGCGCAACTTTCATGACCCCGTTCATATCGCAAGGCTGGCCGTACAGATGTACGACGATTACTGCCCGCGTGTTCGCAGTCAGTTTGGCTCGAATCTGTTTCTCGCCGATCGTGTAGGTGTCAGGATCACAATCGCAGAACACAACGCGATGACCAGTTCGCGTGACCGCTTCCGAAGTCGCGATAAAGGTGTTCGCAGGTACGATGATCTCGGAATTGGGCGGCAGATCGAGCGCTTCAAGCGCGATTTCGATGGCATCGGTTCCGTTTCCGCATCCAATGCAATTCTCTATTCGCTGGTATTTTGCAAATTCATCTTCGAACTGAGAGACGTGCTTGCCAGACACGAAGGCCGAAGAATCGAACACCTCCGCAATCGCCTGATCGATCTCGCTTTTCAAGGATAGGTATTGCTTGCGAAGGTCAAGAAATTTGACGGCCATCACACTTCTTTCGAAAACACGTTCAAGGTCTCGGAAGAAACCAGACTCTTCATCTGCCCAGCCGGCTTCTGTCGGGCAGCACGGGGAGCCAAACCTGCTTGCTGGTCTCGATCGATTCGTAAATGGCAGATATCAGCTCAAGACTGCGCCGCCCTTCGCGGCCGTCGACGAGGGCCGCGCCATTGCCCGAAATGCACTCCACGACGTGCTCGTAGTACGCCTGATGCCCAAAGCCGTAAACGTTCGGTGGGTTCACCGAGTATTTCAACGTCATGATGTCATCTTCGGGGCGGCGTTCGACAAAATTCCAAGTCTTTAGTTCGTTGACGGCAAATCCGCCGATTTCGACAGTCCCCTTCTCTCCCAGGATAGATAGCGACCCTTCCAAATCCTTAGGCCTGACCGCTGTGGTCGCTTCAACCAGACCAAGAGCGCCACTCTTGAATTTCAGCGTGGCAATTGCCGTATCTTCGGTCTCGATCTTTGCCAGTGCCGTCGTCCCCATCGCGAAGACACTTTCAATGTCGCCCATCATCCACTCAAGCAGGTCGATGTGATGGCTGGCTTGATTGGCCAATACGCCGCCGTCGAGCGCCCAGGTGCCGCGCCATGCGTCTTGATCGTAATACGCCTGGTCACGAGACCAGCGCACGCGCACTGTTCCAAGAAACAATTTGCCGAAACGGCCGGCAACCAGCGCTTCGCGGAGCTTCACGACAGGAACATTGAACCGATTTTGCTTAACGACAAAGAGCTTCACCCCTGACTGCGCGCATGCCGAGATCATTCGATCTGCGTCACCCAGCCTAAGCGCCATGGGTTTTTCAACAATGATGTGTTTGCCGTACGGGGCGAGTTCATCGACATTTTGCGCGTGAATTCCGCTGGGGGTCAGCACCGACACTGCGTCGAGATCGACGCTGCGCATCATGTCGTGCATGTCTGTGAAGTGCGGAATGTTGAATTGTTGTCCAAGAAGGCTCGCGCGAGTCGGATCGACATCGCAGACGGCCGCAAGCGAAGCACCGCGAACTTT
>Ga0134128_10007127_pt1 | contig 13506 bp, 11 predicted proteins | sample KB31754_FD_96462 | JGI IMG/M metagenome (GOLD analysis project Ga0134128, IMG submission 96462) | Terrestrial soil microbial communities with excess Nitrogen fertilizer from Kellogg Biological Station, Michigan, USA - KB3-175-4 | ecosystem: Environmental > Terrestrial > Soil > Unclassified ... | reverse complement strand
GAGGGTCTTGAAGAGTTCAAGGAGGAAGGTCTCGATGACTTCACGCGCTTCTTGGAGAAGCATCAAGACGATCATCAGCCGCCGCCTGGTGTCGCCTCTTTCGGTGCCTACTACTGGCGCAAGAAGAAGCGGCTGCTCCATTGAGAGCTGGCCTTGACGATCAATTCGGATACTGGTACAAAATCGTCTAACGTTCGTCACTCCATTTTGTACCCAAGGAGAACCCATGAAGATCGTCGCTTATCTCCGCGTCTCGACCCGCCGGCAAGGCACGAGCGGGCTCGGGCTCGCTGCCCAGCAAACAGCGATCGATGCATTGGCCAAGCAGCGGCACGGCAAGGTGATCCAAACCTTCACGGAAGTCGAGAGCGGCAAGCTCAACACACGGCCGGAATTGGCAAAAGCCCTGCACCTGGCAAAAGTCACGGGCGCAACGCTGGTGATTGCCAAGCTGGATCGCCTATCCCGTAATGCCGCTTTCCTGCTCACGCTGCGGGACAGCGGCGTGCGTTTCATCGCAGCCGACATGCCGGATGCCAATGACCTTACCGTTGGCATCATGGCCCTGGTGGCGCAGCAAGAGCGAGAGGCTATTTCCAAGCGCACCAAAGAGGCTCTGGCAGCCGCGAAGAAGCGCGGGGTGCGCCTGGGCAATCCAAACGGTGCCGCGGCGCTGAGGCGCGCGCACAAGGGCAACAAGGCCAGCGTGCGAGCCATCAAGGCGGCTGCCGATGAGCACGCCCACAACCTCAAACCTGTTTTGGACGCGCTGCAAGTGGAAGGCGTGCTGACCCTTGGCGGCATCGCCGAGGCGTTGAATGAGCGCGGCATGCTCACGCCCCGAGGCGGTCACTGGCACAAGTCCAGCGTGCGCAATTTGATCACGCGTATCGCAGCGGCACAGTAAACGCGGCCAGCAGCGTCAGAGCGTCCGAAGCGCGCGCGCTCAATTACTAGACGATCTGCACCGCATCGCCGCGACCCAAGTGGCACATTCGTTGCAAGGCAAGTTCCGGGCGCGTGCGGATGCCGCGTCCACCTCGTGAGCGCGCTTCGAGGGAACCGCGCTCCCAAGTCAACGATCAACCGGGGAGTAGTAATGAAACTGACTACATTGATGGCCGGCGCGCTTGCGCTGGCCGGGTTGCAAGGGTGCGCCACTTACGGATCACTCACGGCTGTACCCACGAATGGCGAGAGATCGATTTACAAAGATGGGCGAAACACGCTCACGTCCGTCAAGCTCAACACCGTCGCAGTGACGCCCAACTCCGACCGGGTGAAGAGTGGCGAGCGAGGAGACTTCACCATCGCGGTCAACAACGGCACAACTGCCGACATCGTGTTTTCGACCGATAACGTCACCGCACAAAGCTCAGCCGGCGGAAGTACCGCACCGCTGAAGGTTTACAGCTACGAGGAGCTGGTCGCCGAAGAGAAGAAACGGCAAGCCTGGGCAGCATTCGCGGTCGCCTTGTCGGGTGCTGCGAGCTCGATCAACGCAGCGAATGCCGGATACTCCCACACCTATGGGACTTATTCGGGTTCTGCCTATGGAAGCAATGGTACGAGTGCGTACGGCTACGGCACCTATTCGAGCACCACATACAACTACGCAGCGGCGCAGGCCGCACAAGATGCCGCAAACGCACGCACTGGTGCTCAGATGGCGGACTTGATGGAGCAAGGTCAGGCGAATCTTCACAGCTTGCGATCGACGATCTTGAAAAAGGAAACCATCTTTCCCGGCAACTGGCATGGCGGCGTTGTGGAAGTCGCACTGCCCAGTATCTCCGACACCGCGCAGGAAATCCGGCTGGACGTGAGCGTCGGCGGTGAGCCCCACGAGTTCATCTTCACGCTCAAGAAGGCGCAAGACTAATCCACGCTCGCGGCCGAGCGGCATCCATCCACGGCTTGGGTGGGTGCCGCTTGGCATCCGCAGTCGTGCCGGTGGCGGCGAGCACCGTCTGCTAACGCAGCTCGTATTTCACAAAACGGTTCCACTCGTCAATCGCATCACTCGCTGCCTGGCGATGCTGGCGGATCGCATCCTCTTGGTCTTGGACGAACTCCTGGATGCACTCCTTGTACTTGCGCACCTCGCTCTCGTACATCGACATGGCGAATTCGTCATCCGCGAAGAGAGGCTTCGTCGGCTTGCTGCACGAATGCGACGTCACCCATTCCGCCGAAGCCATACCCGAAACAGTAAAGCACCCCACTACTGCGAAAGCGGCGATCAATCGCTTCATCCTGGTCTCCCCTATCGGAATTCGTTGCGTCCTGCCCTCGTGCGGGACGTGAAAGGTGCCAGCAAGACGCATGCCACCAATGCATGACAACAGCGGCCTCACGCGCAATACTTCGACGGCGATAGCCATAGCCGCAAGAGGGGAAGCGCAAGATGCCGGAGTTGAGTGCTGGGGAAATTCGTTTGGCCATGCTCGCCGCGCTGCCGGCGGATGGCTCCGCCATCGGCAATATCAAGCTCCGCAACACTTTGGGCGAACAGCTCGGCAGCACCCTTTCTGAAACGCTCTACAACCGCGTCAGGGATGATCTGATCGGGGAGGGTGTCATCGCCTCCGGCAAAGGCCGCGGCGGCTCTGTGCGCTTGCTGGAGCCCTCTACAATGCCCATGCTGACGCTGGAGGCGAAGGCCATTCCGGAAGGCGCGGACCAGCCGAAGCCCAAGCAAAAGGGCTTGCCAATCGCGCAGCGGAAAGTTGGCCAAGCGGCGAAACCACGCAGCCCGGAACCAGAAGAAAAGGTGGCGAGCTATCGCCACAAGGATCGCCGCATCAACAATCCGGAAGTCGGCCTGGTCACGCCGGACGACGATCCCGCCCAGCCGCAAACCGTGTGGGCCTATGACCCGCACATTGATCCCGCGCTGCAATTTGACATCGGCCGCGCCGAAGTCGAGAACCTGATCGACGACGCACTGGCGTCCGGCGACGAAGCGCAAATGCACCACGCGCTCACCTGGCTGCGCCACCACGCCACTGCGTACCTCAACTGGACGGGCAAGGCCGAGCGCACCGCCTTTGCCGTGGATACCGTCTCGCTGCACGTACACGAGCGCATCGATCCGGCAACGATTCTTGCTCGGCTCAAGAAGGCGCTGAAAAAGCCCGGCGGCGTGGGCGAAGCACAACAGGATTGGTTGCGCGCATGGTTCGACAACCCCCTGCCGCTGCGCGAAGCCATCGAGTTCTATCGCCACGACCGCGGCTGGAGCAACCGCCTGATTACGGGCGACAGCTTGCTGGTGATGAACTCCTTGCTACAGAAGGAGAGCATGGCCGGGCAGGTGCAGATGATCTACATAGACCCGCCCTACGGCATCAAATACGGCAGCAACTTCCAGCCGTTCGTCAACAAGCGCGACGTGAAGGACCGCAAGGACGAAGACCTGACCCAGGAACCGGAGATGATTAAGGCGTTCCGGGACACTTGGGAGCTGGGTATTCATTCCTATCTCACCTACTTGCGCGATCGCCTGCTTCTGGCGAAGGAACTGCTGCATGAATCAGGTAGCGTATTCGTGCAGATTTCGGATGAGAACCTACATCACGTGCGCGAACTGCTCGATGCCACATTTGGCATCGAAAACTACTGCTCGACTATTCAAGTACAAAAAACAGGCAGCCAAGAAGGAGCATTACTTGGCGCTACGGTTGATTTTTTGATCTGGTATGCAAAGGACAAGTCGTGCGTCAAGTACAGGCAGCTTTACCTGGATCGGCGCGCCGGGGATAAGTCTTACACACGGTACGACTATCGTGAGCTGAGCAATGGCTCGATTAGGCGCGCCAGCAAGGCAGAACTGCTCGAAGGGCCTGGTAAACCGGAAGGCTTTGACGGCTTTTTTGGAAAAGCCTTCCGGTTTACCAGTTTGATATCGGATGGTCAAGCGAACGCCGATCAAACGTTCATGTTTCGTGACCAGCCCTATGTTCCCAAAGCATCATCTCACTGGAAGACTTCGCCGCCTGGATTAGAGCGGTTGGGCAAGGCAGGCCGCATCGATCAAGCGAACACGACCGTTCGATACAAGCGCTATCTGGTCGATTTTCCGGTAGTCCCTATAGACGACCGTTGGGAGTCGATGCAGATTGGTAAGGAACTTGTCTACGTTGTTCAGACCGCCGAGCGAGTCATCGAACGCTGTCTGCTGATGACCACCGACCCAGGCGACCTCGTGCTCGATCCCACCTGCGGCTCCGGCACTACCGCATACGTGGCGGAGAAATGGGGCCGCCGTTGGATCACCTGCGACACCTCGCGCGTGGCGGTGACACTGGCCAAGCAGCGCCTGATGACGGCGAGCTTCGACTACTACGAGCTGAAGTATCCGCATGAAGGTTTGAAGAGCGGCTTCATCTACAAGACGGTGCCGCACGTCACACTGAAATCCATCGCCAACAACCCGGAGATCGACGCGATCTACGAGCGCGATCATCCGGCCATCGAAGAAGCACTCGCCGCATTGAACGCCGCGCTGCGCGCGAAACCGCCCAAGGCTCCCTTCAAGGTCACGGAAGGTGGACGCAAGGGCAAGGCGGTGGACTTCTCCGTGTCGCAATCCAAAACCGTGGATCTGCCTAACGGCGAGAAAGCACCCGCCGGCGCGCTGCTGGAATGGGAAGCGCCGTTCGACTTCCCCACTGACTGGCCCGCTCCGGCACGCGCAACACTCGATGCGTTCCACGCTGCCCGTCAGGCGATGCAGAAGCGGATGGATGCTTCCATCGCCGCGCACGCGGATCAGGAAACACTTTTCGACCAGCCGGAAGTCTCCAAAACGCGCCTGCGCGTGAGTGGCCCGTTCACGGTGGAAGCTGTGCCCTTCCCTTCCGTGGCCATGCTGGACGGCGCGGAAGCAACGCCGGCCGCGGAAGCGGATGCCAGCATCGCGCGCTCCGGGGAATCCTGGCGACATCACACCTGGATCGGCGAGCTGATGAAGACCGGGGTGCGCGGCAAGGGCGGGCAGATGCTGAAGTTCGCCACGCTGGAGTCGCTGCCTGATACGCGTTACTTGAATGCGACGGGTACGTTGGCAGATTCCGGTGATCGCGTAGTGGTGAGCTTCGGCCCGGAATACGCGGCGCTGGAGCAGCGGCAGGTTGAAATGGCCATGCGCGAAGCAGGCGAGCTGTTCCCGCGGCCCAAGATGATCGTGTTCACCGCCTTCACCTTTGACCCGGAAGCGGCGAAGGACATCGACAACACCAAAGGCATCGTCGCGCTGAAGGTGCAGATGAATACGGATTTGCTGACCGAAGACCTGAAGAAGCAGCGTGCCAGCAATCAAAGCTTTTGGCTGATGGGCCAGCCGGACGTTGCGCTGCGCCAGCAGAAAGATGGCCAATACGTAGTGGAGGTCAACGGCTTCGACTACTTCGATACCGTGAAGGGCGACCTCGTTTCCGGCGGCAAGAGCAAGATCGCGATGTGGGCGCTTGATCCGGATTACGACGAGCGCTCGCTGTTCCCCACGCAAGTATTCTTCCCGATGGCCGGTGCGAAGGACGGCTGGGAGAAGCTGAAGCGCAACATCAAGGCTGAGCTCGACGAAGGCATGCTGGCCAAGATGCACGGCACGGTGAGCCTGCCGTTCGAGGCGGGCGAGAACCGCAAGGCGGCGGTGAAGATCGTGGATGACCGCGGCATCGAATCCCTCAAGATCATTCCGCTGGACTGAGGCGCAGTCATGCCCACGCCGAAGTCGTTGATCATCAATTCCCCCTTCGAGTCCCCGCAGCGGCATTGGGCAGACCACGACGGCCGGCTGGTGCTGACCGATGGCCGCCGCCCCGCCGGCTATGAAGTATTCGACACGCGCACGTTCACCCGGCGCACCGAGCCTTTGGACGCTGTGATGCGCATCCGCGAGCGCGTGGACGCATGGCGAGCGGACAACTATCCCGGCGTCACCAGCGTCACGCGCGGACTGCTGGAGCACTGGTACGACCGCGATGCGCGGCAGCACCCGTTCTATTTCTGCCAATTGGAAGCCATCGAAACGCTGATCTGGTGGGTGGAAGCGGCAGCCGAATACAAGCAAGGCATCTTCGTGCCGGGCGACGGCGGCGCGTGGCCGCGCCTGTGCAACAAGATGGCGACCGGCAGCGGGAAGACTGCGGTGATGGGCATGATCATCACCTGGCAAGCCTTGAACGCGCAGACGTACCCAAAGCGCAACAAGGATTTTTCCAATGCCGTCTTCATCGTCGCGCCCGGCCTGACGGTGCGGGAGCGTTTGCAGGTGCTCTACCCCGGCAACCGCGCAAACGTTTATGACGAATTCTCGCTGTGCCCCAACGATGCCCAGCGGCAGCGGATCAATCGTGCGGAACTGTTGATCGAGAATTGGCACACGCTGATGCCGCTGAAGGAGCCCGAGCGCTCCGTGGTGAAGAAAGGCCCGGAATCGGATGAGGCTTTCACCCGCCGCGTGTTGGGCAAGCTGGCGACGTACAAAGATTTGGTGGTGATCAATGACGAGGCCCATCACGCGTATCGAATGAGCGCGGAAGATAAGCGCGACCGCGAAACCAAGCGACGCGCGGAAGAGATGGGCTTGGACATGGAAGAGGCCACGCGCTGGATCGAGGGGCTGGACCGCATCCACAAGACCCGCCGCGTGCAGCGCTGCTTTGATCTTTCCGCGACGCCGTTTGCGCCGACCGGGCGCGCGAATACCGAGAAAGGGCTGTTCGGCTGGATCGTTTCCGATTTCGGATTGAACGATGCGATCGAAGCCGGTCTCGTGAAGACGCCACGCGTGGTAGTGCGTGACGACGCGTTGCCCAACTCGGCAACACTGCGATCGAAGCTCTATCACCTTTACCGCGAGCAAGAAGTCAAAGACGACCTCAACCGACGCGGCGCGGAGCCGCACGAAGCACTGCCCAAGCTGGTGCAGGATGCGTACACCCTGCTGGGTGCGGATTGGCGGGCAACGCGACAGGCTTGGATGGAGCAAGGGCACACGGCGCCGCCGGTGATGCTGACCGTTTGCAACAAAACCGAAACCGCCGCGCGCATCGAGTATTACTTCGCCAAAGGCAATTCAATCTGGCCGGAGTTGCAGGAACAGGATCGCCTGCTGAGGGTGGATTCGCGAGTCTTGGAAAAGGCCGAGAAGGGCGAGAACGCGCCAGCCGACAAGGATTACGAAAAGCGATTGCGGACGATTGTCGATGCTTCCGACCTTCCAGCGAACCGCCAATCAGAACTGCAAGCGATGAAGAAGGAGGAGTTGCTGCGCGAAATCGTGGACAACGTGGGCAAGCCGGGCACGGCGGGCCAAAACCTCCAGAACGTCATTTCCGTTGCCATGCTGTCCGAAGGCTGGGATGCCAAGAACGTCACGCACATCATGGGCCTGCGCGCCTTCACCAGCCAGTTACTGTGCGAGCAGGTGATCGGCCGCGGCTTGCGCCGCGTCGCCTACGAGATGGACGACGACGGGCTGTTCCTGCCCGAGTACGTCAACATCTTCGGCGTCCCGCTTTCCATCTTCGACGTGGGCGAAGGCGTCGCGATTCCGCCGCCGCCCAAGCCCAGCCGGGCCATTCAATCCCTGTCCGAGCGCAATGCGTTCGAAATCCGCTGGCCAAACGTCGTGCGCGTGGACGTGGTGATGCGCGAAGTATTGGACGTGGATTGGGCCAACCTGGAACCGCTGACCATCGATCCGGCGCAGACGCCGATAAGCGCGGAGCTAGCCCCTGCCCTCGGCAACGCTTCCGACATGAGCAAGGTAGAGCGGATCGACCTGGAGCAGATTCCAGAGGCGTTCCGCTTGCAGCGGTTGCTTTTCCTCTCCGCGCGCGCTGCCTTCGAGGAGACCAAGCACATCTTCAAAGGCCGCCCTGAGTATCTGGTGGCGCAGTTGACGAAGCTGCTGGAGAAGTTTTTCGACTCTGACAAGCTGGTGATCCCGTCTCTGTATCACAGCGATCCGCTGCGCAAGCGGATTCTGCTGGCGCTGAACCGCGACATCGTGGTGCAGCATTTGCTGCGGCACGTTTACGCGCGCAACGCCGAGCGGATGGAACCGATCTTTGACGAAGAGTTCCCCATTGGATCGACGCACTACATGCGCACCTGGTACACGACGAAGCCAACGATTGCCACCGAGCGCTCGCAGATCAACCACATGGTGGGCGACAGCTCATGGGAAGGCCACGCTGCGAATGTTTTCGAGCGTAGCCAGCTGATCGAAGCCTATGCCAAGAACGATCACCTGGGCTTTCAGGTGTACTACCTCTGGAACGGCTCACGCCGCCGCTACATTCCGGACTTCTTCGTGCGGCTGGCGAACGGCAAGACGCTGGTGCTGGAAATCAAGGGCCAGGACAGCGAGCAGAACAGGGCCAAGCGCGCGGCGCTGGACGCGTGGGTGCAGGCGGTGAACCAGAAAGGCGGCTTCGGGCAATGGTGCGCGGACGTTGCGTACCAGCCGGCTCAGATACAGGACATCATCGCCAAGCACGCAGCGAGGACGACGCAGCAAGAAAGCCCCGCCGTGCCCGCGTAGGGCAGGATCACGGCGGGAATGCTTGAGTTAAGCAGCGCGCCAATGATCGGGATTGCCTTTGTCTGTATTGCGAACTCGTGCAATCAGCGGACGGTGGCCGGCTTGCTTTGCGGCCGTGACCGCCGCGGCTTGCGTTGAATAGTTGACGTTCGTGACGCGAGCGCCATGCGCGTATTCGAGCACGTAGTGTGTAATCGGGCTCCCTTCGGGACGGCCACGAGGTTCGGGTTCCACATAAACGTTTGCCATAGAGTCCTCTGTTTGTGGTGAGTGTTGTTGGAGCAACATGAGGTCGAACCGACTGCTTTCGGAATCGGCCGCATCGGACAATCGCATCTCCGTGTCTCACCGCGTGAGATTGAAGCAAGCAGTCCGCGTCGGGCAATCCGCCGCCGCCCCAGCCTCGTGTGAACGTGCAATTCCTCTCGCCCTCACAAATTCGGCATCGAATACTGGCCACATTCCCCGCCGGCGGGTACGATCTGCGGCTCGGTGCCGGGGAGCGCTGAATCGCCCGGTTTGATCATCCGTGGATGCCTTTGTTACCTTGCGTGTGTGCGTGGGGGTGCGGGGTGTCGAGTTTTTGATGTAGTGACATGCCCGACGTTGCCGACGACAGCGCCCCTAAGGACTCCCGCTTCAACCCATCCCGAATCCCGCTCAGCGATGCCGCCCAGGCCATCGTGGCGGATGTGCGCGGGCAACTATTGAACTACGAGCGATACCTACACACCCGCCGCCGCGCGCGTAGGGCAGCCGACCAAGAACGATTCGATCTCATGGTGCGCGCGATCGTCTGCGACCTGATGCACGCAACTTTGGTCGACCCGCAGGGGTGGCGGCACGTCTCCCTGTCGAAGCGGCATTCTGCGACGGACGGCGTGGGCGCTTGGTTCATGACCGCCGACCGTATCAAGATCATCCAGTGGATGGCCAGTCCAGAGATGCGTTGGTTGGAATTGGAGAAGGGCCGGCACGTGCCGTACTTCGGAGGCGAACAGACTCGCATCCGTGCAGACTGGCGGCTCAAAGTTCGCATGGACGAGCAAGGCATTGGATTTGAGGATATCGGTCACGACCCCACGCTCATGGGCGACCCGATCGTGCTCAAGTCCGAAAAGGTGCGCAAAAGGGCAAAGTCCCTTCCGGTGCCGCTAGGGGAGCCGGCTGAATCGTACAGAGCCGAGATGCTGCGCATCAACGAGGCGCTGACGCAAGCGGACATTTTCTGTTTCCCGGACAGCGGCCGCGAGCGCGACGTCGGCAACCGCTGGATGCGGCGCGTCTTCAACAACGGCAGACTCGATCACGGGGGTCGGCTCTACGGCGGCTTTTGGCAGGGGATGAGCGCTGAGCTTCGTGTGGAAAACATCGAACTAAGCGGGGAGCAAGTCGTCAGCCTTGACTTTGGCCAGTGTGGCGTGCGGATCGCCTACGGCATCGCGGGAGCGCAGCCGCCCGAAGGCGATCTCTATTGCGTACCGGGGCTGGAGCGTTTCCGTGACGGGGTGAAGATGGTGCTCAATTCGATGCTGTCATCATCGGAGAAGCTGACCAGGAAGCCCGGTGGAAGCGCCAAGCATTTCACGAGGCATTGGTCTTTCCGTGACATCGAAGAACGCATCTTCAAACACCATCACCCCATTCGCGACCTTTGCTACACCGGGCTGGCTTGGACGCTCCAGTACATCGAGAGCCGGATAGTCATCCAAGCGATGCTGGAACTTCTGGATAAGGGCATCTCCATCTTACCTATCCACGATTGTCTCCTTGCTCCCGCCTCCACGGTGACGACGGTAAGGGAGACCCTGATGAAATCCTTCAAGGACATCACAGGAGTGGAAGGACAGATCACCATCTAGGCAGCACCTCAGTACCCTTCATGTATCTATCAACGATGGCTATGTATAGAAGATATATATATCACCTGCGTCTCCCCATAAGAGGGGCGCATAAGGATGGCTAGTCCCGCAACTCGGCAGCGTCGCGCTGGCGATCTGAGAGCGCGGATCGCTCAGCGCGAGGGGGCATTCGCGCGCTGTCAGGTGTATCCCTGCGAGAACCGTCCAACAGCGAGCAGCGGCGAAGGTTTGAACCGGCTCTACTGCCGCAAGCACATCGAGCACTACCGGCGACACGGCAGTTATGTGAAAAAAAGTTACGGCAGTGGCGAACTGCGTCCGTACCGTGTAGTCGCATTTCGATGGCTCCGTGAGCATGCCGCCGACCCTGTCGTGAGCACCGCGCTTGGCCGCATACGCGAGCTTCTGAGCGCATCGGGGCGTCCAGTCGAAGCGTTCCGGCTCGCCGGACTGAGCCCCGCAGAACGCGCGAGAAACGTCTGGGCGACGCTGGCAAAGCGGCGCGTCGATCCAGCGGAAATCGCTGCCGCTTTTCTTGCCGTTCGAATGCGACTTTGTGACGACCCGCAGCCGTATCGTCACGCGGAATACCGCAACGTCCAAGCCGCGAAGCTTCTTCATCGCATGGCCGGCGGAACTCACCGACGCTGGGAGCGAGAGCGCGATGACGGCAGCATCGACGTCAAGGAACTGCATCGACATCCCGTGAGCCGTGGCTTGGTGCTCCGGGTCCTTGGAGAGCAAATCGCCGTGGCTTGCGAAGGCTTGCCAGTAGCTCTCCGCCCTTGAGCGCAACCCGATTGAGGGCCGTTGTCCTTCAGACATTAACGGTGCCGCCCTCGGGCAACAACCACTCTGCATCCTTTGCCATTTGCCGTCTTTTGACTTTCGTCTTCTCACCCCTCACTTCCGCGTGATGGGGATTTCCAGGCACGGGAGCAGGCACGACAACAAAGCCTTGCGCCCTCAGCGCCCCAACGCGAAGAGCAACGAGACCAAATCCGTCGTACCCCCGCAATGAATCTGCCGGGGCTTGGCCATGATCTACGTCCACGGACATGCCAGAGCCGTCGCTTGAATCGTTAAATGCGGCCGAACTCGGGCGCCTTGCGATGTCCCCCGCTTCCGGAAAATGGTTGGGATGTATCCGCCTAAAGACTTTCGTACTATCGGAATACTGGTCTGCGTGTTCGGCGGCCGATGCCATGGTCGTCGGCTTGGATCATCCCACCGACACGATGGACTGCATTTTTCCGACGAGATGTGGCAACAGTGGGGAGTTCCATGCCAAATCTTCGTCAAACGGCTCCCCGCCATCTTCGTCTTCAAAGTATGCGGACAGCGTTTTGTCCGCACGCGCGACCACTTCCAGGTATTTGCTGTTCGCGTGCCACTCTAGTTGAATGCCCCCATCAACCGTAGGCACAATCCGAGGCATTGACTCACCGCCCGCAACAATTCTTTCAATAAGCGCAAACGCGTTTACCGCAGCGTCCAGCTCTGGTGGACGCGCGCCGTAGGAATCCCAATTCGGCGGAAGCTTCAATAGCTCGTTGAGCTTGTTCACGACGCTCGTTAGCGCCGGCGCCAATGTTGCCTGCTCAGCAGGGATGCGGATTGTCAAGAGCTGCTGCTGGTGCAGGAGGCGTGTCAACGACTCACTCCAGTCGAATACAGGCTGAATACCCTTTGCACGAACCGTGCCTGTCGTGAACGCGTCGGCGTTCATGGCGGGAGTGGGTTGCCAGTCGGCCACAGTTGCTGAATAAAAGCTCATCTCTCAATCCCCCAGTGCACGTGCATCTCTGTCGTGGTGATGCTCTTAAACGCAGTAACGATCGTCCGTCGCCCCATGTCCATAAAACTCAATGCGCCGGCAACGTCATTGGAACGCGGCGCACCGCGCGCAGTTAAGTTAAGCATAAAAATTGGAGCATTGCTTGGCTGTGCAAATGCAGGTGTCATTTCAACATGCAATCTACCCAATGGGGTGTTAGCTGTACCTGCTGCGCCTGCAATGACGTAATGCGCGGCGAGATTTACGGATTCCAACATCGCGCCCGGCGCGGGAGACGCTGGAGCCGACAGCAACGTAGTGACGCGGCTAGGGTCGGTATGTACCTTCGAAACATCAGACGGTGCAATTTGATTCAGATAGGTAATTTCGCACTGCCGAACTTGTGGCACAGGAAGATTCACACTGCTACACCACTCAATGAAGGTCGTCAGCTCAGTCTCAAATTCCCGGCGGATACGCTCGTACCGAGGATATTCGTCCCCAGACCCGACCTTTCGCCAGTTATGAATGAACCTGTCGTTCTGTACCTGGATTAGCTCAGTTCCAGCCGTGCTGACCAGCCACATTCTTGGCATCGAGTTCTGCAACAGCCGAATCTGCAACCGGGGCGGAGCGGCGGGCTCAAACGTCTCCCACACCGGTTCCAACGACGGCTTTGTCTCGACCTTGGGAAACTTATCTTTGAACCGCTCCCAAAGTGCACCGAAGTGCTGTAGCTCGAACCCCACGAGGGCATCAAACTGTACAGACAGCACGACCTCCGTCACCGGAGGCTGCCGAAAACTCGGGAGGGAAGTCGCGTCAGAACTCATGTGAGCGCGAGGGCGACGGGCATGTCTGCAACTGTCGAGCACCAGTTGGAATACCTATGAAGAGTATATGGGGCTGCCGACAATCGCCACAAGAGGCACCGGAGACCTCCCCGAGACAGAACAAGATCAGCACCCCTCCGCAAAGACAGCGCGCATCGCCAGCCTAGGCAGCCAGCTGTTCGTAAGACGGTCCAGATTTGCGCGGGGTAGCACATGCGACAAGCCTAGCGCAGCAGGCGGGCACCGCCGAAGTGCAATGGCAGAACGGCACTATGAGCCACTGCTACGACGTTGGACCTGGAGATGCTACGATGCGGCATCCGCCGGCGTTGTAAGTGTTTGGAATCGTTGAGCTGGTGGGCAGGAACTCGATCCCTGTACTGCCCACCAACCTTGACGACGTCGAATCAAGCCGGGCCTGCCGCCCGGCTTTTCGCGCACGAGTGTCTTGGATTTGTACCCGGATCCCGGCGCGCG
>Ga0134128_10007126_pt1 | contig 13506 bp, 11 predicted proteins | sample KB31754_FD_96462 | JGI IMG/M metagenome (GOLD analysis project Ga0134128, IMG submission 96462) | Terrestrial soil microbial communities with excess Nitrogen fertilizer from Kellogg Biological Station, Michigan, USA - KB3-175-4 | ecosystem: Environmental > Terrestrial > Soil > Unclassified ... | reverse complement strand
TTGTAGACTGCCGGAGATCGCGCGAGCCGTGCGGGCTAAGGCGTCCAAGGATTAACCACCGAGGACGCAGAGGGCACCGAGAAAATCCGTCCTTCCTGCATTTCTTCCGGTAGACCGCTATCGATGGCTCGCCTTACTTTCTCCATAAGTTCCTCGCGGCTGCCAAAGTCCTCGGGTTCAATGGGAGGATGGAAATTCAGGGTGACGATCCCCGGCTTGATGGCGAATCTCCCTTTGGGCATGACGTAATGCGAACCTGAAATTGTCACGGGCACGACCGGCACGCCGCACTCCATCGCTAAATAGAAAGGCCCTTTCTTGAAGGGCAGTAATTTGCCGTCAAACGAACGATGTCCTTCGACATAGATGGTCATGTTGATCCCTTGCCGCAGGACCGCGGCAGCGGCTCGCACTGCCGAAATACCTGCGTCCCGATTTCCGCGGTCTACCGGAACCAGCGAACCTATCCTCATCGTTTTGCCCAACAGCGGATAGTCAAACAGCTCCTTCTTCGCCATCACTGAAGTGCGGCGAGGAATCAGAGGCAGCATGACCGGCGGATCAATGTTGGACACGTGGTTCGACATGAAAACATACGTGCGTTTGGGATCGAGCTTATCGAGTCCGATGGTTTCGACGCGTATGCCGGCGAGACGTGCTCCAGTCCATGCTGCCCCCATGGCGACACGGTAAAGGAAGTGAATGTCGCCAGTCAGGAAAGTCCAGGGAAAGCACAGCACGGCTGCCAGCGGAAGCGCGACGCTCCAGAACGCGAGCATCACGACGGTGCGAATCATGGCCGAGTTTCTCCCACGGGTTGGGCTTCACCCTTTAGCCATGCCGCGCGGCGGGCCTTCTGCACGGACGTAACTTTGCCCAAATCCGTCAGCTCCAATTCGATTTCTTGCCGTGTTTCCAGCGTCCAATGCAGCTCACGCTCGGCGGTAGAGTTGCGGACACGCAAGTGAATCGTATCGCCAGGAAGCAACGTCGCAAGCTGCCGGGCGACGTTGTCCTTCAATTTCTGGCCGTTGATCTCGAGAATCGTATCTCCTACGGACAAGCCGGCGCGCTCGGCGGCGCTTCCGACTGAAATCGCGGACACAAGCGGCGGGGCATCGAAGTTCTGGGTGGCGACGAATCCCGGATCGGCAATCGAGATCACCCGCTGCACCAAATGCAATCCTACGGTCCGGAAGAAGTCATCCCACGGAATTTCATCGGTGCCCGCGACATACTTTTGAAAAAACCATCCCAGATCGGAGTGGCTGACCGCCTCGGCGGCACGACGCACTCCCTCGCTGTCGGGAAAGAACTGCCCCTTGCGTGCGTAGTTGTCATTCATCCAATGAAAGACCTCGCGAATCGAGGCGGAGCCGTGCGAATCCTCGCGCACCTGCAGGTCGAGCAGGACGCCGAGCAGGTATCCCTTGTTGTAATAGGAGACGCTACGAGTGGGCAGCCGGTAGAAGTCGTACTTTTCAAACCACGCATCGAGGCTGGACTCTTCGGCCGATTGAGTAAGGTGGGCCGGCCGCCGCTGCAGCTCGGCGATTTCGTCGGCCAAACCCTTTAAGTAGCGGGCCTCATCCAGGAGGCCAGCCCGCATCCTGATGATATTTCCCGCCGTGGTGGTCGCGCCCTCGCTGAACCACAGCGCTCGGGTGTAGTTTTCGCTGGTGTAGTCAACCGGTTCGAGTGGCTGCGGCCGGATGCGCTTCACGTTCCACAAGTGAAAGAATTCGTGAGCCGTCACGTCGCCCAGCGATAGCGCATTCTCCGCCAACCGGCTGGCGCTGATGTCAATGGCCGTCGAGTAGGCGTGCTCCATGCCGCCGCCTGCGGGCCCGCGCGGAAAATGATAAAGGAACAAGTAAGTTTGAAACGGTTGGTCATCCATCCAGGTGGTGGCTGCTGAAACCAGGGTGCGGAGCGTGGCTACGATTCTATGCATGTCGTAGTCGCCGGGATCTGCGTCCACAACCACGCGGTAGTGACCACTGCCCTGGTCGAAGTCGGATTCCTGAAACACACCGAGTTCGACTGGAGAATCAACCAGGCGATCATAGTCTTGTGCCGAAAAGCACTCGCCCGACGGCGGGAGGGCAGTCGCGGTCCGCCAACCCGCAGGCAGGTCGGTGAACGAGATTTCGGCGGGTGAGTTACGACCGTCCACCGGGTACATCAGGATCTCGGCCAGATTGAAAAATGCGTGTTGCGAGCTGAGCTGCGCGCCGAAGGGCCCGGACTGGTCAGCAAAGATTTCGTATTCAATCTCGGCGCCGTTTGCTGTACCCCTTAAGTGCCAGGTTGTCTTATCCAATTTCCGCACGGCGATGGGCTGTCCCGCAGCAGTTTTGGCTTTGATCCAAGTCACGTACTGGGAAAAGTCCCTCACCTGGTACAGCGCATTCCAAACCGGCAGTTGCACATCGCGTTGGGATGCGCCGGCGCCTAGAAGAATTTTTACTCTGACCAGATGTTCCGGCCGCCTGGCCAGAGAAACAATGTATCGAACCGGGCCGAGCGGCGAGGTGGAAGCAGGAGTCTGTGCCACCGCCGGCAGCGCCAACAGCACAGCGACCCAGACGATGGCTGAAAGTCCCGCTCTGGGCGAATGCTTCACGCTTTGGCGGACGCCTTTAGTGAATGATCTCCCGACGCCCCTCCAGCCAGCGACTTCAGGCGTTGCGGCAGCTTTTCATAGATTCCGCCGAAGCCGCCATTCGACAGTATCGCCACGACGTCACCCGGACGCATTTCGGAAGCCACCGTCTGCACGATCGCCTCGGCGTCAGCGGCGAGGCGCGCGCGACGTCCCTGCTTTTGCACGTCGGCCACGAGTACGGCAACGTCCATGCGCTCGCGCTCCGGAATAGATTCCGATTTGAATACATTGGCGACCACAATTTCATCGGCTACTGCCAGACTCCGGGCTAGCTCATTCTGAAAAACGTTGCGGCGGAGAGTGTTGGACCGCGGCTCCAGAATTGCCCACAGCCGGGACCCGGGATACCTAGCATGGAGCGCCTTGAGGGTGCCCGCTATCGCAGTGGGGTGGTGCGCGAAATCATCAATGATGGTGATCCCGTTCACCTGTGCCCGAACTTCCAAGCGACGCTTTACGCTTTTGAACGTCTTCAAAGCGGCGTCGATTTGCTCTTTCGGAATTCCGCATCCCGAGGCCAGGGCTGCGGCCGCGGTCGCGTTCAGCACGTTGTATTCGCCGGCCAGGGCAAATTCAAGATCAGACCACAGTTCGCCATTACGCATTATCGTCCATGAAGTCCGCGCCGGATCGAGTCGCAGATTGGTCACCTTCCACGTGGCGGACTGGCTGCTCCCGTAACGTTCTACCGGGCAGAACGCCTTCGCCAGACAGCGTTCGATGCTCTCTCCCGTGTCGAGCGCGACGATCCGGCCGCGGCCTGGTACCAGGTTCACCAGGCGCTTGAAAACGGTCTCTACGGCATCCAGATCTTTGTAGATGTCGGCGTGGTCGAACTCGACCGAGGTCAGGATGATGGCGTCAGGAAAATAGTGTAGAAATTTGGGGCCCTTGTCGAAGAATGCTGTGTCGTATTCGTCGCCCTCGAGGATGAAGTGCTTTCCCTGACCCAACTGAAAACTGCTCCCGAAATTTTCCGCAATTCCGCCGATCAGGAAGGACGGCTGAAGGCCGGCGCTGTGGAAGATCCACGCCAGCATTGAAGTGGTCGTAGTCTTGCCATGGGTTCCCGCCACTACGAGGACTTCTTTGCCACGCAGGAATTCTTCGTGCAGAATTTGCGGCAGCGAACAGAATGGGATGCGCTCGTCGAGAATGTGTTCCAGCTCGACGTTGCCTCGCGAGATGGCGTTCCCCACCACGACCATATCGGGGCGGGGCTCGAGGTTGGCGGCGGTGAAGGGTTGGGCAAGCGGAATTTCTAGCGAAGCCAGGAAATCCGACATGGGCGGATAGGCCGCGGCATCGGAGCCGGTCACGTGAAAACCGCGCTGCTTGAGCAGGCCAGCCAGCGATGCCATGGCAGTACCGCAGATACCGATCAAATGAATGTGTCGCTTATCGCTCATAGTTCATGTCCGGGCTCTCGAATCGAAAACCAATAACCACAGAGGAGGCGGAGGACACAGAGGATTCCTCTCATCCTCCAGACCGTGAGGAAATGGCCGCTGTCGTGGCTGCTTCCATTATTTTTAGGCTCACTTCGCCGAGCGCGACATTCAGTGCGGCGCGAACGCCGAAGGGCAGCGTGATGTTGCGCCGCGAAACATGCCCGGAACGCAGCCCGTAAGCGACAGGCACACCGAGGTTGCCCACCACGCGCAGCACGACTTCTTCCAGCGTATAGCCTTGGTCTTTATTGGTCTCGGTGTTCTGTCGGCAATCTAGCATCTCACCAAAGATGATGCCCTGCACATCGGTCAATTTCCCTGCCAGCTTCAACTGCATGAGCATGCGGTCAATCTGGAAAGGCTTGGCCGCGATATCTTCGAGAAAAAGGATTGTGCCTGCTGTGCAGATTTCATAGCGCGTGCCCAAGGAAGCGACCAGAATGGAGAGGCATCCCCCGTAGAGAATTCCTTCTGCGAACCCCTCGACCAGCGATTTTACGTCCGAATCCAGTTCCAAAGCCCACTCGGACGATCCATTCAGCGCTCGCTCCCAGGAATTCGGGTCGACGCCGGCCGCATGCGCGAAATCCTTGGCCACCATGGGACCGTGAAAAGTAATCAGTCCGGCCGAGTCCGCGAAGTAAGTCAGTAGAGAGGTGAGATCGCTGTAGCCAACAAAAATCTTGGGGTGCGCTTTGATCTTGGTGAGATCCAGAATATCCAGAAGATAGTTTGAACCGTACCCACCCCGAGCGCAGATGATCGCTCGAACGTCGTCGCGAGTGAACATCTCTTCCAGTTCGCGCGCACGCCGCGCAGCCGAACCCGCGAAGTAGAGGTCGCGCTCGAGGATTGATTCGAAGTAGAAGGGCTTGTATCCCAGATCGCGCAACGTCGCGCAGCCTGCTTCCAGGTCGTCAGGTTTGACGTTGCTGGCGGGAGCAACGATGCCCACGGTGTCGCCAGCTTGAAGCGCCGGCGCCTTCATGCGCGAAACTTTTGGAAACGACGCCATCTATACGGGAACCTTGAACCTATGCCTTAGCTACCAGATTAAATGAAAAACTCACCCCGACAGACCAGTTGCGCGGGCCCGCCAAGGAAGACTTGCCCATCTTCCCATCGTACTGTCTGAACTCCGCCGGGCGCGTGCACCCGGACCGGCGACCGGGCGCGCCTTGCCGCAATGGCAGCAACTGCGGAAGCACACGAACCAGTTCCGGACGACTGGGTTTCGCCGACTCCGCGCTCGAAAAATCTGACCTCGACATTACTCTTATCTTGAACGATTACCAGTTCAACATTAGTTCCCTGCTTAAAGCGAGGTTGACGCCCGATTTCTGCCGCTTCGGCCTGCCAGGTTGGACTGAATTCCTTCACAAACACCACATAGTGCGGATTGCCCATGGAGACCGGAATGCCTCGCACTTCCGCAAACGCCAGCTTGACGGGCAGTTCATCTCCAACCTGCGGCGGGCCCATGGCGGTTTCGAACTTGTAGCTGGATTCGTTGCGACTGATCAGCGCGCAAATCTTGACCCCGGCGCCGGTGCGGATCGCAAAACTTTCTTTCGCCTGCCCCGAGCACAGATAGGCAGCCACGCAGCGAGTGCCGTTGCCGGAAATCTCAGCTTCCGATCCGTCGGCGTTGAACAGCCGCGCCTCGACATCCGCATCCGGGGTGGAAGACAACCACTCTACTCCGTCAGCCCCAACCCCAGAATGCCGGTCGCAGATGCGCCTGCTGAAATCCGCGATACCTGCAGGCACATCCACGCCATCAATAATCAGGAAGTCGTTGCCGCAGGCGTTTGCCTTTACAAAAGGAATGACTCGAGAGGACGACGTCATTCCGGCTGCACCGGGCCCAGGGGAGTAACGCTCTCGAGCACAGAAGATTGCTGCAAGGCCTGCTGCACCTGTTTCTGCTCCTTGTTTGTCCCCGCCAGATCAAACTGGAGGCGTATATGCTGCCGGGTTTCGGCAACGAGAACGTTGTCCATCATGGCGTGGATGCACTCCAACGCACGATTCACTTCCGCCTTGATATCGTCCACGGACTTACCGGTGACCTCGTAGGTGTGCACGGCGAGTTTGAGATTGAGTTTCTGCTCGGCGTTTCCCAGCAGGAACAGGCAAACCAGAATAAGGGCGGTGCCAAAGACGGCTGTAACATACAATCCGCCGCCTACAGCCATGCCGACCGAAGCCACTACGAACACAGTCGCGGCCGAAGTGATCCCAGTGACCAGATTGTTCCGATTGTGAAGGATGGAGCCGGCTCCGATGAAGCCGATGCCGGGAATGATCTGCGCCGCGATGCGTGTGTGGTCGCCCAGGAACTTGATCGCCAGCGCATCCGAGAGCAGGGTATACATCGCGGCGCCGACGCAGATAAAGAGATTCGTGCGCAGCCCGGCGGGACGGTGCTTGAATTCGCGCTCCAATCCGATAGCGCCTCCCAACAGCGCCGCCAGCGTCAGCCGCAACAGGAATATTCCCGCCGAGGACATCTCGCTCTGCAGGACGCCGTATATGTGTTGCATGACCGGCATGGGACCTTCGGTGGCTGGATTTTATCACCGGAAAACTTCTCTCTTGGCGGGTTCCAGCGCCGCAAGTTAACGCAGATGATTACCGGGCCGAAGCATAGGTCCGGTAGATCGTCGCCTTGGCCTGGCCCGAAGTGTGAATCACGGCCAGGGGAACGAGGCCCTGTTTCTGTACATCTTTCAGCAAAGCGGCGGAAACCGGGTCGCCTTCGAAGACGATGACAAAGTCCGCGTATTTCGCCGGACTAGCCAGCGCCCGTTCCCAGAGTCCGTCGAGGTCAACCGGCTGCTTCCAGGTGCGATGGTTACCTTCATTGATGACTCGGCGCAGCGGAATGCCGGCCTTCTGCAGTGCCCCGACATGATCGCCCAGGTACATGAGGACCGTGGAGTCAGGGGGCAACACCTTTACAAAATCAGCCAGTTCACGCTCTAGGGAGATGCGGTCCCGGGAGTTGACTACGGCTTCGGTAAAGCAGACGGGAGCCGACCAGGTCGAGGCGAAGCTGGTTGCGACGAAGATCAGGACTGCGGCCGCTGCACCAAACTTGAAAGCGCGATGTTGCACCATCTGCGCAGAAAAGTAGAAGGCTAGAGTTACAAATACCGCGAATGCGGGAAGCAGTTCCAATCCGTAACGCACGTTGTAATAGGAAAACGGCCACCACACTGGCATGAAGATCGGCACACCGCCGTAGGCGACGGAAAGAGAGTAGAACGACAGAGGAATCCAAAGCAGGACCAGCGGCCACAGGTGGCTTCGCGTCTGTTTCCAGGTGAGGGCCGCGATCACTCCCGCCACAGCAAGCAGCAGCCAGAGTTTCTGCCAATTCCCTGCCGCGAGGTTCAACTCCGCCGACTTCAGGAAGTAGCTGAAAGCAGTTTGAAGATCATGCGTGCCGGGATGAGCTGCACCTGGGCTTCTCTGCTCGATGGCCTTGGCCGAATATGGGCCGTTGGCAAATTCCAGCGGGTTGCGATAGACAATGGCGTTGTAGGCCAGCCAAAGCGTCGGAGCGGCTGCGGCTATCAGAATGAATTTTGCCAGTCCCCTACGGTGTCCTCTCCTCTTCGTGTGTAGCACAACCGCGAGTGCGGCCACAGACATGGCGGCAGCTAGAAGCCACGCGTCGTAGCGCGTCAAGCACGCAGCTAACAGGCAGAAACCGCATTTAACCAGTGAAGATGAGGCGGCCAACGGGTGGGTATTTTCTTCGGCCTTCGCGGACTCTCGCACAAATTCGTTGAAGTAAACCATTGCCCAGATGAACAGCCCCAGGTAGAGCGCTTCGGTCATGGCGGTCGCTTGCAGATAGATCAGGTTCGGATTGGTGGCATAGATGATCGCGGCCAGCCAGGCGGCAGATTTGACCATCAGAGCCGATTGTGCATCTGACCCGAGCCCGTCACGCACGAGGCGAAAAATTCCAATCGTCCCCAACACGTAAGCGGCCATCGACGGAATCGACCCGCCCACTCCTGTCTTCCACATCCAGTTTGAAAGCAGAAACGGAAGCATCAGCAAGTGCGGCAGCGGCAGCCAGACGGTGCCCAACTGCAGTAGTCCCGGCGTCCGGGAATCGAATACGCGGCGCGCGATATTGATGTGCGCGACCGCGTCGCCGTAGAGCAGTATTTCGCCCCGCCGGAAATAAAACAGGAAGGAAAGCATTGAAACGCATGTCGTAAACCATGCCAGCAGGGCAATCTCGCGATCCCATCGCCAGCTCGGCTGGGCGCTCATTCCAGGTGCGTCAGCTCGCGGAAGATTTGAAAGCGGGCGTCAATTTCTTCGCGGGTGAGCGACTGCAGACGCTCGGTGCCGAAGCGCTCCACCGCAAACGATCCCATCACGCCGCCGTAGAACAGAGCGCGCTTCAGAACTTCGCGGGTCAGCTCTCCCTGCGAGGCGAGGTATCCCATGAAGCCGCCGGCAAAGGAATCTCCGGCCCCGGTGGGATCTTTGACCTCTTCGATGGGCAGCGCCGGCGCACGAAAAGGATGGCGGCCGATGCCGAATGCGGATTCACGGAAGAAGATGGTTGCACCGTATTCGCCGTGTTTGATCACCAGCGCCTGCGGACCCATGGCCAGCACTCTCAGCGCGGCCCGCGGCAGGTTCGTCTCTCCCGCCAGGCTTTTGGCCTCGGTATCGTTGATCAACAGCACGTCAACCAGCTTCAGGGTTTCGGTCAACTGCTTGCGGGCGCTGTTGATCCAGTAGTTCATGGTGTCGCCGCCGGTCAAACGCACCGTTTTCATTTCTCGACGAACTGTCGCCTGCAGCTCAGGTTGAATATTCGCCAGAAACAGAAATTCCGAATCCTGATAGTGGGAAGGAATGTGAGGCCGAAAGTTCTGGAACACATTGAGGTCGGTGAAATCGGTCTTGGCCTCATTCAGGTTATCGAGATACTGCCCGCCCCAGCAAAAGGTTTTCCCTTTGGCGTGTTCGATGCCGCGCGTGTCCACGCCGCGTTTCTTCAGAACATTTTCATGCTCGGCGGTAAAGTCCTCGCCCACAATTGCGACTACGCGGACATCGGTGAAGTAGCTGGCGGCCAAAGCGAAGTATGTGGCCGCGCCGCCGAGAACGCCTTCCACTTTCCCGGAGGGGCTGGCAATCGTATCGAACGCCACGGAACCGACTGCGACGATGCTCATGCCTTTTTGGCCTTCAGATATTTGTCCAAAATGAGTTTCAACCTTTGACGGGTGGCCGTGGGAATTTTGCTGCGATCGGTGAGAATGGCATGCGCCAAAGATGAGCCGCACTTGCAGGCACGATCTTTCGGCATGGAAGATACCGTCTCGCGCACGACCCGGGTGGCGTTCTCGGCATTTTTCAGAAGCACCGCCACGATCTGGTCCACGGTCACCGAGTCATGGTGGGGATGCCAGCAGTCGTAGTCGGTGACCATGGCAACGGTGACGTAGCAAATTTCCGCCTCGCGCGCCAGCTTGGCTTCCTGCAGGTTGGTCATGCCGATCACGTCCATGCCCCAGCTGCGATAGATGTTGGACTCGGCCTTGGTCGAAAACTGCGGACCTTCCATGCAGACATAAGTTCCGCCGCGCTTGCCGGTCACTCCAGCTTTCTTGCACGCGCCTTCCACGGCTTGGGCGAGTTGAGGACAGATGGGATCGGCGAACGCAATGTGGGCCACGATGCCGTTTCCGAAAAACGTGTCTACGCGATGGCGGGTACGGTCGAAAAACTGGTCCGGGATTACGAACTCGAGCGGCTTGTGCTCTTCTTTCAGCGACCCGACGGCGGAGATCGAAACTATCCGGTCGACGCCCAGCTGCTTGAAACCGTAAATATTGCCGCGGAAATTCAGTTCGGTGGGAAGAATGCGGTGTCCTCGTCCGTGGCGCGCCAGAAATGCAACTCTGCGGCCCTCCAGCGTGCCCAGAACGTAGGTGTCCGAAGGCTTGCCAAACGGCGTTTTGAGGCGCACCTCTTTGACTTTGGTAAGGCCGGGCATAGAGTACAGCCCGCTGCCGCCAATGATTCCGATTTCCGCTTGTGCCAACAGGTCTCCTCAGAAGTTTCGCTATCTACAGACAAAGTGGTGATTATACAGAAGGAGGAGCGAAACTTGACTGTGTGGGACCAGGTCTCGGACCCGGTCGGGCGGTGCGAGGCACCGCTGTAAGCCCTGGATCACCGGAAAGGTCTGCGGCCCTTCAGGCCGCCTGACCGGGTCGAAAGTCTCGGTCCCACACAATCGCAAAGCTACTTGGCCGCCGCGGCAACCGCTCCGAATACTTCCGCTTCCAAACTGTCGGTTGTGGTCTGATCCAGGCTCTCGGTAATCACTACAGTGTCCCCCCGCACGTCGATGACGACAGGTCCGTCCTCCGTGAGCCAGGCGCGCTTGCCGGTCAGATGATCTAACGGGTCGGTCTTGATCCCGGCCTCTTGCACGACGTCGTGAACATGCAGGTATCGTTTGCCTAGTGCCGAGGCATAGATCGCGGCAAAACTGGACGCCTTCTCTGGACTCGACCAGCGCGAGGCGTACAGCAGACCCAGCGGGGCGGCCGGATCGGCCTTGGAACGCACCGCATAGTAGTAGCCGCCTCGCCAGTGAGGGTACATCCTGTTCGAAACCTGAGCGCCGGCATATTCGTCAACCAGCACGGCCACATCAAACTCTCCGACAGCGCCCACATCGAAACGCTCGTAGTTCTCGAACACCTGCCGGAAGTCGGGGACAGTCATCGGCTCCACATGTTCGCCGGAAAGATAAGTCTGTGGTTCCATGATCTGCCGCGTGCTCCGCGGAGGATTCCGGAAGAGTTCCGCAAAGGCCTTGTCTTTCCCGCCCTTAATCAACAGGTCGGCGATAAAGTCGATGCCGTAGCGATACGGGAAGGTCAGCGCCTCCTTCATATAGATGGGCGCATTACGGAATTGCACGGCGTCGGCGGTACCGACCAGCATGCCATCCTTCAGGGCCTGGACCACTTGCGGCGAGTCCTTCAGCGAGAGGCCCATGGGCTCCAGCATATAATCCACGAGCACAACCATGGCCTGGCCTTCGACGACGGCTTGACGCGTGGTGCTGACCTCGTCGTTCTCGATGTCCTGAACCGTTATTACCTTCTTCTTGGCGAGGTCGGCGTCGACCGGCTTCATATATTTTTCGAGATTGAAAGACTGGTCCTGCAGCGCATGCGTCAATTCGTGCGCCAGGACCGGCTTTTGCTGGTCAGCGCCCAGCCAGTCGAGGAGATTCACCGTCCTGGTCTTGGGATCGTAGTACCCCGCGACCTGCTCTTTCAGGAGCACGATCAGAAACTTCCCGAGGTCGAAGTCTCGCGGCAGCAATCCAAACTTCTTGAGCACCAACTCGGAGCGTCGCAGGCGCTTGGCATCTTCGTCTTCTCTGGTGTGCCTGCTGACATACGATTCGACTTGGTCGCGGCTGACAAGTTGACGCTTGACCTCACGTTTGATGGGATAGAGCGTGTCTTTGCTGGCAAAACGCAGAATCTCGTCCACCGAGCGGAAGAGTTTCTCCGCCTCCTGCGGCGAAATCTTCTGTTGCTCTGGGGCGGCCGACTCAGTTGTTTGTGACTTGGCTTGTGCGGTCGCGGACGACTCGCCCGCGGCTTTCTGTTTCTCTTCGGACTGCCCCGCCTGTGCCTGCCCATAAACAGCAAGCAGCGAAACGAGCAGAAGCAATATCACAATCGCCGTCTGACATCGCTTGCCAGCAATTTTTAAATTAGCCATTGAGATGAGTCTATACTTTTCGCATGAGCGTCAATCTATGGGCCTCAACTGAACACGCACTCGACTATCTGGGCCGCGCCGACTCGATCCCGCACCGGGTCGAAGGCGAGTCGACGCTTCTCGAATTTATTCCGCCAACCGCAAAGCGGATTCTCGATCTTGGCACCGGAGACGGGCGGCTTCTCGCCCTGGTCAAAATCAAGCGTCCGGACGCCATTTCCATCGCCGTGGATTTCTCGCCCGCCATGCTGGATGCGGCACGCCGGCGTTTTGCCGACAATCGCTCGGTTACGGTTTTGGCCCACAATCTTGAAGACGCGCTTCCCGACCTGGGCAGTTTTGACGTCGTGGTTTCGAGCTTCGCTATTCATCATCTCATCCACGAACGCAAGCGCGCCCTTTACGCTGAGATTTATGCATGCCTCGCCCCCGGTGGCGTATTTTGCAATCTCGAGCATGTAGCGTCCGTGACGCCAGAGCTTCACCAAGAATTCTTGAGCTGCATCGGGTGCACATTGGACACTGAAGACCCTTCGAACAAACTGCTGGATCTGCAAATCCAACTGCGATGGCTGCGCGAGATTGGCTTCCGGGACGTGGATTGCCACTGGAAATGGCGTGAACTGGCCCTGCTGACCGGCCGCCGGAGTTGACCTGCTTATGTCGGACACCGCCCCGCCAATCCGCGGCTGTGTTCTTTCAGAAGGGCTACGAACAGCCGATGGGCGATATTCGTCCGCCCATCCCGAATTCGTGGTCGATGAGGCGCCACAACGCCTAACTCCGGTCGCTTGAAGCTTGCTGTCGGTAGCGCTGAAAGGCGTGCCCTTCCACGGCGCCGCGGCCGCCCGCGGCGACGTCATGCTTATCTGGATGCTGGAACGTTTTGGAAATCGGTCGCGATTAGTATTCCTTGGGAGCAAGGGCGGATCTCGTTCAGCCCCGTGATCAGGCGCAAAAGTCCGACGTTTACGGTACGGTGGAAGAGCACGGCTTCCAGCCGTGCGACAAGCGTCGCGACAGGAGGCGGCTTTAGCCGCAGTGGCGCGTTCTTGTCGGAATCGAGTCAGCTTCCCACTCTCTTCGTCACCCACGCCCCCGCTTCCCGAGTCCCGAAGCCGCCACCGATATCCTGCGTAGTCTTCTTTTGTCTCACCGCTTCGAGCACGGCGGCTTCGATCTTTTCAGCCTCCGGCGTCATCCCCAAGTGCGCCAGCATCATCGCCGCTGTCAGGATCGCGCCCAACGGATTGGCTATGTTCTTTCCCGCAAGCGGCGGCGCGGAGCCGTGTACCGGCTCGAACATTGACGTCTTTCCCGGATGAATATTCCCACTTGCGGCCATACCGAGCCCACCCTGCAGACCGGCGGCCAAGTCGGTGACGATGTCGCCAAACATGTTGTTGGTCACGATCACGTCGAACTGCCTTGGATCGCGCACCATCTGGGTGCAGAGGGCGTCCACGTACATGTGCTGGGGCGTGATTTGCGGATACTCGCGGCTTACCTCCTTGAACACTCGTTGCCACAATGCTCCGGCGTAGGTCATGGCATTCGACTTATCGCACATGAGGACGCTTTTGCACCTCC
>Ga0134128_10007125_pt1 | contig 13507 bp, 11 predicted proteins | sample KB31754_FD_96462 | JGI IMG/M metagenome (GOLD analysis project Ga0134128, IMG submission 96462) | Terrestrial soil microbial communities with excess Nitrogen fertilizer from Kellogg Biological Station, Michigan, USA - KB3-175-4 | ecosystem: Environmental > Terrestrial > Soil > Unclassified ... | reverse complement strand
CGTCGAAGTGTTCCGTCTCGGAACAATATCGCCGTCAAGCTTGCTCCGATGCGGACCGGAGCGACTTCGTCGCGCTGCGGAGAACGCCAGAAAGATCAGCCTGTTATCGGCTTGGCACAGCCCTTGCTCACTTACTTTCTGAGACGGCGCGTCAGCGCCAAAGCCAAAAAAATAAAAATCGCCAAAGGGGAGAAACAACTACATGAAAGCCGCGGTGCTCCATGCGTTCGATGAAAAGCTGACGGCAAAGGAGTTTGTCAAATACGAGGACGTGACAGACCCGAAGATCGCGCGACCGATGGACGTGATCGTTCGCATCGGCGGTGCGGGTGTCTGTCGCACGGATCTGCATATCGTCGAAGGCATCTGGCGCAGCAAGGTTGAGGTAAAACTTCCGTACATCATGGGGCACGAGAACGCCGGCTGGGTCGAGGCGATCGGGCCGGGCGTCGAGGGTGTCAAGGTCGGCGACAGCGTCATCTGTCATCCACTGGTGACCAGCGGACATTGTCTCGCATGCCGGCGCGGCGACGACATGCACGCGCTGGACAGCGCGTTTCCGGGCATCAACGCCAACGGCGGTTACGCGCAATATCTGCTCACGGGCCAGCGCTCTCTCATCAAGCTGCCGAAGTCGCTGGCGCCGAAAGATGTCGCTCCATACACCGACGCGGGGCTGACGGCCTATCGCGCTGCCAAGAAAGCATCCCGCCATCTGTTGCCCGGCGAATATGTCGCGGTGATCGGCGCGGGCGGACTTGGCCATATCGGCATCCAGGTGCTCGCGGCGCTCTGTGCGGCGGAAGTCATTGTGATCGACCGCGCCGAGAAGTCGCTCGATCTCGCCAAGGAGTGCGGCGCGCATCACCTCGTTAAAGCGGACGGCAACGAAGTCGAAGCCGTGCTGGCGCTGACCGGCGGTCGCGGCGCAGAAGCCGTGATCGATTTCGTCGGCGAGGGAGATGCGATCGCCAAAGGCCTCTCGATGACGGCGAACGGCGGCTACTATTACATCGTGGGCTATGGCGGCAAGATCGAGCTTCCGACCATCGACATGATCACGACGGAAAAGACCATCGTCGGCAATCTGGTTGGTACTTACGCCGAACTGGTCGAACTGATGGCGCTCGCCGATCGCGGCCTCGTTCAACTCCATACCAGGGAATACAAGCTCAGCCAGGCCAATGACGCGTTGCACGACCTGCATCATGGACGCATCCATGGCCGCGCCGTTCTGATCCCATGAGAAATTGACCGCAACATGCTCTGCCTCAGTCCGGACTATCAGACGCGAGTAATGCGAGTGACAGACGCCAGCGGGCGCAAACCACAGATTACCGCCGAGGAAGCTGCCGAACTGCAGCGTGCCCGGGAGCGGATGATTGCCCGGCACAAGCTGATCGCTGGGATGATTCGCAACAATGAAATGCAATTGAAGAACGAGAGCGCCCGCGGCGGCGCGGAAATCGAGCTCGAATGCGCCATGCGCGATATGGCGCGGCCCGGTGCCGGGACCGAAGCGCAGGCCGAATTGGAGAGGGCGACTGCGCGTCTGCAGGCGCTTCGTGAGGAGCATCAGCGCCTGGTGGCCGAGCGTGAATGGCTCAATGCGTCTCTGCTGGAATTTGAAAGTGGTCCTTCGTCCGGTGAACACCAACGTTCGGGGCATGCGTGATGGGAAATATAGGGATCAAGGCGCCGGGAAACGTGAAGCCAACCGGACGAGAGCATGCGCCATCCCGGCAGCCGGGATTGAGTGAAGAAGACAGGTCGAAAGACGCCTTCTTCGTTCAAATCGCGGAAATCGCCGAGGCAATGATGGCGCGGCACGGCAACGACTTCGCAATAGGCGCCTTCGTGCTTGCGGCGAAGTTCGTCGCCGAAGGCAAGCCGCTCATCAACCAACCCCACGGAGGCGGAGAGGCGACCGACGTCGTCAAGCCGATCTGAACAGGAAACGTGATTTCGCAAATCAAAGTGCATTTACCGAACTCAAAGTTTGCTTTCCGCACGGCTCGATTTCAGGAACGCGATCAAGAGACCAAGGGTTTCGACCCGAGGACTACAGCGAAAATGGCGACGCTAACGCAACGTTGAAAGGAGATGGAAATGACTGCAGGTCTAACGCTGAACAAGATTACGGCGCAGAGGGGCATAAGCATTGCCGAAGCGGCAAACCGTGTCGCGGACCTTGGCTGGACGCCAAGCTACGTGCAGGAGGCCATGACCTTCCCGACCGACTACAAGATATCGAAGACGCCGCGCGACCCGATGAAGCAGGTCCTGCGTTCGTATTTCCCGATGCAGGAGGAAAAGGACAACCGCGTTTACGGTGCGCTGGATGCGGCGTTGCGTGGCGACATGTTCCGCAACGTCGAGCCGCGATGGGTGGAATGGATGAAGCTGTTCCTGGCGATCATCCCGTTTCCGGAAATCTCGGCGGCGCGTTCAATGGCGATGGTCGGTCGGCTGGCGCCCGGTGAAGAGCTGCGCACCGGATTTACGATGCAGATGGTCGATGAGTTTCGCCACTCGACGATCCAGATGAATCTCAAGAAGTGGTACATGGAAAATTATATCGATCCCGCCGGGTTCGATATCACAGAAGCCGCGTTCGGAAAATGCTATGCCACCACGATTGGCCGTCAGTTCGCTGAAGGCTTCCTGACCGGTGACGCGATCACCGCCGCCAACGTATATCTGACGGTGGTAGCGGAAACCGCATTCACGAATACGCTGTTTGTGGCGATGCCTTCGGAAGCGGCGCGCAACGGCGACTATGCGCTGCCGACGGTGTTCCTGTCGGTGCAGTCGGACGAATCCCGCCATATCGGCAACGGTCATTCCATGCTGATGGCGATGATCAACGATCCGTCGAACCATCAGTTGCTGGAACGTGATCTGAAGTATGCGTTCTGGCAGAACCACGCGATTGTCGATGCCGCGATCGGGACCTTCATCGAATACGGCACGACCAACCGCGACAAGAACAAGGAATCCTATGCGGAGCTTTGGCACCGCTGGATCTATGAAGACTATTATCGGACCTACATGCTGCCGCTCGAAAAGTACGGCATCAAGATCCATCACGACGATGTCGCCGCCGCCTGGGATCGGATCGTCAAGAAGAACTACGTGCACAAGACCGCGCAATTCTTCACGGTCGGCTGGTCGGCGAACTTCTGGCGTATCGAAGCCCAGACCGAAAAGGACTTCGAGTGGTTCGAGCACAAGTATCCGGGCTGGTATGCCGAATTCGGCGACTTCTGGAAATGGCATGCCAAGCTGAGCGTTCCCGGCGAGACCAATATCCTCTTCAACAGCGACGTTGGCTATACATACCCGCATCGTTGCTGGAGCTGCATGGTCCCCTGCCTGATCCGTGAAGACTTCGTCTGCGACGAGGTTGACGGCAAGATGTACACCTATTGCTCGGAAGGGTGCCGCTGGACCCACAAGGTGGCGTTTGCCGCCGAGTATGAAGGCCGCGCCACGCCGGCAATGGGCCGCTTCAGCGGTCGCCGTGAATGGGAAGATTGCTATCACGGCTGGGACATCGCCGACGCGATCAAGGATCTCGGATTCGTCCGACCCGACGGCAAGACCCTGGTCGCTCAGCCGCATCTTCGCTTCGAGGCCAAGGATATGTGGACGCTCGATCACGTGCGCGGACACCAGCTTGGCAGCCCGCTCCGTGGATTCCGCGCGCTCTCGCCGGCAGAGCGTGAGGTCGCGACGGCCGAATATCGCAAGGGCTTCAAGATCAATCCTTGCCATTAGGCACGACAACGGGAAGGGGCCGCTCCGGCGGCCCCTTTGCCCGGGAGCGGCTTGACGCCCCGGCTACTCAGTTTGATCGCGACGACGATAAGGCCAGGATGATGACGGAAGCGCAGGTTCACAGGGTTCGGTTCGAGCCGGTAGGCGTCGAGATGGAAGTGGAAGAGGGTGAAACCGTGCTTGACGCGGCGTTTCGTCAGGGAATCTCACTGATGCACGGCTGCAAGGAAGGACAATGCGGCAGTTGCAAGTCAAAGCTGATTGAAGGCGACATCGAACTGCTGAAATACTCGACTTTCGCCTTACCCGATTATGAGAGCGAAACCAGCCACGTCCTGCTGTGCCGCACCCACGCCTACAGCGATGTCAGTTTCGAGCTGCTCAATTACGATGAAGACCTCCTCAGCCGGTCGATCGCGGTAAAGGCATTTTCCGGACGGGTCGCAAAGATCAGTGCATTGACGTCCGACATCAGGTTGCTGGAAATCGAAATCGAGACGCCCCTGAAATTCTGGGCCGGCCAATATGTCGATCTGACGCTCCGGGACGGCGACATTACTCGTGCTTTCTCCATGGCGAACCCGCCCAGCGACGGCACGAACCTGCGCTTCATCATCAAGAAGTATCCAAATGGGGCGTTTTCGTCGCAACTCGACGGCAAGCTGAGCGTCGGCGACGTCGTTATCGCCAAGGGGCCGTATGGGACCTGCTTCCGTCGGGAAGCGAGACCCGGCCCGATGTTGTTGATCGGCGGCGGCTCAGGGATGTCGCCGCTGTGGTCGATCCTGGCCGATCACATCGCAAGCGAAGAGCAAAGACCTGTCCGGTTCTTCTACGGGGCCCGGACGCGCGCCGACCTCTTCTACCTCGAGGAGCTGGCAGCGATCACGGCGCAACTGGAGGATTTCAAGTTCATCCCGGCGTTGTCGCACGCGGAAGCGGATGGTGAGTGGGACGGGGAGACCGGCTTCGTCCATGAAGTCGTCTTGCGCCATCTGCGGCAGGAAAAATTGACCGGCGCGATCGACGCCTATGCCTGTGGGCCGACGCCAATGATCGATGCGGTGTTGCCGGTCTTGCAAATGAATGGCGTCGAACCGGACCACATCTATTTCGACAAGTTCACGCCGGCGGTGCGATGACGGCGTTCAAAGTTCGTCGCAGCAGAGAATAGCAAAAGGGAGTTGGCAATGAGCGCACAATCGAGCAGAGCGGCAACGAAGCCGGCAGTCGTCAAATCCGGCGCCGCGGGGGCGGCGACGTTTCCGGGCTCCGACAGTCGCAAATACAACTATTTTGAACCCAAGGGTCGCAAGGCGACGCACTACGAAGACATGACGGTCGATGTTCAACCCGACCCCGAGCGCTATCTCCTGCAGGATTGGATCATCTCCTTTCCCGATGGAACGCCGACCTACAGCAAGGACTGGACCGCCGCAAAGAGCTCCAATTGGCATAAATTCCGCGCCGTTGACCAGGAATGGGAGCGCACGCATTACCAGCGTCAGTCAACGATCTGCGGCATGGTGCAGAACACCATCGAAAACGGCCGGAAGTCCGGTGCGCCCGCGCGCTTCGATGCGGCCTGGGTGAAGATATTGCAGAACCATCTCGGCGCCTACAAGCATGCCGAGTTTGGTCTTGGCACTTCGACCATGCAGGCGCAGCGCTACGGCTATACGCAGATGGTCAACAACGCGATCCTGACCAACTCTTCCTACAAGCTGCGCTTCGCGCAGGATATCACGCTCTATCTGAGTGAAATTGGTCTCGACCTCCCTGGCTTCGACACTGCCGCCGGCAAGCAGCACTGGCTGGAGGATCCGATCTGGCAGGGTGCGCGCAAATCGGTTGAATCGGTCATGGGCTCAAATGACTACCTGGAGCAATATTTCGCGACCAACGTGGTGTTTGAGCCGCTGGTTGGCGAGCTGTTCCGCTCCGGATTCCTGATGCAGGCGGCCTCGGCGCAGAACGATTTCATCACCCCGGCGGTCGTCTCCGCGGCGGAGGCGGATTACGAGCGCAATCTCGCCAACACCGTCGAGTTGTTCCACATCCTCGGTACGGATCCGACATTTGGCGCGCAAAACGTTGCGCTGTTCAACAAGTGGCTGGCAAAACACGCCGAGCTCGCGCTTGACGCCGCCAATCGTCTGCAACCGATCTGGTCGCAGCCGCGCGTCAAAGTCGCGACGTTCGGCGATGCTTTGGGGCACGCGAAGAACCGCATCAAAGGAATTGCCGCCGAGCTTGGCCTGAGCGTTCCAGCCAGCCTCGCATCGTAGTCCGGCAACGGCCCCACGTCATTAACTCAATCCTTCAGGAGACCCACATGCTGCGCGAGAATGACAACATCTTCAAATCGATGAAAGACATCACGTTCGAAGACACGGTGTCACATCAATGCGGAGTCACGATGAACGACAGCGTCGAGGCACGCGCTATTGCCGAAGTCATGAGCCGCCATGATCATATCAAGGTGACCTACATGCCCGCGATGATCCGCATCGACGGCGACGGCACGATGGAATTCAAGATGGACGAGATTTCGGAAGAGCTGGGTCGAGTCATGACCCCGCATCTCTTCGAAATTTCAACCTCGACGCATTACGGGCGCATGGTGATGACGGATGACAACACCGTCATGCTGTTCGGCGATATGAACGAGATGATGAAATACATCGTTTGAAGGTCACTGCGAGCAATGCCTGGCCGGCGTGGGAGCCGGCCAGGTCAATTCGGCTACGCCGATGGCGGGCCTCATGAAACCTAAATTCGAGCGGGAACAGGGAGAACGCCATGTACAGGACAGCCAAGGGCGAAGAAATTTTCGTCATCGATGGGCATACGCATTTCTGGGACGGAAGCCCGGCAAACCAGAAAAACATCCACGGCAAGCAATTCATCGATTGCTTCTATGCCTACCATTCAAACCTGAGCCCGCCGTCCGAGAAGTGGGAAAAGGAGAAGTTCGAGAAATACGACGCGAAGACGATGTTCGACGACCTGTTCGTGACCGGCTACGACGATATGGCCATTCTGCAGCCGACCTACCTCACCGATTTCTATAAAAACGGCTTCAACACGACCGAGCGCAATTCGGCGATGAAGAAGAGCCATCCGGATCGGTTCATTTTGAACGGTGCCTTCGATCCGCGCGACGGCACCAAGGGCCTGGAAGATTTGCATGCCCTGTCTGAAAAGCACAAGCTCAAGGGCGTCAAGCTCTACACCGCGGAATGGCGTGGCGAATCCAAGGGCTACAAGCTGACCGACAAGGCGTCCTACAAATACCTGGAAGCGGCGCAGAAACTCGGTATCAAGAATATCCACGTTCACAAGGGACCGACCATTATTCCGCTCAACCGCGATGCGTTCGATGTCGCTGATATTGATGACGTCGCCACGTCGTTCCAGGATTTGAACTTCATTGTCGAGCATTGCGGCCTGCCGCGCCTCGACGATTTCTGCTGGATCGCGACCCAGGAAACCAATGTCTACGCCGGTCTGGCTGTGGCGTTGCCTTTCATTCACACGCGGCCGGGATATTTCGCTCACGTCATTTCCGAGCTTCTGTTCTGGGTTGGGCCTGACAAGATCCTTTACGGCAGCGACTACGGCATCTGGACGCCGAAATGGCTGATCGACAAGTTCATGGCATTCGAAATTCCCGCTGACGTCACCAAGGAGACCGGTTCTGTCTTGTCGATGGAGACGAAGACCAAGATTCTCGGTCTCAATGCCGCGCGCCTCTACGACATTGATGTCGAGGCCCAGAAGAAGAAGATCAGGATGGGTCGCGGCTATGCCCACTTGCCCGAAGCCGTCCACGCACCAAGGTGATCGCCATGAACGGGGACGCTGAAGGGTCGGACGGGCCACGTAACCGTCCGACCCATGACAGCAGGCAGGCTGAAGTATGGGCATGCCTGCAAGGCGTGATGGATCCGGAACTTGACGAGTCGGTTACCGACTTGAACTTCGTCACCAAAGCGGATGTGGACTCCAAAAATCGGGTCCACATCGAATTCCGTCTGCCGACCTATTGGTGCGCCGCCAATTTTGCGTTCTTGATGGCAGACGACATGCGCCGTGCCGTGGGCGCGCTGGACTGGGTCGAAGGCGTCGGCGTGGTGTTGGGCGAGCACATGTATGCCGACAAGATCAATGCGGGTCTCGCCGAGGGACTGTCGTTTCAGGCGACCTTCGGTGCCGAGGCCGATGGCAGCCTCGACGAATTACGTCAGACGTTCCTCGTAAAGGCGTTCCAGCGCCGGCAGGTCGCGCTGCTTAATCACCTCATCGCAATGGGACACTCGTCCGCAACGATCGTCAGCCTGACGCTAACGGAGCTCGGTCGCCTGCCGGTCGACGATGACGGTGAAAAACTGTTTTTGCGTTATCTTGAGCGGCGCGCCGTCGTTGGTCAGCCAGGTGCCGCTGCGCTGGCCTTTATCGATGCAAAGGGAGTGCACCTGAAAGCCGACGGCCTTGCTGGCTACGTTTCGGACCTGCGGCGTGTCGGCATCAATGTGGAATTCAACGGCGCACTCTGCCGCGGTCTGCTTTCGGCGCGTTTCGATCTTGAGACGCCATTCGCGCCGAAATCGAAGACGTTGTCGGCACCTCCGGACACGCAACACGTGCCCTGATGCCGAACCAGGAATGAGTCCAGGATAAGACGGCCCCGTTGTAAAAGTTGAGGACATCCAATGCCGAAAATCATGCTGCATGATGAAGCCGCAAGAGCCGCGCTAGGTAGGGGCGTCGCCAAACTCGCCAAGGCGGTGCGGGGTACGCTCGGTCCGAAGGGCATGAACGCGATCATGGATCGTCCAATCGGCACGCCGATCGTGTCGCGGGATGGCGTCAGTATCGCCAGCGAGATCGAACTGGAATGCCCGTTCGAAAACATGGGTGCGCAGGTGCTGCGCGAAGTCTCAAAGCAGACCAATGAGGAGGCGGGAGACGGCACCACGACCGCCACGGTGCTCGCCGACGTTCTGGTGCAGGGAGGCCTGGGATGCCTCGCGGCTGGTGCCAACCCGGTCGAGCTGGTCGAAGGGCTCGAACTGGCGGTCACCGAGACCGTCGGGGCGCTGAAGCGCTCGGCGAAATCCTTGCAGGGCTCCGCCGGCCTGCGCGCCGTAGCGAGCATTGCTGCCAATGACCTGGCGCTTGGAGAAATGGTAGCCGAAGCTTTCGAGCGAGCCGGCAATCACGGGATTGTCGCGGTGGAATTTGGCAATACGGTTGAGACGACGCTGGAGATCGTTGAAGGCATGGCCTTCGATCGTGGCTATCTCTCGCATCACATGGTCACGGATGTGGAGAAGATGCAGGTCGTTCTCGACAATCCGTTCATCCTCATGACGGATCACAGAATCCAGACCGGCGAACAGTTGGCTGGGGTGATCTCGCTCATCGAAAAGAGCGGGCGGCCCCTGCTGATCGTTGCCGAAGAAGTGGCGCCGCCCGTGATCATGCAACTGCTGGCGCGTCGGGCGAAAGCCAATTTCAGGGTTGCCGCGGTCCATCCGCCTGAATTTGGTCATTGGCGCAAGGCGATGCTCGAGGATATCGCGATTGCTACCGGAGGCCGCGTCATTTCAGTCGATCTCGGTGGGAAACTCGAAACGGCGGAACTGCACGACCTCGGTTCCGCGCGCCAGGTACGCATCTCCGCCTCGAAAACGCTGATCACGGCCGGAGGCGGCGATCAAAAGAAGATCGCAGCGCGCCGCGACCAGGTCATGCGCCAATACGAAGCCGCACCCGAAAATATCGAGCGGGACAAATTCCAGGAACGAATCGCAAAACTATCCGGCGGAACAGCGATGATCCTCGCGGGCGGTGCGACGCCGGTCGAGCAAAAGCGCCGCACCCAATTGATCGAAGATGCGATTAACGCCACCCGGGCGGCGATAGAGGAGGGTATTGTCCCGGGAGGCGGCCTCGCCTTGCTCAAGATCGCTCCAAAGCTCGACGAGCTGATCAACAGGCTGGACGGCGGCGCCAGGCAGGGGGCCGAGCTGCTGCAACGTGCGCTCAGTCGCCCACTCTTTTACATTGCGGCCAATGCAGGCTTGAACGGTGAGGCGGAGGTTGCGAAGATTTCCAAAGGCACGAACGGCCATGGGCTCGACGCTCGCAACGGCGCAGCCGTCGATCTCGTCGAAGCCGGCATTATCGATCCGGTCAAGGTTTGCTACAGTGCGGTTCGCAATGCGGCCTCGGTGGCCGGCCTGATCCTGACGACGCAGACGTTGATCGCCAAGAAGCCAGACGACTACGATCCAACCGCTGGGCCAGCTCGGGGTGGCGGCGCAGAGCTGCTTTGATACCCGGAGCTTGATGCGATCAAATTAGTCGCCATCGGCTCTGGATGCTTGATGGAGCATCATGTCCGGCAAATGCTCCGTTGCCATACTCGAAGCGCGGGCGGCTCGACGTGCCTGCAGCTCATCCGGGCTTCTTTTGCGCAAGTGCTCGATAGATGGTATTTCTCGAGACGCCGAGACGTCGTGCGGTCTCGCTGATGTTTCCGGCGGTCTCGGCATACACCACGAGGATTCGGGCCCGCTGTATGTCGTGGAGCGATCCGGCTTCCGCCTGCGGGGGGCGATCGATCATGGCCTCCATGCCGGCCTCGTTGATGGGGCCGTCAGCGCCGGCGATGGTGAAGCGTGCCAGTATATTGCGCAGCTCGCGGATATTGCCGGGCCAGGGACGTGCGGCAAGACGCGCGATGGTAGCTGGCGTGATTTCGCAATTTGGATCGATAGCACCGAGCAGGTGGTGAACGATGGCATCGAAGTCATTGCGATCGCGAAGTCTCGGCAGGGTCACCTCGAGCGTATTGAGGCGATAGAGCAGATCGGACCGGAAGTGCCTTTCGGCGATGGCCTTATCAAGGCTGGCGTTCGTGGCGGAGATGAGAAAGACATCGACCTTGGATCGGAGGCCGCCAACGGGGCGCACGGTCCAGTCGTCAAGCAGGCGCAGGAGCACGGCTTGCAGCGCGACCGGCATGTCGCCGATCTCGTCCAGGAAGAGTGTGCCTCCGTCAGCCTCCTTGACGAGTCCGATTGCGCCGTTGCGTCGCGCCCCGGTGAAAGCGCCTTCGGCATAACCAAAGAGTTCGGCCTCGATCAGGCTTTCGGGCAGGGCGGCGCAATTGACGGGGACGAAGGCGCCGGTTCGTCCGCTGGCGACATGGGCGTGGCGAGCGAGCTGCTCCTTGCCGGTACCGGTTTCACCGCGAATGAGGATCGGCATCTTGCGCGCTGCCGCGGTCTCGACCTGACGGACGATGGCCCGCACTGCCGGATCCTGGGCGACGAATCCGGAGGTTGTACTTCCGAGGTTACGCTGAAAAGGCTGAGTTGTCCGCGTCGCCTCTTTCCGAGGAGCCGAAGAGTTCGCGATCTCGCGGCGTTCAAATTCGGGTGCCAGGCTTTGGATGTCGCGATCAGCGATCGGCTGGCGTCGCCGAGCATGCAACACCACTATGGCGCCGATGCCGGAGCTTTCGTTCTCGACGAGATCGAAGCTCGCGTTTGGAAGCAACTCCTTTAACTTGCCCGGCCACTCATCGAAGGAGAGCGTCTTTAAAAAGCGGGTCGGTGCATCGTTGCGAATGCCACGATGGTCGTTTCGCAGAGCGCTCAGGGCGCGCTCGGTGGCATGAAGGATGATGCCTCGACGGTCGAGCACGATACACTCGTCGCTCGACCATAGCGATCTCTTGGCGAGAAAGCGGCACAGCAACTCCTCGTGTTCTTGTCGGACTGATTGCGCCAACACGCTTTCCACATGATGGCCGACAGCGACAGCCAAAGCGAGGCTCTGCGGATTGAACAAGCTTGCGGGCCCGGAGATGTCCACAATGCCAAGCAGTTCGCCATCGGTAGGATCGTGGATCGGGACCGCAGCACAGGTCCAGCGCTGCACCTTCGAGCAAAAATGCTCAGCGCCCCGGATTTGAACGGGTTTCGATTCCGCGATCGCAGCGCCGATAGCGTTGGTTCCAATGTCGGCCTCGCTCCAGCGTCCTCCATGTTCCAGGTGAACCGCGCGACCGGCGTCAATGACCCTGTCATCGCCCTGGGTATCGATGATCAAGCCGCTGGGATCTGTGAGGATCATGATAGAATTTGCATCGCTCAAGAATGTCTTCGAATTCTCGAGGGCGCAGCGGGCGGCATGACGGAGCGGCGCATTCTTGGAGCGGTGACGGAACAATTCGGCGTCTGCAACAAGCGGTGCCCGCGCGCGATCGATCGTGATCTGATGGTTCTTGGATCGCTGCCACGATGCTGCGACCGATGATCTCAGATCGGACGCAAGAGTTCCGCGTTCGACGAACTTCTCCCAAGCGACCAGCACTTCTCGTTGGTCCATCCCGGCTCCTCCCAGGGTGAGAAGGTTCGAGCCCCGCTCGTTGACGGGCCTCGCATTTCAATCGCGCTCAATGCGGGCTGCTTGTCGCGATTGCCGCTTTCATCGCGAAAAGCCCAACGTCAAAACCCATCAAGGCCCCCGGACTGCCGCCTGTATCGGGTCGAATAGCTGTCACACGTGTCGCGAGGACGGCCGCGCCATCCAATCAAACCACCCATCCGGCGTTCATTTCCCAGATGTCTCCAGCGGCTCTTTCCCTACCGCTGACAAGTTTAACCTATACTTCGTGGCTACTTCACGCAAAGGAGGAGCCCGGTGGCCGGATTCTGTTGTTTGCGGTCGGATTTGAAGCGTGCAGCGCAGCATCCAGAGATCGATCGGCGCATTATTCGTTCGGGAGCCCCTTTTATTCCATCGTGCAACAGCCCGCTACTACACCGTCCGCGCCCGCAAGCGAGCGATGGTGGATACCTTCTGCCTGGCCGAGCGCAGCAACGCGCTGGAGATATCCTCGATCGGGCTTGGGATCGCTCGAGATCAAACAGCCTTTGCCTTCGGAGGCCAAACGCCGACACTACCGATCGCGTTGCGAAACCGCGCCATGGCCCTTCATGATGTCGACCACCGACCACCGACTGAAGCTGATGGAATGAAAAACAGCTTGTACATCAATGGGGATTGACTGACGCTCTCTGCGCCAGACCGCTTTGTCGGGAACGTCGCCCGGCGTGACGAGAGACCGCAGGCGAACGGCCGAGGGGCCGCCTGCGGTTGAGTGGATATCCGGGATCGCGCAGAACCATTGGTTCAAGCCGGATCTTGATCAAGCTGTTGCGTGAAAGACGTCGGGAAGCCGCCAGTGCGATGCTGGTCGCATGATACGCTTCCTCGATCTCATGACGGATGCCGTCACTATCGATTGTGGCTGTGGCGTAGACTTCTGAAAGTTTGATCAGCTCTTGGCCCGCCAGCACGATATTCAGACCCAGCAGATTCATCAGGATACTGATGGTAGGTTCACTCTCGCTCAATGCGAGAAATTGGGTGCCGAGATCGCGAAAGGTGCCTTGCGCCTCGCGCACGTTTCGCGCCGCCTGATCATATTCGTGGATCGCTTGAGTGCTGATCGCCAATTCCCTCGGCCTCGGCAGCGACATCTTTTCGAAAAACAGCATCCGCTCGAGCGCCTTGCGTCGAAGGCGAAACATGCTTCGTATCGGTTTACCGAAGAGTTCAACGGCAATCTGACCCAGAAGGACGGCGGCAGGAATCGTAATTAGGTAGACATACCACTGCATGCCGCGCCCTAATCCAGTCCGGG
>Ga0134128_10007124_pt1 | contig 13508 bp, 9 predicted proteins | sample KB31754_FD_96462 | JGI IMG/M metagenome (GOLD analysis project Ga0134128, IMG submission 96462) | Terrestrial soil microbial communities with excess Nitrogen fertilizer from Kellogg Biological Station, Michigan, USA - KB3-175-4 | ecosystem: Environmental > Terrestrial > Soil > Unclassified ... | reverse complement strand
GACCGGCTCGGATCTGTCGCCGTGCAATCGGCATCATATCGAACTTGCCAAGCGCGTGCGCGACGGCATTCTGGCGGCCGGCGGCGTGGCGTTCGAATTCCCGGTGCATCCGATCCAGGAGACCGGCAAGCGTCCGACCGCCGCGCTCGACCGCAACCTCGCCTATCTCGGCCTCGTCGAGACGCTGTACGGCTATTTCATCGACGGCGTCGTGTTGACCACCGGCTGTGACAAGACCATGCCGGCCTGCGTCATGGCGGCGGCGACCGTCAACCTTCCGGCGATCGTGCTCAGCGGCGGGCCGATGAACAACGGCTGGCATCACGGCGAGCGCACCGGCTCCGGCACCATCGTCTGGAAGGCGCGCGAGCAACTGGCGGCCGGCGAGATCGACTACGAGCAATTCATGGAGATCGTCACCTCCTCGGCGCCTTCGGTTGGCCATTGTAACACCATGGGCACCGCCTCGACGATGAACGCGCTCGCCGAGGCGCTCGGCATGAGCCTGCCGGGCTGCGCCGCCATCCCCGGCCCGCATCGCGAGCGCGGCCAGATCGCCTATGAGACCGGCAAGCGCATCGTCGAGATGGTATGGGAGGATTTGAAGCCCTCCGACATCATCACCCGGCAAGCGCTGGAGAACGCCATCATCGTCAACTCGGCGATTGGCGGCTCAACCAACGCGCCGATCCACATCAACGCCATCGCCCGCCATATCGGCGTCAAGCTCGACATCGAAGATTGGGAGACCGTCGGCCACAAGATTCCGCTGCTGGTCAACATGCAGCCGGCGGGCAAATATCTCGGCGAAGAGTTCCACCGCGCCGGCGGCGTGCCGGCGGTGGTGCATGAACTGATGAAGAACAACCTCGTCCACGCCGACGCGCTGACCGTCAACGGCAAGACGCTCGGCGAAAACTGCGCCAAGAAGGCGACCGACGATCACGACGTCATCTATCCCATCGACAAACCGATGATGCCGGACGCCGGCTTCATCGTGCTGAAGGGCAACCTGTTCAACAACGCGGTGATGAAGACCAGCGTCATCGGCGAGGAATTCCGTCAGCGCTACCTCAGCGATCCCAAGGACCCGGAGGCTTTCGAGGGCCGCGCCATCGTGTTCGAGGGGCCGGAGGATTATCACCACCGCATCGAGGACCCGGCGCTGGACATCGACGAGCGCTGCATATTGTTTGTCCGTGGCGTTGGGGCGATCGGCTATCCCGGCAGCGCCGAGGTCGTCAACATGCAGCCGCCGGCCTATCTGATAAAGAAGGGCGTGCATGCGCTGCCCTGCATCGGCGACGGGCGCCAGTCCGGCACCTCCGGTTCGCCCTCCATCCTCAACGCCTCGCCGGAGGCGGCGGCGGGCGGCGGGCTGGCGCTGCTGCGCACCGGCGACCGCGTGCGCATCGATCTCAACAAGCGCAGCGCCAACATCCTGATAAGCGCCGCCGAGCTTGCCGAGCGACGGGCGACGCTGGAGGCGCAGCCGTTCGCGTTCCCAAAGAGTCAGACGCCATGGCAGGAGATCCAGCGCTCGATGGTGGCGCAACTCGACGAGGGCATGGTGTTGAAGCCGGCCGTCGGTTTCCAGCGGATCGCGCAGACGGCGGGCGTGCCGCGCGACAACCACTGATACGGTTTTCGCCAGAAGACCCTATTCGGTTCGCGCAAACTTCCCTTTCTCTACAAGAAGTTCGCGCGATCGTTTTCGAGTCCTTGACTCGGAAACCGTATCACGCCCCGCGTCCCTTCAACCGCGCGGGCGCGCCTGAAGCGTGAGCCAGTTGGCGATCTCGCGGCGGCGCGCCGCCGCATCGAGGATGTCCTGGCCGATATCGAAACGCCAGGCGATGTCGCGGCGGGCAGGCGAAGCCTCCAGCGCGACGAGGTCGCGCGCGTAAGCTTCGAGATCGGCGAGCGAGGCGAACAGGCCGTCGTCGACGAGACGCTGGCCGTAGCGGCGCACCACTGCGGCGATGTCGGCGAGGCTGTATTCGGGATGGTATTGCACCGCCCAGACGACGCTGGCCCCGGCGCGGATTTCCGCCGCTTGCACTTGGCTCATGGCGTTGGTCGCGGTGACGGCAGCGCCCGGCGGAAGGGTCGCGACCTCGTCGGCATGGATGGCCGGCGCGTCGAAGGCCAGGCCGCGCCCGCTGTGCAGGGGATGGGCGCGCCCGGCGTCGGTCAGCGTCACCTTGCGGGCGAAACCGACCTCGCGGCCGCGCGGATTGGCGCGCACCTCGCCGCCGGCCGCGACGGTGGCCACTTGCAGGCCCCAGCAGGAGCCGAACATCGGCAGCCCCAGCGCGAACGCGGCGCGGGCGAATTCGACCTGGCGCAGCGATTCCGGCTCGCGCAGGTGAATGGTCAGCGACGAGCCGGTAATGGCGACGCCGTCGTAGGAGTCGAGCGGCGCGGGCATCCGCGCGTCCGCGTCGGCGGGAAAGCAGATGTCGACGGTCGCCTCGGGCGCCAACTCGCGCAGCACGGCGGCGTAGCTCTCGCTCGGCGTTTGGCCGACAAAGCTCACGATCCGCCGCCGCCCCTCCGCCGAATTGCCCTCCGCGACCAGCAGACGCGCCATTCATCGCCCCCCGAGATCGCCGCGAATGGCGGCCAGCGTCAGCGCCTCGAACTCGGCCTCGCTGAGCCGGCGCGGATTGGCGCCCGCCGTCGGGTCGTTGACGGCGTCGGCGGCGATCGCCTTGGCGTCGGCCTCCTTGACGCCCATCTCGGCCAGAGTGTGTGGCACGTCGAGCTTTTTGCGAAGCCTGAGAATCCAATCCAGCATGGCGCCGAAATCCGCCTTCGGCAACGCCAGCGCGCGCGCCAGCACCGGCATCTTGGCGGCGATGGCGTCGCGGTTGGCGAGCATCACATAGGGGAACATCACGCCATTGGTCATGCCGTGGTGGGTGTCGTAGCGCGCCCCCACCGGATGCGAGACGGAATGGATCGCGCCGAGTCCCTTCTGGAACGCTGTCGCGCCCATCGAAGCGGCGGCGAACATTTGCGCGCGCGCCTCCAGATCGGCGCCGTTGGCGGCCGCGCGCGGCAGATAGGCGTCGACGATGCGCACGCCCTCGATGGCGACGCCGTCGGCGAGCGGGTGGAAGGCGTTGACGCAATAGGCCTCGAAGCAATGGGCGAGCGCATCCATGCCGGTGCCGACGGTGAGATAGCGCGGCAGGCCGACGGCGAGTTCGGGGTCTTCGATCGCCACCTTCGGCATCATGGCGGGGTGGTAGATGATCTTCTTCTGGTGCGTCGCCTCATTGGTGATGACGCCGGCGCGGCCGACCTCGGAGCCGGTGCCGGCTGTGGTTGGCACGGCGATGATCGGCGCGATGCCGGCCGCGTTGGCGCGCGTCCACCAATCGCAGACGTCTTCGAAGTCCCATACCGGCCGCGTCTGCGCCTGCATGAAGGCGACGCATTTGCCGACGTCGAGCGCCGAGCCGCCGCCGACGGCGACGACGCCGTCATGGCCGCCGGCCTTGTAGGCGGCGACCCCGGCGGCGAGATTGGCCTGCGTCGGGTTCGGCTTGACGTCGCTGAACACCGCCGCTTGGAGGCCCGCCGATCGCAACCGTTCGACGACGCCAGCGACGATGGCGGATGCGGCGAGGCCGCGATCGGTGACGACCAGCGGCTTGACGACGCCATGCGCGCGGCAGGTCTCGGCGACATCCTTGATGCGGCCGATCCCGGTCAGGATGCGGGTCGGGAAGTTCCAGGCGCTGGTGAGGAAGGCGCTCATGCTGTCGGTCTCTTCAGAGGTTGGTGCGCAGGTGATAGGACTTCGGCCGCGTCATCGCCTCGAAGCCGAGGTAGGACATGCCGGCGCCGCGGCCGGTGTCCTTGACGCCGCTCCAGGCGAGATAGGGATCGACATAGTCGCAGCGGTTCATCAACACCGTGCCGGCGGCCAGCGCGTCGCCGATGCGCTCGGCGGCGTTGGCGTCGGCGCTCCAGATCGAGGCGGTGAGGCCATAGGGGCTGTCGTTCATCAGCCGGATCGCCTCCTCGTCGCCGGAAACCTTCATGATCCCGACCACGGGACCGAAACTCTCCTCCCACATCACCTTCATCGTGTGGTCGACGCCGATGAGCGCCTGCGGAGCGAGATAGGGCGTGCCGGCGCGGTCGGCGGGGAAGGTCGAGGGGTCGACGAGCGCTTTGGCGCCCTTAGCGAGCGCCTCGGCGGTGTGGTCGCGCACGAGGGCCGCGAAGCGCGCCGCCGCCATCGGCCCCAGCGTCGTCGCGGCGTCCAGGGGATCGCCGAGCTTGTAGGCGGCAGCTACTGCGGCGAAAGCCTCGACGAAGCGGTCGTAAAGCCGCTCGTGGACATAGACGCGCTCGACGCCGCAGCAGCATTGGCCGGAATTGTAATAGGCGCCGTCGGCGACATTGGCGACGGCGTAATCGAAATCGGCGTCGGCGCGCACATAGGCGGGGTCCTTGCCGCCGAGTTCGAGGCCCAGCGTGGTGAACGTGCCGGCGGCGGCGCGTTCGATCGCCTGGCCGCCCGCCACCGAGCCGGTGAAGTTGACGTGATCGACGCCGCGTGAGGCGATCAGCCGCGTCGTTCCGGCGTGATCGAGGCTGACGGTCTGGAACAGGCCCTTGGGCAGGCCGATGCGGTCGAACGCTTGCTGGAAGCGCGCGCCGGTGAGCAGCGTTTGCGCCGCCGGCTTGAGCAGCACGGCGTCGCCGCTGAGCAGCGCCGGCAGGATCGAGTTGAGCGCCGTCAGAAAGGGATAGTTCCACTGCGCGACGACCAGTACGATTCCGGCGGCCGCGCGCTTTATCCTGCGCGTGAAGCCGGGCTTCGGCGGCGGGACGTAAGGCGCAAGCGCCGCATCCGAGATTTCGATCAGCGCCCGGCCGCGTTCGACGAAGCTGCCGATCTCGCCGCCGTAGCGCACCGGGCGGCCCATCTGCAACGCCAGTTCCGGCACGATGTCGTCGTTCATCGCCTGCATGGCGGCGAGGAAGGCGCCCATCCTGGCCTTGCGCTCGGCGAGCGGAACCTGAGCCCATTCGCGCTGCGCGCGGCGCGCCGCGCTGAGCGCCGCGGCGACCTCGGCCTCGGACATCGCCGGGCGGCGGGCGACCTCGCGCCCATCGACCGGGGAAATGCAGACAATGTCGCTCAACCGCCGCTCCTCGTCTGGCCGTCGCGCGGCCCTTCTAGCACCAGTCGCCGCAGCACGCCGTGAAGCCAGGCCGCGCCGAGTTCAAGATCTTCCGGCGCCGTCCATTCGTCGGGATGGTGGCAGAGGCCGTTGCGGCTCGGCACCGTCAACATCAGCACCGGGAGGAATGCCGCCAGCGTCACCGCGTCGTGGCCGGGCAGCGTTTCGACCGCCAGCGGCGCGAAGCCAAGCGGCGCGGCGACGGCGCGCGCCAGCGCCCCCAGGCCCTCGTCGAAGCGGCCGGGGCGGCGCAGTTCGTCGCGCTCGATGCGCCAGCTCGCGCGCGCCGTGGCGCAGGCGACCGAGACCATCTCCATAAGCCGGTCGCGCGCGGCAGCCATCGCGTCGCCCTTGGGCGAGCGTAGCTCGAAGCTGGCGGTGACGGCGCTCGGCACGACATTGGGCGAGTTGGGCGTCACCACCAGCTTGCCGACCGAGGTGTGGAGATCGCCAACCGGAGCGGCGTCGGCAAGATGGCGCACGCCGGCGATCACTTGGGCTGCGGCGTAAAGCGCGTCGCGGCGCTTGGCCATCGGCGTCGGTCCCGTGTGCGAGGCCTCGCCGAGGAAAGTGATGTCGAGTTTATGGGCGCCCCACCAGCGCTCGAAAATCCCCAGCCGAGCGCCCTGGCTCTCCAGTTGCGAGCTACATTCGACATGCAGTTCGACATAGGCGGCCGGCAGCGGCGGCGCTGAGTCGACGCCGAGGAAGCCGATGGCGTCGAGCGCCTCGCGCAGGCTGAGGCCGGCGACATCCTTGTCGGCGAGCACGGTCTCGACCGGCGTGACGCCGGCATAAGCGCGTGAGCCGAGCAGGGTCTTGAACCGCGCGCCCTCTTCGCCGGCGAAGGCGACGACCGCGAGGTTGAGCTTCGGCTTTGCGCCCGCGAGTTCGTCGCGCAGGCGTGCTGCGGCCACCAGCGCGGCGATGACGCCATAGGCGCCGTCGAAACGCCCGCCATAGGGCTGGCTGTCGATATGGCTGCCGGCGAGCGCCCACGGCGCGCCGGGGCCGGCCAGTTCCAGCAGGCCGAAGATATTGCCGACGCCATCGACGCGCACAGCAAAGCCGTCCGCCTCCATCCAGGAGACAAGCTGGCGGCGCGCCTCGCCGTTCGCCGGGGTCGCCTCGACCCGATGCACGCCGCCGTCGCCGGTGGCGCCGATGCGCGAGAAGGCTTCGAAGCGCTCGGCAAAGCGTGGCGGGCAGGCGGGGGTCATGGTTTCAGATGATCTCGAAATAGCGCGCGAGTTCCCAATCGGTGATGGCGCGCTGGAACTCGCGCTCCTCCCAGCGCCGGGTCATAGCGTAATGCTCGACGAATGTGTCGCCGAACAGGTCGCGCGCCGCCGCCGAGGCCTCGAAGCGGTTGGCGGCCTCGCCCAGCGTGCGCGGCAGCGCCCGCTCCGGCGCATGCGCCACGGCATAGGCGTTGCCTGCGATCGGCGCGTCGGGCTCGATGCGATGCTCGATTCCCCACAGGCCGGAGCCGAGCGCGGCGGCGAGCGCCAGATAGGGATTGATGTCGGCCGCGGCGACCCGGTATTCGACGCGCTGGCTCGAAGGCGCGCCGGGAATGGCGCGCAGCGCGCAGGTGCGGTTCTCGACGCCCCAAGTCGCCTCGGTGGGGGCCCAGAAGCCGGGAATCAGCCGCGAATAGCTGTTGACGGTCGGGGCGACCATCGCCAGCAGTTCCGGCATCAGCGCCTGCTGGCCGCCGATGAACCAGCGCATGACGTCCGACAGGCCCTGCGGCTTGGCGGCGTCGTGGAACGCCGGCCGGCCGTCGCGGTCTTTCAGCGACAGATGCAGATGGCCGGACTGGCCGGGATAGGCGTTCGACCACTTGGCCATGAAGGTCAGCATCTTGCCCTGGCGCTCGGCCAGCACTTTCGAGAACGTCTTGAACACCACGGCGCGGTCGGCGGCCGACAGCACGTCGCAATATTGAATCGCGGCCTCCAGCACGCCGGGGCCGGTCTCGGTGTGCAGGCCCTCGATCGGCGTATCCATATCGGCGCCGAGCTTCAGCAGCGCGTGGTGGAAATCCGCTTCGGCCGAAGCGCGCAGCATCGAATAGCCGAACCAGCCGGGCGTCCAGTTGCTGAGATTGCGATAGCCCTTCTCGCGCACGCTATGCGGGGTTTCGTTGAAGACGAAGAACTCGAACTCGGCGGCGGCGGCGGCCGAGAAGCCGAGCTTGGCGGCGCGCGCGATCGTGCGTTTCAGCAAAGTGCGCGGGCAGACGGCGGCGGTGTGGCCCTCGAAATCGCCGAGGAACAGCAGCATGTCGCCCTCTAGCGGCAGGTTGCGCGCGCTGGCGAGGTCGATGCGCACCGGCGCGTCGGGAAAGGCGGTATGCCAGCCGGTGAGCTTCGCCTTGTCGTAGAGCTGATCGTTGGAGTCCCAACCGAACACCACGTCGCAGAAACTGAAACCGGATTTGAGCGCCGAGACGAATTTGTCGCGCCCGATGTATTTGCCGCGCATGATTCCGTCGATGTCGGTGGCGGCGACCTTGACGTGGCTAAGGCCGCGCGCCTCGACCACGGCGCGGGCATCTTCGGCGGTCTTGATCTGGCGCGGGTCCATCTAAGCCGGGTTCTTTCCGTGGGAGGCGGCGATTTCGCCGAGCGCCGCGTCGCAGGCTTCCAGTAGTTGATCGGCGTCGGCGGGCGCGAACGGCAGCGGCGGGCGGACCTTCAGCGTCGCGCCGAACGCCCCGGCGGCGCCGATCAGCACGCCGCGATCACGCAAAAGGTTTATCATCGCCGTCGCCATCTCCGGCGCCGGCGTCTTTGTCTGGCGGTCGTGGACGAGTTCGACGCCGATGAACAGCCCGGCGCCGCGCACCTCGCCGATCGCCTGGCGGCGATTGGCGAGCGCGCGCAAGCCCTCGATGAGATAGCCGCCGGTGGCGGCAGCGTTTTCGATCAGCCCCTCGTCACTGAGCACGTCGAGCACCGCCAGCCCCGCCGCCGCCGCCACCGTGTTGCCGCCGAAAGTGTTGAAATAGCGGACCTCGGCGGCGAAGCGGTCGAGCAGTTCGGCGCGGGTCGCAACGCCCGCCATCGGGAAGCCGTTGCCCATCGGCTTGCCCATGGTGACGATGTCGGGGACGACGCCGTGGCGCGTAAAGCCCCACATGGCGCCGGTGCGGCCGAAGCCCGGCTGCACCTCGTCGGCGATGAACAGGCCGCCGCGCCGATGCACGGCCTCGACCGCGGCTGTGAGAAAACCCGGCGGGTCCGCGAATACGCCATCGCTGGAAAAGATGCTGTCGACAAGCAAGCCGGCGAAACGCACGCCGTTGCTTTCGAGATCGTCGATCGCCGCCTCGATCGAGGCGGCGAAGCGCTGGCCGAGATCGGCGGTCGCGGCGCGGTAGGCGTCGGGCGCGGGCACGGCGCGCACATGCGCGGCGAGCGGCCGGTTCGGCCGCGACGACGGCGAGACCTCGCTCACCGCCGCGGTGTTGCCGTGATAGGCGGCCTCAGTGACGACGAAACCGGCGCCGCCGGTCGCCGTCGTCGCGATGCGCAGCGCCAGGTCGTTGGCCTCGCTGCCGGTGCAGGTGAGCGCGAGGCGGCGGATCGGCGCCGGAAAGGTCGCCAGCAGACGCTCGGCATAAGCGTCGACGACATCGTTGAGATAGCGGGTGTGGGTGTTGAGCCGGCCCGCCTGACGCGCGATCGCCTCGACGACGCGCGGATGGCTGTGCCCGACGGCGGGCACGTTGTTATAGACATCGAGATAGCGCCGGCCCTCGACATCGAACATATGCACCCCCTCGGCGCGCGCCATCCGGATCGGGCGCTCGTAGAACAACACCGAGCGTTCGCCGAAATGGCTGAGGCGCGTGTCGACCGCCGCACCGAGCGCCGCGTCGAGCTTGCCCGCCGCGCGGGGGTCGAAAGCGTTGAGCGCCAGGATTTCCTTGTTTGCCGGCATGCCCCACCCCTGCGCCGGCGGCGTGGCCGCGCGGCGGCTTCTCCATGCCCATATGCGGAACTTTCCACAACGGCTGCGGAGTCTAGGCAATGATTTCGAGGAGAGGGTTGCGGATTATGCACAGAATGCGGGCACAACCGTCCTCTGGCGCGCCGCCGCCTGCCTCATAAACGAGGAACCTGCCACACATTCGCTGTAGACGCCCAACATTTTTTGAGCGACTATCCACGTCGCCGGTAAAGCCGGGCGAGCACTCTCAAGAGGCGCAAGACGGTGGGGACGGGAGCCGGGATGGGAAACGCGGACAGCGCCACGCTGGTCGGCGACACGAGTGGCCTGCGTCGGCCCGATCGCGACCGGCTCTCCAAATCCGCCCGCCATCAGCACATCCTCGCCCAACTCAGCGCGGCGCCGGCGCTGCGCGCCTCCGAACTCGCCGAGGCGCTCGGCGTCTCCGGCGAGACGATCCGCCGCGACCTCATGGAGTTGCACAATCGCCGGCTCATCAACCGCACTTATGGCGGCGCCGCGCGGCCGTTCGCGCACGAGCAGGCGGTCGGCGACCGCAAGGCGGCGATGGTGGCCGAGCGCGAGGCGATGGCCGCCGTCGTCGCGGCGCTGATCCGGCCCAAGGAAGTGCTGATGATGGGGGCCGGAGCGACGACCTATCACGTCGCGCGGGCGCTGGCCGTGCGCGGCCAGGACATCACCGTCATCACCCATGATTTCGCCATCGCCAGCGCGCTCGCCCCCAACCGGAGCATCCGCGTGCTGTTCTGCCCCGGGCGCTATCACGCCTCGGAAGGCTATGTGTACGGCGCCCAGACGATCCAGAGCATCAACGCCTATGAGGCCAACCGCGCCATCGTCGGGGCGACCGGGATCGGGGCGCGCGGCGTCCACGACGCCGACGACGAGGCCGGCGCGATCTATGGCGCGATGGTCAAGCGCGCCTCCGAATCCATCCTCGTCGCCGACCGCTCGAAGTTCGATCAGCCGGCGCTGACGGTGTTCGCGCAATGGGCCGACATCGACCGCCTGGTGACCGACCGCGCGCCTTCGGGGGCGCTCGCCGCCGCGCTGCGGGCGGCCGGCACCGAGGTGACGGTCGCCGAGCCCGCGGGCGCCAAGATGCTTCCGCCCAAGATGCTGCCGCCGAGGAGATGAACCGATGCGCGACCCCGAACCTGCGCCGCGCCTTTCCGCATTGCGCAGAAGCGAAATCGGCCGCGTCACCCTCTATGCGGTGACCGGCGCCGTCACCCATGGCGCGCCGCTCGAAGAGCCGCCGGCGCCGGACGGGCGTCGGCGCGAGCCGCCGTATCTGTTCGCGACGCCGATCCGCGGCGGCCTGCGCTACATCCAGCACGGCCGCTCGGAGCGCATCGGCGACGGCGAATATGTGCTGTTGAGCCAGAAGGCGTTCTTCGAGCTGGAGATCGATGGCGGCGGCGAGGCGCTGGTGGCCCACATCCCTGCCGCCGATCTCAAGGGCCGCATCGCCTCGGTCGAGGATCACGCCGGCCGGCGCTTTGCCCCCAACGAGCGGATGAGCCGGCTGCTGGTTGATCTCTTGCGCGGCGTCGACGAGGAATTCGCCGACGGCCGGCCGCCCAATCCGGAAGCGCTCGCCACCGAGATCGTCGGCTTCGTCGCGCTGACGCTCGGCGCCGAGGACCGCAGCTCCGTCATCGACGTGCGCAACGGCCGCTATCAACTTCGCCGCCGCATCTTCGACTTCATCGAGATCAACCTCGGCGACCAGAACCTGTCGCCCAAGCGCATCGCCGCCAGCAGCCGCATCTCGCTGAGCTATCTCTACAGCCTGTTCAACGACGACGACACTACGGTCGGCCAGTTCGTGCAGACCAAGCGGCTGCAACGCGCCTACGAGATCCTGGTCGCCGACGTCGCCGGGCGGCGCACGGTGTCGGAAGTCGCCTATGAGGTCGGCTTCAAGAACGTCTCGCATTTCTCGCGCAGCTTCAGCCGCCATTTCCGCATCGCGCCGCGCGATGCGCGCGTGGCGTCGCGGTTGTGCGGCGAGCGGCCGCGCCGCAGCCTCGCCGAAGGGCCGATCGCCTCGGCGCTGTGGCGGCCGGAGCGCGCCGTCGCCGCGGCGCATAGCTGACGACGTTCAGGCCCAAGGGGGACACATGCTCGCGCCGCCATCGAACGAGGCCTCGCCGGCGGAACTGCTGGCCTTCGGCAATGCGCTCGCCGACGCGGCGCGGCCGATCGCGCTGAAATATTTTCGCCAGCCGATCGGCTTCGAGCAGAAGGACGATCTCTCGCCGGTCACCATCGCCGACCGCGCCATCGAGGGCGAATTGCGGCGCCGGATCGCCGAACGCTATCCCCAGCATGGCGTGCTCGGCGAGGAACTCGGCCAGGCGCCGGGCGAGCGCTACACCTGGTATCTCGACCCCATCGACGGCACCAAGAGCTTCATCAGCGGCATGCCGCTGTTCGGCACACTGATCGCGCTCGCCGATGCGGATCAGGTGCGGCTCGGCGTCATCGACATGCCGGCGCTCGGCGAGCGCTGGACCGGCGACGGCCGCGTGGCGACGCTGAACGGCAGCCCGGCGCGCGTCAGCAAGATCGTCAAGCTCGCCGAGGCGCAGATCTATACGTCCTCGCCGGACTTCTTCCAGCCCGAGGAATGGTCGCGCTATGAGGCGCTGAGCCGGCGCTGTTTGTTCCGCCGCTTCGGCGGCGATTGCTATCAATACGCGCTGCTGGCCTCCGGCCATTGCGATCTCGTGGTTGAGACCTCGCTGAAGAGCTTCGACTTCATGGCGCTGATCGCGGTGATCGAAGGCGCGGGCGGCCTGATCCGCGACTGGCGCGGGCAGCGGTTGACGCCGGCCTCCGACGGCCGCGTCGTCGCCGCCGCGACGCCGGAACTGATGGAGCAGGCGTTGACAGCGTTGGGGCTTTAGCTTGCGTGGCTTGCGTGCTTGATCGCGCCGGCGCCGCGTACAGCGCCAGCAACGGAATCGTGGACGGCTAGCTAGCGTTGAGGCGGGGCCTTTGGACTAGGTTGTCGGTCAATAATAAAGGGCGCGGGCGACAGCCCAAGGCTTAGCAGGAGGACAGGCAAGGCAATGATCAATCGAAGAGATCTCATGCGAGGCGCCCTGGTTGGCGCGGGCGCTTTCGGATTTGGCCGGGTTAACCCGGATTTCCTGTTCAATTCCGCCTTCGCCGCCGAAAACCGCCCGGTGCGGTTTCTCGGCGCCGAGGCGCTGACCGGCAACTGGGACCCGACGACGCACACCAACCTCGGCCAGTTGATCGTCGAAGGCTTCGTCTTCGGCTACCTCACCCGTGCGCCGATGCGGCCGGAAAAGCCGGACGAATTGGTGTTCGAACTCGCGGAATCGCTGACGCCGCTCGACCAGTACACAATGGAGGTCAAGCTTCGCAAGGGCGTGAAGTTCCACAACGGCGAGCCGTTCACCGCCGCCGACGTCAAGGCGACCTACGAATACGGCTGCCTGCCGGATCGCCCGGCGCAATGGTATCCGGGCCGCGTCAAGATCGACATCGTCGACGATTACACCTGCCACATCAACACCAAGGATTACGGCTATCCCGCCGCGCTCTACTACTACCTGTCGTCGTTCCTGCCGATCATGTCGGCCAAGGACGTCGCCAACAAGAAGCAGCTCTCGGCGCGCATGAACGGCACCGGGCCGTTCAAATATGTCGAGCAGCAGAACGATACGACGGTGCTGGCCGCCAACGCCGATTTCTTCATGGGCAAGCCGAAGGTGCCGGGGGTCCATTATCACTTCGTCGGCGACACCACGACGCGCACGCTTTCGCTGCTCAACGGCGAGGCCGACATCATCGAGCGGCTGGAGGCCGAGCAGGTCGAGACGATCTCCAAGGATGCGCGCTTCAACATCCACAAGGCGCTGTCGGTGGAGAACAAATATCTGTTCTTCCGCTGCTCGAAGAAGCCGTTCGACGACGCGCGCATTCGCCTTGCCGCCTGCCACTCCATCGATCGCAAGCAGGTGCTTGAGATCCTCGGCGTTTCCGGCGCTTATTCGAAAGCGCATATCTCGCCGGTCAAGTTCGGCTACGCCGAGGTCGCCGATTATCCCGAATTCGATCCCGACAAGGCGCAGGCGCTGCTGGCGGAAGCCGGGTTCCCCAAAGGCGCGGGGCTGCCGGAACTGACCTATTACACCTCCGTCGGCTTCTACCCGAAAACCAAGGAATACGCCGAGCTAATCACCGCCATGTTGGAGGATCAGGGCTTCAAGGTGAACCTGCAAACGCTGGAAGTCGCGGCCTGGGGCAATCTGCTCTATGACAAGCCCGGCGGCGGCGAAG
>Ga0134128_10007123_pt1 | contig 13508 bp, 12 predicted proteins | sample KB31754_FD_96462 | JGI IMG/M metagenome (GOLD analysis project Ga0134128, IMG submission 96462) | Terrestrial soil microbial communities with excess Nitrogen fertilizer from Kellogg Biological Station, Michigan, USA - KB3-175-4 | ecosystem: Environmental > Terrestrial > Soil > Unclassified ... | reverse complement strand
TGCGCTTTATTACGACATCTAACCCCTCTTGTCATCACCACCGTAAGCGAGTGCAAAGTGAGGATGACAAGGGTGAGTGGGGCTACAAAATAAAAGGCCCGTCGTTACGCCCGGGCCTTTCAGCTTCTATGGATGTTTTAGACCAGGCTGCTGATTGCAGTTCGGTCGGTCCGAGCGGGAATGCGTTCTACGTCCAGACTCCGGACGGGTTTGATTTCCTGGGAATCTGGGAGGCCGAGCACGATGGCTCCCAAGGTTGAATTCGATTTCTCCAGCACCATCAGGAGATATTTCTGGGCTACAGCGCGATCGGAAGGATGGATCAGCTTCCACCAGCGCCGAATGGACTCTTGAACCTCTACTGGATTCTTGTCACCTTCGACCATCGCGTCAACCAGCTTATAGACTTTGCTCTTGACCGCTTGGTAGGAGATAGAGACCTCCTGTGGCATTGGTCACCCCCGGTGCAGTCTCTGGTAGCAATACGCGGGCCAAACGTATCCCTAAGTTATATTGGGACTTAGCCCCGAGATGCATTCTAGTTGTTGGAGGAATAGAAAAATTTGATATGAATTTACGTAGACAAAGCGGCATTCGGCATGCGAAATGCGAAATTCCGATCGCAATCGGCGGACAGTCGTTGACTATTTGTTGGCCAACTGCTTTTCGACGGCAGAGACAACTTCTTTCGAATCGGGAGTGACCGCCGATTCGAAGCGCTCGACCACGGTACCGTTGCGGTCAACCAGAAATTTCGTGAAATTCCACTTGATATCGCCCGCAATGGACGGGCCGGTTTGCTTGGTGAGGTACCGGTAAAGCGGCGTCTGGTCGTCCCCCTTAACAGACACCTTGCTATACATCGGAAATGTCACGTTGTACTTTCGGGAACAAAAGGTTTTGATTTCCTCGTTGGTGCCGGGTTCCTGCGCGCCAAAATTGTTGGCTGGGAAGCCGACGATCACAAAACCCTGATCCTTATACTTCTCATACAAAGACTGCAGTGCGCTGTACTGCGGAGTATAGCCGCAGCGGCTGGCGACGTTGACCACCAACACCACTTTGCCTTTGAATTCCGCCAGCGGCATGGGTTTGCCGTCGATCGAGGGCAGAGTGAAGTCGTAAATGTTCGCAGCCACGGCGGATCCAGCCATAGTGATCACCAGTCCCAGTACCAGAGTTATGCGGCCACTCCCGTTGCGCACGGCTTTCATAGCGGTCTCCTTAACGCTGCTGAACGTCCGGACGAGATTAACGTGAGAATACCGGAGGGCAACGGGCAGCGCAACTGCGTGAGAAGGACGTCATCGCCACCTCAGGCCCCGGGCCTGTGCATGACGGGCGGGACGCCCGTCCTCCATTTTCATAGAGTACAATGTGGCGCCCGCGGGCGAGTCGCCCGCGAACACACAAGCCTATTTTCGTCGAGTACTGCACCAACATTCTTGCGGAGGCATAATGAAGCAGGTGCTGTTGTGGATGTTTGTATGTCTGACTCTGTCTCGGGTGTTACCGGCACAAACTGAACCTGCGCAACACACCGTGACCCATGACAGCACGGAGCGGATGTTTCTTCCCCGCGACACGTTTTGGGGATATGGACAGTTTGACCTGGCGCCTCCGCACAACGAGATTGATCCGAATTTGTGCCGGGCGGACGCGGGAATTTCTGGGGGAGCGGACAGTCCCTGCACGGCCTTCGCTCGTTACATGATCTCGGGATATGTGGAAGCGCATCCCTTTGGCCGGGGGCAGTTCCGGCGTTTTTTTCTGTTTGGAGAGCCCCGATTTCTGTTTGGCAAGAATCTTCCGCAGACGCTTTATACCTGGTCCATGGACGCGATCGGGTTGGAGAACTCATGGGGAGGGGGGCTGTATCTGGGAAAGGGCTTTGAGATGCGGGTGACGCAGCATTCTCTGTTTACCCGGTTTGGGGCGCGCGATCGGAACTTGGGACCGGCGGATCTTGGGCCCAACGGGCCCTGGGGGCGTTACAACACGATTGGGGTACGCAAATATTTCGGGACGAGGCCGTATTGAGGGTATGCTGACAGTCCGAGCCGAGAGCCTTGCCTCCATCGAAACTGCCAAATGAGCCGACCGGGGTTGGTGCTCCGGGGGAAAGTGGCCCGTCTTTGCCCGGCCCGGGCAGGTCGGGGACCGGCCCCCACAGAGAGAGCGCCACCTACCCGCCGTTTCGCGATCCCGAGGCTAAAAACAATCTGGAGCGAGTTAGGGAACGGATCTCCCCTGGGTTGGCTGCGGCGTTGCCTGGATTGTTTGCCGAATCTCCTGATCCGGATGGGGCCTTGCTCCTGTTCGAGCGGCTGATCGAGTCTTCCGACGTGGTGCGGCTGCTCGATCAGCATAATTTTCTGGCGCACTACGCCATCGTGGTCTTTGGCCACAGCCGGTTTCTGGGGGACACCCTGATCCAGAATCCGGACCTGCTGGCGTCCTTCCTGCGGGAGAGGAATCTTGACCGCAGTCTTTCCCAGGAAGAATTTCACGAAACGTTGGCGCGTTTCCGCGCCCGTTCCTCCGAAAGCGATGTTGCCGTGACGCTGGCGCGGTTCAAGCGCCGCGAGTACGTCCGCATCATGCTGCGCGACGTGTTGAAGATCGCGCCCCTGGCGGAAACTACGGCAGAGATCTCGGCCCTGGCCGATGTGCTGATCGAGGCGGCCCTGCGCGAGGCCGACAGCAAGCTGCAGCGGCGTCATGGAACGCCGCAACATCTGGACGCGTTGGGCCGGTTGGTGGATACGCCGTTCGCAGTCCTTGCCCTGGGCAAACTCGGCGGCAACGAGCTGAACTACAGCTCGGACGTGGACCTGATGTACATCTACGGCGATGGGGAGGAGCCGCCCCGGACGCCGGTTTCCAATCGCGAGTATTTCATCCGGCTGGCGCAGCATACGACAGAGATCCTTTCGCGGGTCACGCGCGAGGGCTCGGTGTTTCGAATCGACCTGCGGCTGCGACCTCAGGGCGGGGAAGGGGAGTTGGCCATCCGGTTGTCGCAAACCCTGGCTTACTACTCCGACGCGGCGCACGACTGGGAACGCCAGGCGCTGATCAAAGTCCGACACACGGCGGGAGACACGGCCTTGGCGCGAGAGTTTATTCGTGCGGTGCAGCCCCACGTTTACACCGAAAAAGTGAATTTTGCCGCGATCAAGACTGCGCTAGTTGCGCGGGAGAAGATGCAGAAGCGGCGTCAGCTCGGAAAAACGCTGGGCGAGGTGGACGCGACCATTGATGTGAAGATCGATCGTGGGGGAATCCGCGATATTGAATTTCTGGTGCAGTGCCTGCAGCGGGTGTACGGCGGCGCGGAACCGTGGCTGCGGTCCGGCGGAACGCTGTTTTCGTTGCACAAGTTGCACGACAAGGGGCACATCAGCGGCAAGGAATTTCATGATCTGACCAGCGGCTATGAATTCCTGCGGCACCTGGAGCACCGGCTGCAATTGCGCGAGGGGCAGCAGACGCACCGGGTGCCGGCGTCGGAGTCCGATTGCCGATTGCTGCTGCGTGCCATGGAAGGCTATGCGCCGGGCGAATACCGGTCGGGTGACCTGGCCATGGTGGTGCGACGGCGCATGGCCGCAGTAGCTGAGATCTACCAGCGGATTATTTATCAGCAGCAGACCCGCGGCCGGCAGCAGACGCCCGAAGGGGGATTCAACCTGCTGAGCGCGCTGGAACCGGCGACCTCGGATCCTTCCAGCCAGCAGATTGTCGAGCGGCTGGCGACTGACGCCCCGGCCCTGTACGAGATTGCGAACCGCAGTGATCTGAATCCGCAGGCGAGAAAGAATTTTTACCGGTTCCTGGGCTCGGCGTTCACTAGTTCTCAGCGCTACGCGGGCGTGCTGCGGAATCAGGAAGCGGTGGGTCGGGCGCTGGCCCTGTTTGAAAGCAGCGACTATCTGACCGAGATCCTGATTCGGCATCCTGAGGAGATTGTCACTCTGGCTGAGTTGGACGAAGTCGCTGTGCCAACCGGCGGCAGATATCTATTCGAGAAATCGCTGGGGCTGGCGGAGACGGCTCGAGATCCGGTGTTTGCGTACTTGGCCGACTCAGTTGCGCCGCACGCCGAGAAGCTGGCCCTGTTGCGGCAACACTTCAGGCATCGCGCCTTTGTCGTGGGGGCGCGAGACGTAGTCGAGTTGCGTGACGTGTACGAATCATTTGAGGCCACTACGGCGGCAGCGGAAGATGTGATGGCGACGGCGGTCCGGCTGGCTGAGGCCGAGGGGCTGGCTGTCATGGCGCTGGGCAGACTGGGCGGCGGCGAGTTCGATTTGTTGTCGGACGCCGATGTCCTGTTCGTATGCGACGAAGGGGACGACAGGATCGCGCTGACCAAATGTGCAGAGAAGATGATGCACGTCCTGTCGGCTTACACCCGGGAGGGCACGGTGTTTTCTCTGGATGCGCGCTTGCGGCCGCGGGGCGGGGAAGGCGAACTGCTCTCCACCCCGGCGCAGTTGACGGCGTATTTCGAGCAGGAAGCGCAACCCTGGGAAGCTCTGATGTACACCAAGATGCGATTTCTGGCGGGCTCGCAGGCCCTCGGTAACCGCGCAACCGGGACGCTGAATATGCTGTTTGAGAGATTCGCCGCCGACGCATCCTTTGCGCAATCGGTGCGCGAGATGAGAACCAAACTGGAAGGCGCAGAATTACCGGGAAAGAGTTTCAAGTATTCGCCTGGGGCGATCTACGACATTGATTTCATCACCAGCTTTCTGTTGGTGAAGCATGTGGCGGACAAACGGGGAAGCCTCCGGGATCGGCTGTGGCGCTCTGTCAGTTGCGGCGTCCTCGACAAGAGCGACGCCGGCGTGCTCGACCATGCGGCCGAACTATTGCGCACTGTGGAGCACGTGGCGCGTCTGGTGGTGGGGCGTGCGGTCAAGTGGCTTCCAGCGACCGAGCACGGGCGAAAAGTCGCGCAAAGGCTGACGGGACAAATCCTGGAGCGCGAGTTTCCTCAGGGGCTGGAAAGCGAGTTGGATGGGACGTTCGAGAGGGTGCGGAAGATTTATAAGAAGGTGATGGAAGAGTAATCATGGGTGGCGCGCGCGCCCGCGCCCCACAGGCTTTTTCAGTTTCGGCGAAGGGTGTAGGAGGGAACCGGGACGGGCCGCCGGCTGCGCTGGATCAGCCAAATGATTAGCGCAATAATGCCGCCTAGGATAACGAGCGGCAGAAGGAAGATCAGAAATACCCAGCCATGTCCTCCCATGGTAGTGACATTACCGGCCACGCTGGCTCGCGGGTCGCGCCGCAAGTCCCCGCCAATCGCCGTCAGGTCGCCCGCCACCTGGGTACCACTCTCGACCCGGGCATTACCGCCGATGGTGGTTACGTCGCCCGCGATCGAGGCGCCGGATTCTGCAATTACACCTCCGGCGATAGCTGTGACGTCGCCTGATACCTGCCCGCGGACATAGACGGAACAGCCAATGCAGGTCACGTCCCCGACTTTTTCGTCGGCTTGGATGTGGATGTCATGGTTCATCTGAAAGCGGTCAGGGCTGGTTTCTGCAAAGGTGGCGGAGGGTACCAGAAAAATCGCGAACATACAGAAGGCTGGAAGAGAAAAGAACCGGGTCATGAAAGGCTCCTGGCAATGCTTGCCGACAGTATATGCCTGCTGGTCGTTGGCCGATAGTCGTTGGTCAATACACTTGGAGGGCGGAGGCTGCAGTCGTCCTCAAGGCGTTGGTCGAAAGGCCAACGACCAAAGACAACGACCAACGGCCGGTCTAGTGTTTGGATTTCAGCGAGTAGTTTCTTACCACGCCGAAGCCGGTGACCGCGATGTGGCCGATCGAGAGCCAACGTTCGAGCTTGTGATGGTTGGTGCGGTGCAGCAGGTACGAGAGTCCCACGGAGGTGAGCGCTCCTGCTGCCTCAAGGCTGGCGAATGCGGCTGAATTATTGACGATGTCGTCGGGGATCAGAACTTCTTCGCGCCCGCGCGCCAGGAAATTTCGGGTAGAGGCATAGTCCAGTCCGCGGAAGACCGCGACGCCGGAGAACAGGAGAAAGTTGGTGCGGTCCCAGAAGGCGTGGGGCGGCTTCTGAGAAGGGGCATCGGGAAGCGACGCTGTCGTCGAAACTTGGCTGGGACTCGGCTGAGGGGGTTGCTGGGCTGCAGGAGCCTGGGCAACCAAGAGGCATGCCGCCAAGAGCAAGCCAGCGGTTCGGCCATAGCAGGAATCGTGGGGCATGTTTGCATTGTAGCCGGAGGCCGAACTGTGCTCGGCTGGGCGGGGGGCGCCCGCGCCTACGTGGGTGGTGGTGCTTTATAATTACCGGTTTGACCCCATCAATCGCTTAACCATCGAGTACGGAGGGTTTAATGGCGGCTTCATATAACGGCGTGCCGGTGCCGGCGAATGGCGCGCGGATTACATACAGCAAGGGGACTTACCAAGTTCCTGACAATCCGATTGTGCCTTTTATTGAGGGCGACGGCACCGGGCGCGACATCTGGAAGGCTTCGGTGCGCGTGTTCGATGCGGCGGTGGAAAAAGCATACAAGGGCAAACGGCGCATCGTCTGGTATGAAGTATTCGCGGGCGAGAAGGCAATGGCGAACTTCAATACCTGGCTGCCGGAGGATAGCGTCGCGGCCATTCGCGAATTTCGGGTGGCGATCAAGGGGCCGCTGACCACGCCGGTTGGGGGTGGCATTCGTTCATTGAACGTGGCGTTACGGCAGATTATGGATTTGTATTGCTGCGTGCGGCCGGTGAAGTATTACAAGGGTGTGCCTTCGCCGGTGAAGCATCCCGAGCGCATGGATGTGGTCATTTATCGTGAGAATACGGAAGACGTTTACGCCGGCATCGAGTGGGAGCAGGGGACGGCGGAGGCTGCGCGGCTGATCGAGTTCCTGAACAAGGACATGCTGAAGGGCGGCAAGAAGCAGGTGCGTCTGGATTCGGGCATAGGGATCAAGCCGATCTCAATCACCGGAACCAAGCGCCTGGTGCGGATGGCCATCAAGTTCGCGCTGCAGAGCGGGCGCAAGAGCGTGACCCTCGTGCACAAGGGAAATATTCAGAAATTCACCGAGGGGGCGTTCCGCAAGTGGGGATATGAGCTGGCGATCGATGAATTTCGCGACCAGGCGGTGACCGAGCGTGAGAGCTGGATTCTCGGCAACAAAGATAAAGATCCGAACATGACAATCGAACAGAACGCCGCACTGGTGGAGCCGGGCATGGAGTTTGCCACGGAAGATTTCCGGCAGTCGGTCTACAAGGAAGTGGAAGACGTGCTGGTAACGATCTACGCCACGCATGGCAAAGGGGCGTGGAAGCAGAAGCTCATGATCAACGACCGGATTGCTGATTCTATTTTCCAGCAGGTCGTGACCCGGGCCGACGAATATTCGGTGCTGGCCTGCCCCAACCTGAACGGCGACTACATTTCCGATGCCTGCGCGGCGCAGGTGGGTGGGCTGGGAATTGCTCCGGGGGCCAATATCGGCGACGGTTATGCGTGTTTTGAAGCGACGCACGGGACTGCTCCTAAATATGCGGACAAAGATGTGATCAACCCCGGGTCAGTGATTCTCTCCGGCGTAATGATGCTGCGATTCTTGGGTTGGAGTGAAGCGGCGGACCTGGTGGAGAGCGGGTTGGAACGCACCATCGAGCAAAAGAAAGTGACCTACGACTTTGAGCGGCTCATGGAAGGTGCTACCAGAGTTAAGACTAGCGAGTTTGCGAATTTCATCATCGAGAATATGGGCGCGGGCGTATTGACCGCTGCTGACTGACAATGCACAACCACAGAGGACACTGAGGACATAGAGGAATTCATGCGCAAGAAAGTGACGATTGTGGGTTCGGGAAACGTGGGCGCGACGGCGGCTCACTGGATTGCCTCGAAAGAGCTGGCGGACGTGGTGCTGATTGACATCATCGAAGGCGTGCCGCAGGGCAAAGGGTTAGACCTGCTCGAAGCCATGCCGATCGAGAAGCGCGACTCGTACGTTCTGGGCACGCAGGATTACGCCGAGACCGCGAACTCCGACGTTGTCGTGATTACGGCCGGCATTCCGCGCAAGCCGGGGATGAGCCGCGACGATCTGTTGAATACGAACCACAACATCATGAAAGACGTGGTCAGCAAGGTGGTGCAGCACTCACCGAATTGCATTCTGATTATTGTCTCGAATCCGCTGGATGCCATGGCCCAGGCGGCTTACAAGATGAGCGGCCTCCCGCGCGAGCGGGTCATCGGGATGGCTGGAGTGCTGGACTCGGCACGCTTCCGGACGTTTATCGCGCAGGAGTTGAAAGTCAGCGTGGAGAATGTGACTGCATTTGTGCTGGGCGGTCATGGCGACACGATGGTGCCTTTGCCGCGATATTCGACCGTGGCTGGAATTCCAATTACTGAATTGATGGACGCGGCAAGCGTGGAGCGGCTGGTGCAGCGTACCCGGGATGGCGGTGCCGAGATTGTGAAGTATCTGAAGACTGGGTCGGCTTACTATGCGCCTTCGGCGGCGGCGACTGAGATGGTAGAGGCGATCCTTAAAGACAAGAAGAAGATTTTGCCTTGTGCAGCTTACCTTCAGGGCGAATATGGGATCAGCGGGTTGTACGTTGGCGTGCCTTGCAAGCTGGGCGCTAAAGGGTTGGAACAGATTATTGAAATCAAGCTCACGCCCGACGAAAAAGCCGCGCTGGATAAGAGCGCGGCTGCGGTGAAGGAATTGGTCGCGGTGATTGGGGTTTAGAAAACCAGTTTTTAGTTTTCGGTTCTGTCTCAGACTCGTTCGATGGTTACCGATTTTACGACCGCGTCTTTCAGCGGTTTGTCCTGGCGGTTGCGCGGGGTGGCTACGATTTTCTCTGCCACGTCGTAGCCTTCTACTACTTCTCCGAAAATCGTGTGCTTACCGGTAAGCCATTGTGTGGGCGCAATGGTGATGAAGAACTGCGACCCGTTGGTGTTGGGGCCGGAGTTCGCCATCGCCAGCTTGCCCGGTTTGTCGAAGCTGTGAGGCGAGCCCTTGGTTTCATCTTCGAACTGGTAGCCGGGGCCGCCAAAGCCGGTGCCGGCTGGGTCTCCTCCCTGGATCATGAAATCGGGAATCACGCGATGGAAGATGGTGCCGTCGTAGAGGCGGCCTTTGCTTTTCTTGCGGCTGACCGGGTGGGTCCACTCGCGTTTGCCCTCAGCGAGGTCGGTGAAGTTGGCTACGGTTTTGGGGGCGTCCTTCTCGAAGAGGCGGCAGACGATGGTGCCCTCACTGGTATTGATGACGGCGTAGGTACCGGGTTGACGAGCCATTGCATTCCTTTCACTGCGGAAATGCGAGGGCAAGATGCCTCGCGACAGCCGGTGGGACGCCGGCGCTACTTTGGAGCCGTTGCGGGTGCGGCTGGCTTCTTGACTGCCGGCTTCGCTGCTGTTCCCGCTGCAGAGGGCTTGGTTGTCGGAGCTCCGCCTTTGGTGATGGCGATGTGAATGATCTTGACCGGGCGATAGGGGCGGTCGTTGGAATCGCGGCCCATGCGCGCAATCTGTTTTACCAGGGCGATGCTGGGCTCGTCGCATTGACCGAAGAGGGTGTATCCGCCATTCAAGCTCGGGTAGGGAACCTCGGTAATGAAAAACTGGGAACCGTTGGTGCCGGGACCGGCGTTGGCGTAGGCCAGGCGTCCGGGACGATCGAATTTCAGGGTCGGTGAAGTTTCATTTTTAAATTCAAAGCCGACATCGCCACTGCCACTGCCTGCGGGGTCGCCACCCTGAATCATGAAGTCTGGAATCACGCGGTGGAAGATGGTGCCGTCATAGAGCGGGACACCGTGCTTCTTGGCGTGAGAGATGGGGTTGGTCCAGTCTTTGGTGCCCTGGGCCAGGCCGATGAAGTTGGCCACGCCGATGGGCGCTACGTCGGGGAACAGGGTGCAGGTCAGCTTGCCGGCGGTGGTATCAATGATGGCCGTGGGCTTGGCTGATGCAGTAGCCGCTGGCTTGGCCGCGGTGGTCGCTGCCGCCGGCTTTTTTGCCGGTGTAGTCTTCGGCGCTGGCGTGGTCTGTGCCCATCCTGCCGAACACGCGGCCGCAATCAGCAAACAGATCGAAAAGCGATGTCGCATTGACGCTCCTGGGGCCGGGCTTCGCCCGGCCGGGCAGATGGGGACATCCGCCCCACGTGGGTTGTGATGACTGCGAAGTACGATTCTATCCTAGAGTCCGGAAAAAGCTAATGACTGGTCGTGGTCCGCTAGATTTTCTCCGACCTGGAAAACACAAGGTTCCTCGACTCCGCTCGGGATGAAATTCTGGTTGAGGGTGCGAGGCGCGGCTACTGCAGCGGAAGTTCGGCGGTTTCGGAGGCTGTCGGAACTGGTTGCTCGCCGGCCAACATCATGGATTCGCGCCAGTCGGTGTAGCGCCCCGAGACCATTACGTGGAAGACCCATTGGTGACGTTCTTCTTCCGGTTCGATCAGGCCTTGGTCTTTCAGCGGCCGCATATAGTCCTGGACCCACTTGATCTGTTCCCGGCTCAAACCGCGCCGCTGAATATCTACCGTGATGCCGGCGAGATGGGAAGAAGCAATCTCGCCTTCCGCGGGAGCCGCATTGCGATTATGGCGGCGGAGCTTCTTCTGGACCTTTACCGTTCGCACCGCGGAATTTACTTGGATCGAAGTGTGGAATTCCTTGTAGTACGCCTGGCTCAGGTCATCGAGAAATTCACGCGTCCAGGGACGGCAGTAGCGCCGGTCAGGATCAAGACGCGGATCGAAGCGCAGTGTAGGACCGGCAAGAATCGGAACCAGGTCTTCGCTGGCTTTCAGTTGCTCTAGTTCGGCGTCGTCCTGAATGCGGGGCAGATCCATGCGATCGATTTCGTGGTTCTGCAAAAGCAGCGATTCGCGAGAGGGGCGAAACACCGGATTCCAGCGGAGGCGGCGAAGGTGAGCGCGACGGACCCGGCGAGTGCGACGTGGCGCTACGTAGCTGTGCAAACCGAAAGCAGGCGCACAGATGGCAGCCAGCACAAACAAAAGTGTCGCAATTCGAATCCTACGTTTCACGAAGTGGCCTCAAACTTTTTCTTTCGCCAGTGTCTCAGGGCGCTTGAGACAGGCGCGTATTCTAATCCGCGGCCGCGCAAAAACAAGGTTTTTTTTTAGCCCGGAGTGGCTCTGAAGAGCCCTCCGGGCGTTACCCTTGGTTACTGAACTCGCGCTAACGGCGCGCCCGTGGTAACCGCGTTGTGTAGGAGCAACCGGGATGCCAATCACAGGGTAAGTAATTTACAAGAGGTTACGGGCCGAAAAGCCCTATTTACAGGCCTTCTGACGCTTTTTAATGACAAAGTGCGGTGCCGCGATGACAGTTCCCGACACGCCACTTTGGTGGTGTTACCGATGAGTCGTCATTTTCTTGACGTCATTTCCTAAACAAGTCGCCGATGGCTTGTTTCATAACATCGCCGCTAACCTCAGCAATGGAGCGGGTCAGGGGAATGTCCTTGGGGCAGATCTCGACGCAGTTCTGGGCGTAGCCACATTCCTGGATGCCGCCGTCTCCCATCAATGCGACCAGGCGCTCTCGCTTTAACGCGGCACCGGTGGGATGGGTGTTGAACAGACGAACCTGTGAAATCGCGGCTGCGCCGACAAAGCCGGTGTCCTCGTTGAATTGGGGGCACGCCTCCATGCAACAGCAGCAGGCGATGCAACGCGAAAGAGGATAGGCCTCTTCCTGCTCTCCCATGGTCATGCGGGGGCCGGAGCCGAGGTCGTAACTGCCGTCGATCGGGACCCAGGCTTTTACCGCTTTGAGATTCTCGAACAGGACGCTGCGGTCGACTGCCAGGTCGCGAACTACGGGAAACTTGGAAAAAGGCTCGAGTCGGATGGGCTGTTCGAGTTTGTCGACCAGAGCGGAGCAGGCCATGCGGGCGCGTCCGTTGATCAGCATGGCGCAGGAGCCGCAGACTTCCTCGAGGCAATTGGAGTCGTAGGTGATGGGCGTGGTGGCTTTGCCTTCGCGGGTGACTGGGTTGGCGGCGATCTCCATAAGGGAGGAGATCACATTCATGCCTGAATGCCAGGGAAGTTCGAATTCTTCCCAGGAGGACCGGACGTTGGGGTTCGGCCGGCGCTTGATTTTGAAGAGTACTGTCTTTTTCTCGGACATTTTTAGCTTTTAGCTCTTAGCCTTTAGCTTCTAAAACCTCTGCCGAGCTTTGCTCGGCGAGGCAGGCGGGACACCTGCCCCTACGTGGATACCGCCACTTACTTCACTGCGTCGTATCTTCTCGGGCGCGGCGTTATCAACGACACGTCCACCGGTTCGAACTCGAATTTCGGCTCGTCGGCATCTGGGGCGAAGGTCGCTTTCGTGGTCTTGAGCCAGTGCTTGTCGTCGCGCTCGGGGAAATCGGGTTTGTAGTGTGCCCCGCGGGATTCGTCGCGCAGGGCTGCGCCCTGGGCGATCACACGTCCCAGTTGCAGCATGTTGTAGAGTTGCCGCGCGAAGACGACCGATGTGTTGGCCCACTGCGTGCGATCGCTCAGGTTGATGCGGCGGAAGCGCTCCAGCAGTTTGCATAGCTCAGCGTCGGTTTCCTGCAGGTTCTTGTTGTAACGGATGACAGTGGCATTTTTCGTCATCAGGTCGCCCAGTTCGCGCCACAGCTTGAAAGGATTCTCGGTGCCATCCGCCTTCATCAGGGTGGCGTTGTTTTCTTCCTGTCGCTTGCGCTCGGCATCGAAGTAGCCATTGCTGGAGGCGGCCTTGAGATTGCGCGCGTAGTTCACTGCCGCTGGCCCGGCAACGAATCCGCCGAATATGCAGGAGACCAGGGAATTGGCGCCGAGGCGGTTCGCGCCGTGGTACTGATACTCGCATTCACCTGCCGCGTAGATTCCGGGAATGTTCGTGGCTTGTGTGAAGTCAACCCAGAGGCCGCCCATAGTGTAGTGCATGCCAGGGAAAATCTTCATGGGCACGTCTCGCGGATCGTCGCCTACGAACTTCTCGTAGATTTCCAGGATGCCTTCGAGCTTGCGATCGAGAATTTTGCGGTCGATGTGGGTGAGGTCGAGATAGACCATCGGCTTGCCATCTATGCCGAGGTTGTGTTCGTACACGACTTTGTGGATGGCGCGGGTGGCGATGTCGCGCGGCACCAGGTTGCCGTATTTCGGGTACCACTCTTCGAGGAAATACCAGCGTTCGTTTTGCGGAATGGAAAGCGGGTCGCGCTTGTCGCCGGGAGTCTTCGGGACCCAGACGCGTCCGCCTTCCCCGCGGGCGGACTCCGACATCAGGCGCAGCTTGTCTTCGCCGGGAATGCAGGTCGGATGGACCTGAATGAATTCTCCGTTGGCGTAAAAGCAGCCCTGCTGATAGAGGGCAGATTGTGCCGAACCCGTACAGACCACCGAGTTGGTGGAACGTCCGAAGATGGCGCCGTTGCCGCCGGTGGCGATA
>Ga0134128_10007120_pt1 | contig 13511 bp, 6 predicted proteins | sample KB31754_FD_96462 | JGI IMG/M metagenome (GOLD analysis project Ga0134128, IMG submission 96462) | Terrestrial soil microbial communities with excess Nitrogen fertilizer from Kellogg Biological Station, Michigan, USA - KB3-175-4 | ecosystem: Environmental > Terrestrial > Soil > Unclassified ... | reverse complement strand
TGCCGGGGCCTTAGCCAGCCTCAGCCAGTCCAGCAGCCTCAGGTGCCGACGCCCAGGCGATGCGCGATGGCCGCGGCCTCCACCCGGCCGCTCACGCCCAGCTTGGCCAGGATGTTGGAGACGTGCACGCTGGCGGTTTTGGCGCTGATGAACAGCGCCTGCGCGATCTCAGGATTGGACCGGCCCGCCGCGAGCAATTGCAGCACCTCGCGCTCCCGCTCGGTGAGCCCGAACCTGGCCAGTTCGTCCGGCTGCTCTGGTTCCGCGGTGCGCTGCTGTCCGCCGGCCGGCGGATCCAGGCTCAGCCGGATCCGCCGGGCAAAAGCGGCCGCCTCTTCCATGATCGGCGCGGCCCCGATTTGCCTGGCGACCGCATGCGCCTCCTGGATCGCTTCGGCTGCTCGCTCCCTGGCACTGGTTTCGCCGCGGCTTTCTGCTAGCCGCAGCAGAGCGTAGGCCAGCGGATAGGGTTCCTCTGCTTCTCGCCACGCGGCCGCGGCGACAGCCCAGGCATCCTGGTCATCGGCACCGGCTCGCCGGTGCTCGGCGGCGAGCAACGCGTGAAAGGCGTGCGCCGGTGCCGCCGGCTTGGCCAGGCCAGCCGCGACCTGTGCGAGCGCGGCGCAGCGCTGGGCGACTTCGGGCGGAACCTCTTCGCGCCGGTCGCGAAGCCGAGTCGCCTCGTCGGCTTCGACCCGCATTCCCAGCCACAGCAGCGGCCAGGCGTAACGAGCGGATTCCGGCAACTCCACATTCGCGAGGCCGGCCGTGACGGCTTCCCTGGCCGCCGGCAGGTCGCCGCGACCGAGCCCGATCAGCGCCTCCGTATATCGCATGGGCTGCGTGAACTGGACGTCGTCGGTATGACCGACCAGGCGACGGGCCTCGTTCAGCTCTCGGGTGGCTTCGTCATAGTCGCCGCGCATGGCGGCGAGTTCGGCGCGGAGGTGCCGCGTGGTGGCGGCATACAGCCCTTCCGGCTGCCAGCCAAGGGCACGCGCGGTCAACCGGTCCGCTTCCGCCCACCGGCCAAGGCGCAAGAGCGGTTCGGCCTGATTGCCCGCCAGATAGGAACCCAGCGTGCGGGCCATGCCCACTCGCTCGGCGAGTTCGAGACCCTCGGCGGCAGTCCTGACCGCTTCGAGGTGCCGTCCGAGCATTTCCTCGACGTCGGACAGATTGATGTAGCCGCTCAGCGCGGTGGTCGGGATATCAAGCTCCAACGCGAGGCGCACGCCAGAATGCAGGGGCCCCAGACCGGCGTCGACCGGCCCCAGATACGAGCGCGCCGAGCCCAGTGTGATCGCCGCGTCGGCCGCCACGTCCCTGGCCCCCACCGCCTCGGAGACAGCGATCGCCTGTTCGGCCAGTTGAGCGCCATCGGCCATTTCCGCATCGTGCAGCTGGGTTGCGGCCAGCGCCGCCAGCACGACCGCGCGGGCCCGGCTCGGCTGGTCATCGGGGAGCAGTGCCAGCGCCTCGCGTAGCGATCGAACCGCCTCTGGCTGATGACCGCCATCGCGCTGGGCCAGCGCGTACCGTTCGAGCAGCAGCGCTCGGCGCACCGGATCGGCTCCGTCCGGCAGTTCGGCCAGTACATCAGCCAGCAGGGACTGGGACCGGTCGAGCGCACCGGATCGGTAGGCGGCCTCGGCCGCGAGGCGACCCAGCTCGACCTGGTCGATGCCGGTGCGCTCCGGCGCGTCGGCGACTCGCGGCCAGATCTCCTGCGCTCGCTCTAGATACCGCAGCGCCTCCGCCGAGGCATACGCATTGGTCGCGTGCTGGGCGGCCTCGATGGAGGCCATCAGGGCGCGCGGAAGGTCGAGGGCGGCGTACCAGTGGTAGGCCAGAGCGGCCGGCAACGCCGCCTTGTCTCCCGCTAGTGAAGGATCGCTGGTCAGCGCCTCGCCGTAGGCGGCATGCAGCCGGACCCGCTCGCCGGGCAGCATGTCCTCGTACACCGCGTCCCTGGTCAGAGCGTGCCGGAACGCATAGCCCTGACCGCTCGGATCGACCTGGAGCAGATGACTATCCACCGCTTCCCGCAGGCCCGCGAAGAGATCGGCTTCGCTGATCGCCGCCACCTCGGCCAGCAGTCGATCAGGGACCGTCCGGCCGGAGACCGAAGCGATCCGCAGCAGCCGCTGGGCGCCAGCGCTGAGTGCGTCCGCCCGGCTGAGCAGCACGTCCTTGAGTGACGGCGGCAGGTCGGCCAGGTCCCCGTCGGCGTGCACCACTCCGGCGAGTTCCTCGACGAGATAGGCGTTGCCACCCGACCGGTCGAACACGACGTCCACGACGCCGGCCGTGGGCGCCGCGCCTAGGATCGCCGAGAGCTGGGCTGAGACTTCGTCGCGCTCGAACCTGCGCAGTTCGATCCGGCCGATGGAGCGCACCCGCTCCCACCCGGTAAGCAATGGCCGCAGCGGATGGCGCCGGTGAAGCTCATCGGACCGGTAGGTGGCGACCAGCAGGACCCGTGCTTCCCGCAGCGACCGGGCCAGGAAGGCGATCAGGTCCAGGGTGGACTGATCGGCCCAGTGCAGATCCTCGATGAGAAGCAGCACGGGTTGCCGATCGCTGAGGCGCTGCAGCAGGCCAAGGACCATCTCAAGCAACTGGGCCTTCTGAAGTCCCTCGGGGGGATCGTCACGCGAATTGACCAGGCCAAGTTCGGGCAGCAACCGGGACAGGCCGGTTGCGGCCTGTCCGAGAACCTCGGACAGGGTGTCGGGATTCAGGCCGCGCCTCAGCGTCCGCAGCGCGTCCACCAGCGGAGCGAGCGGCAGGCCTTCGGCCCCCAGTTCCGCGCACTGGCCAGTCAGGACCAGGAAGCCGGACGCTCTGGCGGCTCGAGTCGCGAACTCCTTCACCAGGCGGCTCTTGCCAACCCCGGCCTCACCGCCGACGAGCGCGAAGCCGGGTTCGCGCGCCTGCGTCCGGTTCATCAGCGCGGTGAGCGAGGCGATCTCATCCCGGCGGCCAATGAACTCCGGGCTCACGAGAGTGACGGCTGCGGTCGAAAACCGCTCCGGCGGCGGATCGCCATAGGAACCGGTCATGTCAGTCGCCGACGCCGAGGCGGTGCGCGACGGTCGCGGCCTCGACGCGCCCGCTCACGTCCAGCTTGGCCAGGATGTTGGAGACGTGCACGCTGGCGGTCTTGGCACTGATGAACAACGCCTGCGCGATCTCGGGATTGGACCGGCCCGCCGCGAGCAACCGCAGGACCTCGCGCTCCCGGTCAGTGAGCCCGAACCTGGCCAGCTCGTCGGCTGGCTGCGGCTCCGCCGAGTCCTGTTCTCCGGCTTCCGCCGGGTCCAGGCTCAGCCGGGCCCGCCGGGCGAAGGCGGCGGCCTCGGCGGCGACCGCCGCGGCGCCGACTCCCTCCGCGAGCGCGTGCGCCTGCCGAACCGCCTCGGCGGCCTGCTCCCGCGCGCCGGTCTCGCTATGTGCCTCCGCCAGTCGTAGCAGGGCGTACGCCAGCGGATAGGGCTCGCCGGCCTGCTGCCACGCAGCCACGGCGGCGGACCAGGCGTCCACGTCGTTGGTCCCGCCCCGGCTCTGCTCGGCGCCGATCAGCGCCAGATATCCGTGTGACGGCGCCGCCGGCCGGGACAGTCGCGCCGCGACTTGCACCAGTGCGCTGCAGCGCTGGGCGACCTCGGGGGGAACCTCCTCGTGCCGGTCCCGGCATCGGATCGCCTCATCGGCCTCGACCCGCATTCCCAGCCACAGCAGTGGCCAGGCGAACCGAACGGATTCGGGCAGCTCGGCATCCACGATCCCGGCCGTGACCGCTTCCCTGGCCGCCCGCAGATCGCCGCGGCCCAGCCCGATCAATGCCTCGGCATACCGCCGGGGCTGCATGAACTGAATATCCGTAGTCTGACCTAGGACCCGGTGAGCATCCCGCTGCTCGCGAACGGCCTCGTCGTAGCGACCGCGCATGGCCGCTAGTTCTGAGCGAAGCTGGTGCAGGGTGCCGGCGAACACCCCTTCTGGCTGCCGGCCGAGGGCCCGCGCGGTCAGCCGGTCGGCCTCCGCCCACCGGCCGAGGCGCATGAGCGGTTCAGCCTGGTTGCCGACTAGGTATGAACCCAGGGTGCGGGCCATGCCCATTCGCTCGGCGAGTTCGACCCCCTCGCTCGCGGTCTGGGTCGCTTCGAGGTGGCGTCCGAGCAGTTCCTGAACGTCGGACAGATTGATGTAGCCACGCAGCGCGGTAAACGGTATGTCGAGATCAAGCGCCAGCCGCACGCCAGAGCTCAGCGGGCGCAGGCCGGCTTCGGCCTGACCGAGGTAGGAACTCGCCGAGCCGAGCGTGATGGCCGCGTCCGCCTCCACATCCCTGGCCCCGGCGGCCTGGGCGGCGGCGATCGCCCGGGCGGCCACCTCGGCCGCGTCCGCCATTTCCGCGCCGCGCATCTGAGTGGAGGCCAGCGTCGCCAGCACGACCGCGCGGGCTCGGCTCGACTGGTCAGCGGGAAGCAGCGCCAGTGCCTGCCGAAGCGACTGAACCGCCTCTGGCTGCCGGCCTCCATCTCGCTGGGCCAGCGCATACTGCTCGAGCAGAAGCGCCCGGCGCACCGGATCGGCCCCGTCCGGCAACTCGGCCAAGACGTCGGCCAGCAGGGACAGCGACCGGCTAAGCGCACCTGATCGGTAGGCCGCCTCCGCCGCGAGCCGACCCAGTTCGACCTGATCGATGCCGGTGCGCTGCTGTGCGTCCGCGACCCGGGGCCAGATCTCCTGGGCCCGCTCCAGGTATCGCAGCGCCTCCGCCGGCGCATAGGCGGTCATCGCGTGCTGGGCCGCTTCAATGGCTGCCGTCAGAGCCCGGGGCAGATCGAGCGCCGCATACCAGTGGTAGGCCAGCGCGGCCGGCAGCGCCGCGTTGTCCCCGGCTAGCGCAGGATCGCTGGCCAGCGCCGCACCGTAGGCTGCGTGCAGCCGGACCCGCTCGCCAGGCAACATGTCCTCATAAACAGCGTCCCTGGTCAGGGCATGCCGGAACGCGTAACCCAGGCCGCTCCGGTCGACTAGGAGCAGTTGACTGTCCACCGCTTCGCGCAGGTCGGCGAAGAACTCGGCCTCGCCGATCCCGGCCACCTCGGCCAGCAGCCGGTCAGAGACCGTCCGCCCGGCGGTCGAGGCGACCCGCAGCAGCCGCTGCGCACCCGGGCTGAGCGCATCCGCCCGGCTGAGCAGCACGTCCCTGAGCGAAGGCGGCAGGTCAGCGAGGTCACCCTCGGAGTGCACCGCCCCGGCGAGTTCCTCGACCAGGTACGCGTTCCCGCCGGAGCGGTCGAAGACAACGTCAACGACGTCGGGCGCGGGAGCAGCGCCGAGAATCGCCGTGAGCTGGGCCACGACCTCGTCGCGCTCGAATCTGCGCAGCTCAATCCGGCCGATCGAGCGCACTCGCTCCCACCCGGTCAGCAGCGGCCGCAGCGGATGACGTCGATGAAGTTCATCGGAGCGGTAGGTAACCACCAGCAGCACCCGCGCCTCGCGCAGCGACCGGGCCAGGAAGGCGATCAGATCCAGGGTGGACTGGTCGGCCCAATGCAGATCTTCGATGAGGAGCAGGACCGGCTGGGTGTCACCGAGGCGATGCAATAGCCCGAGGACCATCTCAAGCAACTGCGCCTTCTGCAGAGCCTCGGGTGGACTTCCATGCGGATCTACGAGGCCGAGCTCGGGCAGCAGGCGGGTGGCCAGGCCGGCACCGGCCTGGCCTAGCACCTCGGCTAGGGCCGGGGGTTTCAAGCCGCGCGTTAGCGTCCGCAACGCATCCACCAGCGGGGCGAGCGGCAGGCCCTCGGCTCCCAACTCGACACACTGGCCGGTCAGGATACGGAAACCGGACTGGCTGGCCGCCAGGGCCGCGAACTCGGTCACCAGGCGGCTCTTGCCGACCCCCGCTTCGCCGCCGACCAGCGCGAACCCGGGCTCACCCGCCTGGGTTCGGTTCATCAGCGCGGTCAGGGACGCGATCTCCTCCCTGCGGCCAATGAACTCCGGGCTTACGACGGAGACGGTCATAGCCGGAACAACTGGCGCAGCCGGCGGCCCCGCATCAGCCGACGTCGGGTGGAGCGCAGCGGTGGCTTGATCGGCTGCCCGCGCCAGCAGTTCCCGGTCGGCAGCTGACAACTCGAGCGCCTCGGCGATGAGCCGCACGGTCGATAGTCTCGGTGCGGTACGCCGTCCCTGCTCTATCGCCGCGATCGTGGCCGGACTGATTCGGCACTGATCCGCGAGAGCCTCCTGGGTGAGGCTGGCCGCAACTCTGAACCGCCGCAGCAGCTCGCCAAAGGAATCGGCCATTGCAGGAATATCCCACGCTCGTAAGCCCGAGTCCAAGGCAGGACAAGCGGAAGACTTCGGGGCGCTGGGTGACGCGAAGTCTTCCGCTTCATGAAACCCAGAGCCGCCCCGCCGCTGCCCGCCACCGACTCACCGAGGCAGTCGACTCAAACCGCCGCACGGGTTGAGTCGCCCGGACTAGCCGACGCATCCCGGCCAGCTCACCTGGCGCGGCTCCGAGTACCCGAGCCTGGACCAGCACGTTGCCCAGCGCGGTCGCCTCGACCGGGCCAGCCAGGACCGGAAGCCCGCACGCGTCGGCCGTGAGCTGGCACAGCAACTCATTCCGCGCCCCCCCGCCAACCAGGTGAATGACATCGACGGCCAGCCCAGACAGTCGTTGCACCTGGTCAACCGCCCGCCAATGGGCAAGCGCCAGCGAATCGAGCACGCACCGCACCGTTTCCGCCGGACCAGCCGGCACTGGCTGCCCAGTCCGCGCACAGAAATCAGCGATCCGCACTGGCATATCACCAGGCGGCAGAAACACGAGATCGTCGGGATCCACGACCGCCCGCAACGGCGAGACGCGCCCCGCCTCGACCAGCAGCGTCTCCAGCTCTACAGCGAGACCGGCCGCCGCCCAGGTCCTGATCGACTCCTGCAGCAGCCAGAGCCCCATCACGTTGCGCAGGTACCGCACCGTCCCGTCGACTCCGGTCTCGTTGGTGAACGAAGCCAGCCGGCTCTCCTGCGTCAGCACCGGCCGTTCGAGTTCCACCCCGACCAGCGACCAGGTGCCGCACGAGATGTAGCAGAACCCGGACCCGGCCGCCGGCACCGCGACTACTGCCGAAGCCGTATCGTGCGAAGCCACCGCGACGACCTTCGTCGAGCCCGGCAACCCGGAGGCGTCCAGCGCTTCGGGCAGCAGCGGCCCGATCTCCTCACCGGGCCGCCGCAACGATGGAAAGATCCCGGTCGGCAGGCCCGCCCGCCTCATGACCGGCGTCGCCCACTTCCCCGTGGTCACGTCCAGCAGCTGGGTGGTGGAGGCATTGGTGATCTCGGCTCCGACCCGGCCGGTCAGCCAGTACCCGAGCAGGTCGGGGATCATCAGGAAGTCGCGAGCCGCCTCAAGCTGGGGTGATCCGATCGCCGAGACCAGCTGAAACAGCGTGTTGATCGGCAGCTCGGCGATCCCGGTCACGGCGTAGAGCTCGGCCGCTCCGAGCTCGGCCAGCACTTGCCCGGCGACACCGGTCGTCCGGCCGTCCCGGTAGTGCACGGGGTTGCCGAGCAGCGCACCGGTGTAGTCGAGCAGCCCGTAGTCCACGCCCCACGAGTCAATCCCGATGCTGGTCACCGCGCCCGCCGCCCGAAGACCGTCGAGAACCTGCGCGTACAACCCGAGCACGTCCCAGTAGACGGTGCCGGCCACAGTCACCGGCCGGTTGTCGAACCGGTGCGCCTCACGCAGCTCCAGCCGGCCGTCCCCGACCAGGCCAGTCATCACCCGCCCGCCGGACGCTCCCAGGTCAACCGCCGCGACCAGCGAAGCAGAGCTCATCGCAGGAACGCCGCCGCCACGCCCGCGTCCACCGGGACCAGCAGCCCGGTCGTCAGCGACAGCTCCCCGGCCGTGATGGCGACGACGGCAGAAGCCACGTGCTCGGGCAGCACCTCCCGCTTGAGCAAGGTCCGCTGCGCGTAGAACGCTCCCAGCTCCGACTCCGGCACCCCGTACACGGCCGCCCGGTTAGCGCCCCAGCCCCCCGCGAAGATCCCGGACCCCCGCACCACGCCATCGGGGTTGATCCCGTTGACCCGGATCCCGTGCTCTCCGAGTTCGGCCGCGAGCAGCCGGACCTGGTGAGCCTGGTCGGCCTTGGCCGCCCCGTAACCCACGTTGTTCGGCCCGGCGAAGACCGCGTTCTTGCTGCAGATATAGATGATGTCGCCGCCCATCCGCTGGCTAATCATCACCCGAGCCGCCTGCCGCGACACCAGGAACGATCCGCGCGCCATCACGTCGTGCTGCAGATCCCAGTCCGCCGCCGTGGTTTCGAGCAGCGGCTTGGAAATGGACAGCCCGGCATTGTTGACGACCAGGTCGACCCCGCCGAACGCCAGCGCGGCCGCGCAGAACGCCCCTGCGATCCCGTCCTCATCGGTCACGTCCACGCCGACCGCGACGGCCGCGTCGCCCGGGCGGGATCCGGGGGGTCCCGCCCGCTGCACGCCTCGCCCACCGCCCGGGCCAGCTCCGCCGATCTCCTTGGCCACGGCCTCCGCCGCCGCCGAGTCCTTGTCCGCGACCACGACGCACGCGCCCTCGGCCGCCAGTCGCAGCGCGGCCGCCCGGCCGATGCCCGAGCCGCCGCCGGTGACCAGCGCGACCCGCCCGGCCAGCCGCTTGGGCTTGGGCCGCCGCCGCAGCTTCGCCTCTTCGAGCTCCCAGTACTCGATCCGGAACTTCTCGCTTTCCGGTATTGGCGCGTACCTGGAAACCGATTCCGCTCCCCGCATCACGTTGATCGCATTGACGTAGAACTCACCGGCCACCCGCGCGGTCTGCTTGTCGGCGCCGAAGCTGAACATGCCGACGCCCGGCACGAGCACGATCGCCGGGTCGGCCCCTCTCATCGCGGGGGAAGAAGCCGTCGCAAAGCGCTCATAATAAAGCTTGTAATCTTTTCGGTACGTTGCGTGAAGCTCACCCAATCGCTCGATTACCGCCTCTAGCGGCGCGGTGGGCGGCAGGTCAAGCACCATCGGCCGGATCTTGGTCCGCAGGAAATGGTCAGGGCACGACGTACCGAGCGCGGCCAGTTCCGGGTGCTGCTCGCTGGCCAGGAAGTCGAGCACGACCTCGCCGTCGGTGAAATGCCCGACCTGACGGTGATCGGTCGACGCCAGGCCCCGGACAAACGGCGCCAGCTCCGCCGCCCGGTTCATCCGCTCGGACTTCGGCAAGGCCGTAAATTCTTCAACCTTTCGGGAGAAAGCATGGCCGTCGCCGGTCCGGTCGAGAAAGGCCTGCGCCGCCCGGATGATCTCCAGTGAGTTCGCCTCGCACTCGGCACTGGTCGCGCCCCAGGCGGTGATTCCGTGCCCGCCGAGAATCACGCCGATGGCGTCCGGGCGAGTCCGGTAGACCTCAGCGATCTCCAGCCCGAGCTGGAACCCAGGCCGCCGCCACGGCAGCCACGCGACCCGGTCACCGAAGCAGGCCCTGGTCAAAGCCTCGCCGTCGGCCGCCGTCGCGAGCGCGATCCCGGCGTCGGGGTGCAGGTGATCGACGTGCGCGGCGCCGACCAGCCCGTGCATGGCCGTGTCGATCGACGGCGCGGCGCCGCCCTTGCCGTGCAGGCAGAAGTCGAACGCGGCGACCATCTCGTCTTCGCGGTCCTCGCCCGGGTAGACGCCGGTCAGTGCCCGCAGCCGGTCAAGGCGCAGCATCGCCAGGCCGTCCGGCGTCAGCGTGCCGAGGTCGCCCCCAGAGCCCTTGACCCAGAGCAGTTCGGCCGGCTCGCCGGTGACCGGGTCGGTCGCCGAACCCTTGGCCGAGGTGTTGCCGCCGGCGTAGTTGGTGTTGCGCGGATCGGCGCCGAGCCGGTTGCTCCGCGCGATCAACTCGGCGACTTCGGGGGCAAGCTGCGGGCTCATCGTGTCCCTTCCTGACTAGTCCGCGGGAACCCAGCAGACCGGCAGCGAGCCCGTGGGGTTCACGAATCAGTCCTAGCTGTTCCAGCCGGCCGGGGTACCGCCGATCCGCCCGGCAACGATCTTCTCGGCGTAGCCGCTGGCCGCATAGGCCGCCATCGGGTTCGGGTCGAGCCCCTGCTCGGTTCGGAGTTCGGCCAGCAGCGGCCGCACGTCGGTGTTGTAGGCGTCCATGAACACGCCGTTGGCGCCGAGCACGTCACCGGCCTGCTGGGCGGCGGTCAGGGCCTCCGCATCGATGAGCAGTGCCTTGGCCGTCGCTTCCTGCACGTTCATCACCGAGCGGACCTGGGCGGGGATCTTCGGCTCGATGTTGTGGCACTGGTCGAGCATGAACGTCACGCCAGCCTCCGGTGCGAGCGCCCCGGCCACGACGACCTCGTGCATGATCCGGAACAGCTGGAACGGGTCGGCCGCCCCGACCATCAGGTCGTCGTCGGCGTAGAACCGGCTGTTGAAGTCGAACCCGCCGAGCCGCCCGACTCGCAGCAACTGGGCGACGATGAACTCGATGTTCGTGCCGGGCGCGTGGTGCCCGGTGTCGACGATCACCGCGGCCTTCGGCCCGAGCGCCAGGCAGTGCAGCAGCGAGGTGCCCCAGTCGGGCACGTCGGTCGAGTAGAACGACGGCTCGAACAGCTTGTACTCGAGCACGAGACGCTGGTCGGACCCGAGTCGTTCGTAGACCGCCGCCAGCGATTCGGCCAGCCTTTCCTGGCGTCCCCTGATGTCGTCCTGGCCCGGGTAGTTGGTGCCGTCGGCGAACCACAGCTTCAGGTCGGCCGACCCGGTGGCGTCCATGATGTCGACGCATTCCAGCAGGTGGTCGAGCGCCTTGCGCCTGATCCTCGGGTCGGCGTTGGCGACGCTGCCGAGCCGGTAGTCGTCGTCCTGGAACGTGTTGGAGTTGATGGTCCCGATCCGGACTCCGTGGTCGAGCGCGTGCGCGGCCAGCGCCGCGTAGTCATCGGCCTTGTCCCAGGGAATGTGCAGCGCGACGGCCGGTGCCGATCCGGTGAACTTGTGGACCTGGGCCGCGTCCTCGATCTTCTCCTGCGGCGTGCGGGGCACCCCGGGCTGGCTGAACACCTTGAACCTGGTCCCGCTGTTGCCGAAGGCCCACGACGGTAGCTCGATCTGGTGAGCCGTAAGGGCTGCCTTGACGGCGGTCACGGTGCGCATCTGGTCATCTCCTGGCGAAGCCATCAATCAAGGTGAAATATCTCACTGACCCGGCGGAACCCCTCGTCCGGACGCTGCTGTGTTTGCTGACACTGGCCGGCGCCTTTCCTGAGGCCGGCCAACCGGTCACCCGGTCACCCGGGCTCCCGGGAACATCGGGGAAAGATCGATGCTGTCTGAACGACATCGATCTTTCCCCGATGTCAGGCGGGCCCGGTCGGGCCAGCACCGCGTCAGAAGTTGAATTGGCTGATGTTGGCCTTGTTGAACACGAAGGGCGGGCCGAGCAGCACGGTGTTGTCCGCGCCGACCGTGAACTTGCCGAGCTTGCCGGCCGTGAAGGTCTGACCAGCGGCGCCGGTGATCTTCCCTGAGGCGAGCAGCACGCCCGCGTAACCGGCCAGGAAACCGAGGTCGGCCGGGTTCCACAACTCGAACGCGGTGATCGTTCCGTCACCGACGAATTTCTTCAGCGAGTTCGGGGTGCCGAGACCGGTGAGCGCGATCTTGCCGCGGTACTTGGGCGTGTCGAGGACCTGAGCGGCCGCCAGGATGCCGACCGTGGTGGGCGAGATGATGCCCTTCAGGTCCGGGTACTGCTGGAGCAGCCCCTGGGTGACCTGGGTCGCGGTCGTCGGGTCGTCGTTGCCGTACACCGTCGTGACCAGCTTCATCTTCGGGTACTTCTTCAGTTCCTTCTTCATGTAGGCGATCCAGGCGTTCTGGTTGGTCGCCGAGGCGGCGGCCGACACGATCGCGATCTCGCCGGTGTCGTGGATCTCCTTGGCGAGCACGTCGACCTCGCTGGTGCCGATCTGCGCGGTCGACGCCTGGTTGATGAACAGGTCACGGCAGGTCGGAGCGTCCGAGTCGTACGTGATCACGGTGATGCCCTTGGCCATCGCCGCCTTCAGCGTCGGGCACAGTGCCGTCGGGTCAGTCGCGGAGACGATCAGCACGTTCGCGCCCTTGGTGATCGCGGCCTGAATGGCCGGGATCTGCGAGGTCGGGGTCGCCGCGGTACCGCTGGTCTCGGTGCCCGTCTCGCCCAGCTCAGCCAGGGCGGCCAGCGCGCCCCCCGACTTGACGCTGTCCGAGGTGGTGAAATACGGGTTGCCGAGGTTCTTCGGGATCACGAAGACCTTCAGTCCCGTCTTGAGGCCGCCGCTGCCCCCGCCACCCGCGCTGCTCGACGAGGACGAGTTGGACGAGGGCTTGGACGAAGACGAGCTTCCCGACGAGCACGCCGCGAGCATTCCCACGGCGAGCATAAGCACCGCGGGGGCGAATAGTGCCCGACCCCTAGTGGTTCCTCTCACGGTTGAATCCTTTCAATCGAGTCGATCAAAACGCATGCCTAGGGACTGGCCAATGCCAGTGCTACTGGGGTTAGTGGGCGGTGGTGGGTTTAGACATGAGGCTTTTGAGTTTCAGACTGCGGATTCTGGCCACTAGCACGCCGAACTGCGGCACGAAGACGCTGATGAGCAGCAGCGCGCCGACGACGATGCCATAGGCCTCCTGGTTGAACGGCGTCAGCAGCAGCGCGTTCTGAAGCAGCGCGAACGCGACGAAGGCGAGCACGACGCCGGGGATCGAGCCCTTGCCGCCGAAGATCGAAACCCCGGCCAGCAAGACGATCGCGACCACATTGAGCTCGGCACCGAGGCCGTTGCCCTGGACGGCGGTCGACAGCCGGAACGTCCAGAGCGCGCCGGCGACGGCGCAGATCAGGCCGGACACCACGAACAGGCCGGTCTTGATCCGCTTGACCCTGATCCCGGAGAACAGCGCGGTTTCGGCGTTGTTGCCCATCGCGAAGATCGACCGGCCGAGCGGGGTCGCGTGCAAGACGACGCCGAAGATGACGGCCAGCACGATGAAGATCGCGATCGACCACGGGACGTTGCCCAGGTGCGGTACGGGCAGCACGCCGATCGTGGCGTAAGGAGACGGGAAGCTAGAGATCGAATTGGAGCCGAGCAAAATCACGGCGATGCCCCGGTACAGCGCCAGCGTGCCGATCGTGACCGCGAGCGACGGCAGTCCGGCCCTGGTCACCAGCAGGCCATTGATCAGCCCGGCGGCGGCCCCGGCGACGAGCAGCACGACGAAGATTCCCAGCATCGGCCAGTGGTCGTTCCACAGCACGCCGAGCAACGCGCTGCTCATGCCGAGGATCGAGGCCACGGAAAGGTCGATCTCGCCGCTGATGATGATCAGCGTCATCGGCAGCGCCATGATCGCGAACTCGCCGTTGCTGACGCCCGCGTTGAACAGGTTCCCGC
>Ga0134128_10007115_pt1 | contig 13515 bp, 20 predicted proteins | sample KB31754_FD_96462 | JGI IMG/M metagenome (GOLD analysis project Ga0134128, IMG submission 96462) | Terrestrial soil microbial communities with excess Nitrogen fertilizer from Kellogg Biological Station, Michigan, USA - KB3-175-4 | ecosystem: Environmental > Terrestrial > Soil > Unclassified ... | reverse complement strand
CTGGAGCGGTCTGCCGCCACCCAGACGCCAGAACCTTTCCTGGCCCGTCGGGCGGAGCAGAATTCGGCCCGTCTCGATGCGCTGAACGACCTACAGGCGGAAGGCCATCCAGAGGCCGTAAGCAGCTTCTTCAAGAGCCAGTTGGATGATCTCGATAATACCACCCAAGCGCTTCACGACAGCGCCCAACAGACGGCACAGACCGCCGCTTCTGGCCTTGGCGGGGGGGACGCCGCTACCTTGGGCGAACAGGCGCGCACAGCGCTGCAATCCCGTCTGGATGACGTTCGGGAACAAGAGAAAGGCCTATGGAACGCAGTCGACCCAGAGAAAAATCTCCAAACCGTCTCGTCGCCCATAAAACAGGCCGTCTCTCGGATCTATGGCAACATGGGACCGGAAAGTAAGCTCGGGATGGCACCGATCGAAAGCCAGATCGCCAGCGTGGTGTCAGACTATGGTCAGACGCTCCCTTTTCAGCGGCTTATCGACCTTAGAAGTGCGGTTTCTCAGGCCATGCGTGACGCGCGTTCACCATTGCAGCCAAATCAGCCGGCTTATGCACGGCTGACCCAGTTGCGGGGAGCCATTGAGGACTCTATATCTGATAGCGTTGCTCAAAAGGCCGCCCAAGAACAGCAGGCGGTCGCGACGGGAGCAATGCAGCCGCAAGATGCGCTCGCATCTAGACTCGGTCAAGAATTAGAGGCGTGGCGCAATGCAAGAGCCGTGGAAGGTTCTAGAACAAGTGCTGAAGGACGTGTCGGAGCAGGACCAGCTGGAGTTTCTAGCCCATCTGGAACAGAAAGCGCGTCGGGAACAGGATCTAGTGGTAGTGCGAGCAGCGAGAATTTGTCTGGACAACCGTTCCTCGACGAAGAAGCCGCCAGGCGCCTGAAGGCAGCGTCTGCCGCCACCGCAGAGCGCAAGCAGACCTTCGGCGCGAAGCCGGTTTCCCAAATCCTTCAACGCCCTGGCACCTCCCAGCCCTTTACTATGCCGTCTGCTGGCGTGACATCCTCCATTTGGAAGGCCGGCAATGCTGGTGGCGATACCGTCAGGTCAACGCTCAAGGCGGCAAACAATAGCGCAGACGCCGTCTCGTCTGTCCAGAACATGGCTGCGCAATCATTGCGCGATAGGGCTACAGACGGCGTGATAACACCTAAAATTCTGGATGCGTGGAAAAAACAGCACACTTCAGCATTGACTGCCCTTGAGGAAGCCGCACCTGGCACGATGGCGAAGTTCGAAAACGCAGCGAGTGCCGGCGATCACCTCGCCAAAGTGGCTGCTGATCGGAAAGCCGCTATCGACTCCTATCAGAAAAGCGCGGCGGGAAGGCTTTTGAAGGTTGATGACCCTGCAGATGTTGTCAAGACAATAGGCTCTATCTTTGATCGTAAAGATAGTGTTTCTCAGATGAAAGCTCTCGTCAAAGAAGCTGAAAAAGACCCAGATGCCATGGCGGGCCTTCGGAAATCCATCGTCGAGTACATGCAGAATAAGCTTGTTTCGAACACTGAAGCCGGAACCTCGGGACGCAATCTCATCAAGTCCGATGCATTCCAGACTTTCTTGGGAAAGAATTACAATGCTCTTCGTCAGGTCTTTAGTGATGAAGAACTCGGAACTATGAAGGCAATTGCTCAGGATCTGAAACGAGCTAATCGCTCGATATCCTCTTCGAAGCTGCCGGGGCAGTCCAACACAGCGCAGGATCAGGCAGCTTCGGCTGCTCACAACATTAAGGAATCGGTTCTCACGAAGATTTTGACACATGCCGTAGGCGGTGGCGCTGGTTTTCTTGGGGGCGGTTTATGGGGGAGCGCTGCGGGTATAGTCGGCAGTCACATCCTAGGCGGGATGAGGGAAGCTGGAATACGCAACATTCAGGAACTGGTTACAAATGCGATGCTAGATCCAGAGTTGGCAAAATCTCTCATGATGAAAGCTCCTCGAAAAATTGATACCGGGTCGGAGTTGACCGTAGGAACCCGACTTAGGCGTATAGCTGCCGTATCGGCCCTTAGAGGGCTTTGATCTAGCCAAGACGTTAATGATGAAAGCCCCGAAACGGATCGATACCGGGTCGGAACTCACCCTCGCCAATCGTCTGAATCGGCTGGCGATGTTCTCTGGCGTAAATAGCGCGTCTCAAGACAACAAGTAATCAACTCGAAACATCGTCTGTTTTTGCCGCCCATCGAGGCGGCTTTTTTGCGTGGGGATTTCTATGCCAGACAGCTTTACGCCAAACCTTCATCTCGCACTTCAGGTGACGGGCGAAAATAATGGGACGTGGGGGACCGATCTCAATGCGAACGTGATCAGCACAATAGATTCCGTTCTAGGTCGCTTCACCAGCATCCCGCTTAGTGGCAGCAATGTCACGCTATCGGTGACTGACACTCAAAACTTTCTAATTCAGTTTACGGGTGTTCTAACGGCCAATGTGACTGTGACATTTCCAGGCGTAGGCCGCGTTTTTTGCTTAGCCAATCTCACGACGGGTAACTTCACCGTGACCGTCGCACTGGGAAGCTCTACCGTAGTGCTGACTCAAAATACGACGTCCCTTTATCTGTCTACGGGATTTGCTATCGGGCCTTTAGCGGACGTTCATGGTCCAAACGGAGCGACAACTGGAAACTTGCCGATGTTTTTGGACAGCACCGGGAAAATTCTTGTCGATAGCGGTTTAGGGCCACCAGTGATCGCCACCCAACCTCAAGCGGAAACCGGAACGGCCAATAACGTTTATAATACTCCTTTAAGGACGGCCCAGCAGACCACAGCGCGTCTCGCGTCTCAGGGGCAAGCGCAAGGAGGGACAGATAATAATGCCCTCATGACGCCGCTCCGAACGTCTCAGGCTATCCAAGTTCAAGCCTCTGGATTCCCATCGGCAAGCGCGGATCCCAACAATGTTGATTATCCGCTGGGAGCAGTTTTAGCGGCGAGCGGATCCATCAATCGGAACCAAGCTTGCAACCTTTATCTGGATGCAACGGACTCGACGGCGTACCGGATTACGTCAAACGGTTCGCTGATGCTCAACGGGACGTGGCTTTCTTGCGGCAGGGTTGGATCATCAATCTTAGCTCGACGAATTAGCTGAAATCTCATCAATCCCAGTAAAACGAAAATACGGGCACGCAGCCGCGTGAGTGTGTTGCTTTGGCTAAAATAACCATTGATCAGCTCCCGATCGCTATCGGGTTGACCGGCCTCGAGCGAGTCCCTATTGCCAAGAATAGCGGGGCCGGGTTCGAAACAGAATATACCACCGTTGGCGCGATCTCCGACGCGTCGAAACAAGCCGAGTATGTGCTTGTCGGCATGAACTTCAACTTGCCTTTCGCCCGCATCCTTACAGCAGTTGCAGGACAAACAACCATCGCCGATGGTGGGGCAGGCGCGGCCGTCACTCTTGGCCTCGCCAATAGTGGCGTCACAGCCGGTTCCTATGGCGATACAACCCACGTCGTTCAATTAACCGTGGACGTGACAGGCAGAATTACGAATATCGCCAATGTGGCCGCGTCGACACTCTTCCAGGCTTATCTTCAGAATCTTCCGACCAGTCTCCCAGCGCAGCCAAATATCCCTTGGAACAATGGCGGCGTTGTCAGCATCAGCTAGTAAGAGGACTCCATGTTGAATATTGCCATTCGCTTGTTAAGCATTATTGCTTTGTCGCTAGCGGCCACTTGGGCTTATGCCCAACAATACCCGTCGCCAACGTTCAATAACGTCACTGTAAACGGGTCAGCAAATTTCAAAGGCTCGACCTCTGGAACAACGGTGCTCCATCCGTCGGCCACTGCTTCCGGTACGCTGACGCTGCCGGCGGCGACGGATACGCTGGTTGGCAAAGCCACGACCGACACGCTGACCAACAAGACCATCACAGATAACCAGACCAATTATACGCGGACGGAAACCGGGGCTGCGCTTCTAACGGATGCAGTGCGCTGGCAGAACTACGCAATTACGCCGCAGGATTTCAATGCTTCCGCGGGAACGGGCGGGGATGATAGCGCGGCCCTCAATGCCGCTGCCGCGGCTGCATCGTCAGCAACAGGTCCGAACGCAGGTGTTCTTTATCTGCCCCCACCGCCATCGGGCGCATACAATGTTTGCGCTGACTCCTTTCGCCCTCAGAAAGTAACGAATGGTGCAGCAAGTCTTGTCATCCGAGGGCCGGCTGGCGGCGGCGCAACAATCAGGTCTATGCCTGGATGTTCAAGCGGCGCTGTTCTTTTTGCTACGATGCAGATTGAAGGCGAGGCCTTCAGTGAAAATGTCAAGAGTACCACCAAATTGACATTCGAAAATGTTCGGATCGATGGCTCCTGCTTGTCCCGCTATACAGTCTTCAATGCGTATTCCGTCGGTCTTACCTTCCGCAATTCTGTTCTGCGTAACGCGGCAACCGGGAACGGTGCGAATTACTTCCAGCAGAGCGGCTATGAAACGTCGATCGACAACTCGAACCGTCTCGAAAACATCAATGACGCAGGACACACCTGCTATAATACCTCCGCAGATTTGCCGGACTATAATCTGTGGCTCACGGGCACGGACAATCAAATCGGTGCTGTCGCAGTCGATGCCAAGATAGCTAATTTTTTTGGCGCTGGTGGCGGCAATAACCATTTCGTCGGCACCCATGGATGGGGCTATCCCGGTGGGACAGACGGCCAACCGAACCTCCGCCCTCAATTCAACTATCTGATGGAAGGTAACCAGGTTCTTATTGGCACAATCGGCGACCAGCCAACCGTGGCTGGTATCCGTCTACAGAACACCATTGGAGATAATTCTGGGGCGATCATCAGCGGACACACAATCACGGGCCCTCTCGAAGCAACGGTGAAGGGAGTTTCGTTGGGGAATGGCGTCAATCGCTCCACTATTGTCGGGAACAATCTTGCTTTTACTGCGGGAGCGAACGCGATCGTAGCCGATGGGACAATTGATTCCACGAATATAATATTGAATAATCAGGGTGCCGTCCTCACTTCTCAGCTCACTCTTTCGGGGCTCGGAGGAACGACCAATCAGACGCTTGGATTGGTATGCGACGCGTCGCACTGCTTTTTCAGTTCTACACCGGCGCAAGGGTCAAGTTTTTCCAACAACTCGTATGCAGTTAGTGGCTCCAATGGCCAACATATCTTTACAGTAAATGGAACAACCGTAGACACGATTTCGCTTGTGGGAAATTTTGCGGGGGTGCCGAATATCCTGAAAGGATACACTTTGGCGAGTGGGGCTAGTCAATTGCCAGCTTGTATTTCAGCGCTTAACCGTGCTTTCGCGTGGGTATCAGATTTCGCAACGGCGCCAACCTATCGTCAAACAGTGACGCCAGGAACAGGCGGCGGTGGCACAATAGGCAACACTGTCGCGTGTGACGGTACAAATTGGCTAGCTCATTGAGACAGAATTACTCACAAATTTTGGGGTGAAAGCACCATCGGGGTTCTTGGATCAAGAGGACCGACGGTGCCTGCGCCGAAGACGCCCAGATCGCCGATCACTGCAGTGCCGTCTCTTGACTCACAACGGACACTAATTTCGTGCACTCCCGGCGGTACGACGCGGTCTATCGCGATGTAACGTTGGTTGTTGAAGGTTGCTGGCCGGATCTCAGCCATATTTAGCACTTCCAGTGTCTCGCCTGCTTCGCGGGTGATCTCAAGATTCGACGAAGATGCTTCAACATATAGCTGGAACGTGTGTGTCTGGGGCGGCAATTTGAAGTAGACGGCTCGATCGCGACCTTTGATACCATAGGCCCTTAGCCCATGGGCTTCAAATCCCTTGGTGAAACCATTTTCGATCACAGGAGGAAGCAGCGTGAACTCTCGGTTCTTTCGCGATTGAGGAACGGGCGTCTTCGATATTATGCCTTCGAGCCAATACCTGCTGAAAAGTTGATCAATAGAGTTTCCGTTGAACCTCACGGTATCGGCGATTGCCATTTCGGAGCTTCGGATGGGATACATGTTCCGAGGCAAAGCAGAGAACGAATCCGATACTATGTGGTCACCGATCGCGCCCATCTTCCCAAGGACCAAATCGAACTCATGAAAGGAGACGCCTCGACCTGCGCGATAGCTGCCTAAAACGCGGTCATCGAATTTGCCAACATATCGATGCCAGTCTTCTCGCGAAGAGAATTTTTCCAAATATGGAATGTAGAGCTCATTTTCCAAGGCATCAACATATGGAAGGTGGCTCGTATGCATGTCGAACGATGCGATGCGGTTTGGCGATTCCCCGACATAAATCATGCCCTCATCGGCCAAGTGATCGAAGAGGGTAGAGAGAAGGGAGAGTCGTTCTGAAGGCGTTAGATGCTCAAGGACGGCATAGAGAACAACCAAATCGAACTTATCTTCGCGCAGAATTTTCGAGACGTGGTTGGCTTCGACGCACTCGAAGGAAACATTCTTGGTCTGCATTTTATCTAGGGAGAGCTTCGCATAATCGATCAGGCTTTCCTCCAGATCGATACCAACCACAGAATCTACAAAAGGCGCGTAGCAAAGGGCTTTCTGACCCTGGCCGCAGCCCACTTCGAGAACGCGTAGGTTTTTGGCATTGGGAAGCCGAGCGATAACCGGCGCGACATAATGTGAACCCACTTCGAAGCGGGAAACCCAGCTATTGGGTCCGCTCCACGCTTCAGGAAATCGTTCCTGGCGGTCACGGATGTTTTGATAAATTCTGTCGTCGAGTTCTTGTGAATGTGTGGTTGTGAGAAAAGTTGGTCCCAATGACATGTCTTACTGCTTTCCGGTATGGCGGGAGGATTATCACTGAAAGTCTGGAAAGTGCATCTTCAGAAATAGTGAGCAACCTTTAGCAATACTGATATTTCCTCCGCAAGTAGTTTTCGGCAGATTGCCGTGCACGCTGGCACGCTGCGTCTTTCTAGGACAACCACCATCAAAAATCACAAGGCGTCCTTCGGGGCGCCTTTTTCATTGGAGCCTATAATGGACCGGTCAAAATTCTTCGACGCGGTGCGATCCCCCGTATTCGGCGAAAAGCTATCGCCGGCGCAAGTTAATGGTGTGGAGGCTATCCTAGACGCAGTGGATGCCGAAGGCGTCACAGATCTGCGCCAGGTCGCGTATATCCTCGCAACGCCCATGATCGAGACGGGCGGGTCATTCGTCCCGATCGTCGAGAACCTGAACTACAGCGCCCAAGGGCTGCTGACGACCTTCGGCAAGTATTTCACGTCGTCGCAAGCCCAATCCTATGCCCGGCAACCTCAGAAGATTGCCAACCGCGCCTACGCGAACCGGAACGGCAATGGCAACGAGGCAAGCGGCGACGGATGGAAATACCGCGGGCGCGGATTCGTCCAGATCACTGGCCGCGCCAACTATGCGAAGTTCTCGACCATTCTTGGCGTTGATCTGGTCGGCAATCCCGATCTGGCGCTGAGTGATGATAATGCAGCCAAGATCATCGTCATCGGGATGCGTGACGGCGTCTTCACCGGGCACAAGCTCTCCAATTACTTCGAACCAGCGTCGGCCGATTGGGTCGGCGCTCGGTACATCGTCAATGGGCAGGACAAAGCCCAACAGATCGCGAATTTCGGGCGCCAGTTCTGGACCGCGCTGAAGTCCGCCGCATAAGCCCCCAACCATCAAAGGACATCTCCCATGCGCATTTTTAGCTTGGTGGCAGTAGCCGCCTTGACGATCTCGCTCGGCTCTTGTGCAGCCCTGCATACGCTCTCCAGCACCGAAGTACCGTATAGCGCCATCCTGGTCGCTGCGAACGGCGTTGATGCTGCTGAGACCACGGCGAAGAACTACATTATCGCCTGTACGCCCAACCCGGCCCCGAAGGGCTGCGATGACGCGCTCATCAAGAACAAGATCGTGCCGGACGTGAAAGCCGTTCGCACCGCTCGTGACGCGGCCCTCAAGTTCGTCAAGGACAATCCGAATGCCACCTTCGGCCCGGAGACCTTGACGAGTGCGATCTCGACCGCCGTCGCCACGCTGCAGGCCGTTCTCTCCCAAAACAATATCCCCTCCAACTAACAGGAGCCTCCGATGAATATTCAGCTCATCGCATCCTTTCTCACCATGCTGCTTTCCGTCATTCCGCAGATGACGAATTCTCAGACCGTCAACAGCGTCGTCACATGGCTTGAGCAGATCATCCCGACATTGGTCAAGGAATACCAGGATGTCCTTCCATCGGTGAAGAACGTCATTGCGCTCCTCAAGCAAAGCTCGGTCGTCACCCCGGATCAAGTCGCCACGCTTCAGGCTCAGGAAGTCGTGATCGATAAGGCTTTCGATGATGCTCTGGCGGCCTACCTCGTCAACCATCCCGACCCGGCTCCGACCGCCCCTTTGCCAGCAGCCGGTTAACGGCCGGCTTCGCGAACATTCAAGGAGTTCTTCCCATGTTCAATTCGAACTTGGTTCATAATCTGATCAACGTCGCCATCATCCTGGTGGCGGCAATCACGGCCGGCCTATCGGCCTACGGCTGCGTCACGCTGCCCACGGGTGCGTTGGACTGCTCTGCATCCACGATCCCGCCTGCGTGGTCTGGCGGCATCATCACGGCTCTCGGCATGCTGAAGATGGCGATCAACATCTCTCGAGACGGGATCGCCGGTCTGATCAAACCACAGCCACCGGTCGACAAAGGCCAGTAATGCCATCCCGCATAGCGCTCGCGCTCTTCTTTCTCTGTGCCGGCACCTTTGTTTGCGCAATTGGTGCCGGCCTTCTCTCCATTCAGCATTGAAAGAATAACAATGACGCCAGCCGAAAACGATGTGCGCCTTCATCAGCAAATGGGGGAAGTTCTTGCCGAAATCCGAAATATTCGGGATACGCTGCGGCAATTTGAAATAAAAACAGATGCCAACCGCACAACTATGCATCAGCGCACTGATCAACTTGTCGATCGGCTAGGGAAGGTGGAGGGTAGCCTCGCCGTCGTCCAAGAAGATGTCAAAGAGATGAAGCCGACCATAGATGATGTAAAGGCATGGAGGCAGAGAGGTATTGGCGGCTTATTCATCGTCGGTATCGGGGCTTCAGCCCTGTCATTCCTCGTGACCACGTATTTTAGCAATATCATTGGCTGGATGACGAAGACCGGCCCATAAGCATCATGTGCGCGTCTTCCGCCCAAGGGAGGCCCTGACCCGAAGCCCGCGACCAGATCGCCCCACCTTTAGGCTTCGCTCGCTAGATTCCCAAACAGCAACCTAGCTCTCTTCTCCCCACACTCGCATTTAAGTCGTTCCTCGATCTCTGTAATCAGAGAATGATGGAACCGACCCGGTATCGCATCCCGGTCGAAATCCTTCTCTATGCCGCAAGCCTCGCACACCACTCGGATATCGACGTGGCGCGGGCAGACATTGAGATATCCTGGCGTCCAGTTGGGGATTTGGTAGAATTTCATCATCATGGCCTCCGTAGGTTTCCCCGGTGAAAGCCGCCCTGATGTTCTAACTATGTTCTGGTGTCTGATTGAGTCAAGGCTCTTACAAGCCAAACTTATAGGGTGAAGCCGCCATCTTCTGGTTCAAGGCCATGAGAAGCATACTGAACCTTTCCGCTCCGATGGCTTGGCGCCAAACCGCTTCCGTCGCGTCACTCAGATAAAATTTGGACCGGAAGAACCCTTTATCCTCGGTAAATCTCTCTATCTGCCCTTCGTGTTGGGCCGATAGAAAAAGAGACCGAAGCTTTCGGCGCCGGGAAAATCCAACGCTGACGTAGCCATCGAAGCGATTCATCGGTAAATCTCCGTTGCGGCTTTATACGCCTGAAAGGCTTCTTCAGATTGGAGCGCTCTGTCAGCCATGAGGTCTAGATATTCCAACGTATGCAGCGGCAAACGACTCTGCCAGATCGGGCGGCCTGCGGATTGCCCGGCATAGAGTTCGGGGCATTCTTTGACTTTATCAGCAATCCCCATTTCTATTCTTCCTCAGCTACCACTATATTTTTTCATAATCTGACTATTCGCTCTTTGCGATTCCAGCGACTCATCGCTCCCCTTGATCTCGCTCATGGGCATCACGTATTGGATCGGTCTCATCAGCGCTTCGAGCCGCTTTTCCTCCAGCGCATGAAGCTCTTCCAGCGTCCACCCCTCGGGGCCGCGAGGGGATAGCCCCGCTTCCTGGCGTATGTAGTCCGTCACGATTTCAACGCCTTCCTGTTCGAAAACCTCTAACATGGCATAGAAGACATCATTTCGGTTGTCGTACGGGATTGTGTCCCGCAACTTATCCATGACGGCGCTCGTTAGCGCCTCAGCGCGGCGTCGGCGCAAATTCATCCTCATGCTCATTTCGAATGCGTTCATTTTACCGTCTCCGCTTCTAATATGAAGAATCCATCTTTCTCAATCATGCGGCGCATAGATGGTCGAGACGTTATCATCCCGAATGGATCGTGATATGGGCAGTCTGCATAAATATGATCACCTCCAATACAATGGTGTCGTTTCCCTTCTATCGCACCACTGAAGCGGCAATTCATGTGAGCAAAAGTGCTGCCACATAATTTCGGTTTGGCTTGCAGCGCTTCGCTCATCCTTCCGCCTCCTTGCTCTCCTGTAGGGCGGCATCGATCATATGCATTGGTGGTCTCCTTTAGATAAAATCCAACGTGAACAAAATGTGTAGATGATCTTTGTTCCGAGATGAGCGGGACAGAAACAGAGTGACACGGCAGCATAGAAAAGATTGACGGTTCTGGAAGCCTTCCAAGCTGAATACGCGGGTTCGATTCCCGCTACCCGCTCCAAGCTTTTCAACCACTTAGCTATGCCCCGTGTCACTCGTGTCATCCCGTGTCAGTCGATCTTTTTAGTTCGATTTCCTATCCTGGCTTCCGCAATGCGGCGGCTACTCTCCAATCCATCGCCACGGCTATACCGGCGAGTGGTCTTTGTCGTGGTATGGGTCGCAAGATCTCTGGCGTCTTCAAGTGAGCCCGTTGCCTCGACAGTCTCAGAAACTGCTCCGGCTCTCGAATCCATTGACCAAACGTTCGATGGAACGCCGGCAGCATCCCGAACCTTGCGGAATTTTTCCGTATAGCGATTCTCCCAATATGGCTTCCCATGGTCCTCATCGATGACGACGGGGCCAATGTCGGGTATTTTGAACGCCTTCAGCGCCTCTGCTACTAGGGGATAGCTGTTTAGATCCCGCGCCACCGCAGCGCCGGTCTTACTGGTCTTGAGCGTCAAGATCATTTCTTTCGAGATCGACTTAGCCATTAAGCCGGTCCAGCGGAACTCCCCACCTTCTGGCACTGGCGCCCATTCGCCAATCACATCGATTCGGCGTAACGCCGTTTCGAATTTCAGGGCTTCCACAAACCCGATCGAAGGGCATTTCAGTTCGATGCTCTTTTCCACGATTGCCAAGCACTGATCATATGTCATTGCGATAGTGCGCGCCTCCGGCTGCTCGAAACGCATATCGGAGAGGATTAATCGTGCCTGAGCGCAGCCAGGAAGGCGTTCTCCGGCTCCGTAGGAGATAATCAACCGCAACAGTTTGACCGCGCCTGACGCCCTCCTGTGGCCTTTTCTCTTCCATTGCTGGAACCAACGCTTCACGTCCGATGCTGTCAGGCCGTCAATGTACCGACCACCAATGTTTTTCGCCAGCACTCGAAGGCTCGGTTCATAATCGCGGATGCGGGTGGAATGCTTCACCGAATGAAGCGAACTCATCTTGTCTCCCCGATAAAGAGCGATCAGCGATTCAAAAGTGCCATCGAATTTTTTCGGAAGGCTACGATCAACCATCTCTGCACGAAGTTCGTTCGTGCGCCGTTGGCATTCTTCGGCGATCTGGCTATCTGAGAGCCCATCCGGTAGCCTTATGAGCGAAAGGGCGGCAGGTGCTCCCTTGACCGCCCTTTTCGGATTCCAGTAATGGACGCGCGTTCCGTCCTTGTTGTCCCGGTACTGGTAGCCGGGTCTGTCATTCCTCATCCCAGTTTTCCTTTCCATAGCGGGCACCATTGCCCGTATGGACCATGCGGGACTTATCATCGGCGACGTCAACGCCATCTTCCCTGTGGATATCGGGGATAGCGGTGACAACCAGAGTACGGATGTCGATCTGCACTGACATGCCTTGGCTTTTTGCCGCACGAAAGATCCGTTCCATGTCAGCTTGGCGGAAAGCGGCTCTGGTCATTCCCCCTCCTTGCCGATGTTGTCCCTTTGTTCTTGCAAAGGATTTGGGGAGGATTCCGAGAGGGCATCGGCGGCTTCAACGCACTCCATATATTCGCGCTGGAACTCGATCTCGCGGGAGATTTCTTCCGAGGACAGCCACCACTTCCGGCGACACTGATGGCACCAAGCCTCGCCTGTCAGGATGTCGATATCGGCGTGAGAGCAATCGCAGTCGTCGACATCATCATCGAAATAGCCGATATCTTCCCATTCAAGGTCTTCGCGTGATTTGTCACCCATGGTCCGCCTCCTTTGCCTTAGCAAGGGAGCGAATGGCGGCGGCAACATCGCAGTTGCCGTTGACATATTCGGGTCCGGCTTCTCCGCGAACGAGATGGCTGCCGAGGCGTTCGGCGACCTGAGCGGCTTCTTCAATCGTCTCATGACGAATGGTCGCATTCTGTGCCTGTAAGCGCTGTATCTCTCGAATGGCCCTATTCAGGGATTTACTGGTTGTATGCATGTGAAGTCCGATGACCTTCAACTCTTCCAACGCGTCAGCCATTCCCCACCTCCTTCTCCTTGCGGTAGGAAGAAACAGCAGCCTTGGCGCGCCGATAGTCGCTTACGATCAAGCGGAACTTGGCCCACTCTTCATCGTCATCGGTATCTTCGATGTACTGGCAGCAGTCGGCAAACGGCTCGAGCGCCTTCGCCATCTCGTCGCATAGGGCCTTGAGGGAGTCTGAACGCTGGCGCTCGGCAAACAGCGCGTGGGATATGTCTCTGACATCACCCGATGTCGACCAGCCAGCGTTCCGAGCAAGATCGCGAGCTGTATCCATAATATCGTCCGGTATCTCGCTCATTTCATATCCTCTTCAAGCATGCGCTGCCAGCGGCGGAAGCCATTCAGCTTGCGGTCCGCGCGGTCACCGTCATATTCATCGTTGACCAGCTCACGCAGCCACTGGACCGCCGCATCGAGGTCGGCGATCTCTTCAAAGAGTGCCTGCCGGTTCGGCTTGCCGCTGACGGGCTCGCTCTGGTCAAGGCCCTGAATGAGGCAACGGGCGAGGATATTCGCAAGCTCGCTGGCTTCCTCGCATGCTTTGCCGAGCGCTTGGTGAATGATGACATCAGGCTCTGGCTTCCAAAGGGTGATGCTCATATCTTATCGCTCCCTTCTTCTGATCGGGAGGGAGGAGCGGGGAGTGGGGCGTGGAGAGGGATATCGCAATCCGTCCTGTTCTTCGGATCGGCATTATTGAACTGTGCTGCGCTCCAAAGATGGTT
>Ga0134128_10007112_pt1 | contig 13518 bp, 11 predicted proteins | sample KB31754_FD_96462 | JGI IMG/M metagenome (GOLD analysis project Ga0134128, IMG submission 96462) | Terrestrial soil microbial communities with excess Nitrogen fertilizer from Kellogg Biological Station, Michigan, USA - KB3-175-4 | ecosystem: Environmental > Terrestrial > Soil > Unclassified ... | reverse complement strand
TAGGCGCCAGCGTCGTGTTCATCGCCGGCCTGCTGACGTGGCACGCCGTCTACCCGACTTTCGGCACCTCCTTGCGCTATGCGGCCTTCAACGTCGTGTCACTGGCGACCACCACCGGTTGGGTGACGGTGGGCGCGACGGGCTTCACCGTCTGGCCCGTGTTCGCGCCCATCTGGATGTTGTTTCTGTCCGGCATCGCGTGCAGCACCGGATCGACCGGCAGCGGCATCAAGATGTTCCGCACCCTGGTGCTCGCCCGCCAGGCCGGACGGGAGCTCAAGCTCCTTGTGCACCCGAACGCCATGGCCCCGGTGCGGGTCGGCGGCCGACCCGTCCCGGAGCGCGCCGCGGCTGCCGTGCTGGCATTCATCTTCCTCTACTTCATGACAGTATCGCTGCTCACCTTCGCGATGCTGCTCACGGGGATGAGCTTCGACTGGGCCTTCCGTGTCGTCGTCGCCTCCATCAACAACACGGCATTCGGCCTGCCCGGCCAGGGCATCTGGAACCTGCACGCGCTGACCTCGGCGGAGATCTGGATCTGCACGGCGGCGATGCTCCTCGGGCGGCTGGAGATCTTCAGCGTGATCGTACTGTTTACGAGGACGTTCTGGAGGAAGTAGGTCCGGACGCGTCAGCTGTGGATGTAGCTCTCCAACTGCTCGATCGTCTGCTGCTGCTCCTCGATCACCGCCTTCACCAGGTCCCCGATCGAGATCATGCCGATCACGAGCTTGCCGTCGACCACAGGAAGGTGGCGGATGCGACAGTCGGTCATGATGCGCATGCAATCCTGTACCGACTCGTCGAGCGGTACGGTGATCACCGGTGATGTCATGATCTGCCAGACGGGCGTCTCGGCTGAAGATCGGCCGTGCAGGACGACCTTGCGCGCGTAGTCGCGCTCCGACACGATGCCTGCAAGCTCGGTGCCTCGCATGACCAGGAGCGCACCGACGTGGTGGTCCGCCATCATCCGGACCGCTTCGAGCACCGGATCCTCGGGCTCGATGCTGTAGAGCGCCCGACCTTTGCGATCGAGCAGGTGACGCACGGTTGTCATACCGTCCTCCTCCCTCCAATCTGGTTTTGGAGAGAGACTAGCGCGCCGTGGGGGCGACTTCCACAGTCAGCGTAATGGTGGCACTGACGTCGACGGTGCCCGCTTCTACAGGGGTCGAAGGCGCAGCCTCGACCCTGGCAAATTGCCTGACCTCCGGGTAGATGGGCGGACGCACGACGGCGGGACTCTGCTCCTCCACGGAGCGCACCCGGACGACCCTGAGACCCAGGGCGCCAGCCAGGGCATCGGCTTCCTGCCGAGCGTTCAGTGCCGCTTCGCGCAGGGCTTCGCGTCTTGGCGCCTGCTCGTCGCGCAGGGCGAAGCGGATGTCCTGCACATTGTTTGAGCCTGCCTGCGCCGACCCGTCGATGACCTTGCCGATCAGGTGCAGATCGTCGAGCCTCACCCGGATCACATTGGTTGCGGTATACCCTGTGAGCGTTGGGGTACCGCCGTCATGCGAATAGCTGTAGTTGGGGCTGATGGAGTACTGCGCCGTAGTCAGCTGCGCAGCGGGGCCAGCCGCCCGCTTCACGGTGGCGATGACCGCGGATAGGCGCGCGGCGTTCTGTGAGGCGGCAGCCTCCGATTTCTGCGCCTGCGTCGTCACGCCTATGTCGATATAGACTCGATCCGGCGATTCCGACACCTGCGCCTGGCCCGTGACCTGGATCGTGGCTGGCCTTGGCGGCCGGGGTCCCGGCGGGGCCTGTGCAATCGCCGTGGCGGACGCGGCTGCGAGCGTCAGGACGAGGAGTGCTCTCATCGGGCTATTCTACGACCTTGTGAAGTTTGGACGCGCAGTTCCTCTCCCGGGTTCCCTCCGCATGGCGCTGGAGGCCGTTCTGGGCGAGCCCATCGGCCACGTGCTCGTCGTGGAGCACTCTCTGTATGCGCGGCTGCATCCTCGTGCCATTGCCACCACCCGCCGCCGCCGCATCTACCTGCGCGATGCGGCGCAGGAGTTTTTCGAGGATCCCTGGCTCATGTTGCACGAGTATTGTCACGTGCTCCGCCAGTGGGAGCCAGGCGAGCTCACCGTCGCACGCTATTGCCTGGAATGGCTGCGGAAGGGTTACTGGAACAACCGCTTCGAGGTCGAGGCACGGGCGTTCGCAGACCGCCACGTTCATGCTCTGCGCCGGCTCTATCCCAACAGCGCCTCGCGCTGATAAAGACGTGAGACGATGAAAACGAGAGCGGCGCCGAGTGCCAGCGTGGCACATACCGACAGCGCGACATAGCCGGCCGGCAGCGGTTGCGCCCGCAGCAGGCTCATGATGAGAAAATGCTGACCGAGCGACGGGATGGCCATGAGAGAGGCCCGCGGCTGCAGTCCGAGGATCGCGGCGAACACGAGCGGCAGCGTCGGTACGAGCATGACCAACCCGACGTAAGTCTGTGCCTCACGGTAACTACGGGTATAGGCTGCTACCAGTGTCATCAGAGCAGCGCCGAGCGGCACGAGCGGCAGGCACGCGAGGACGATCCCCAGCGCGACCAGCGGGCCGAGATCGGCGCTCATGCCGAAGCGCTCGAAGCCCACGAAGGGGAGCGCGATCGCAAAGGCCGTCACGGTCAGCACCAGTGACAGGGCCATGAAGGCGCTCGCCGCGAGCATCTTGCCGTACACCAGGCACTCGCGGCGCACCGGCACGGTGAGCAGCGGCTCCAGCGAGCCGCGCTCGCGCTCTCCGGCAGTGGCATCGATCGCCAGATACATACCCCCCATCAGCATCGTCAGCAGTACGAGGTAGCTCAGCATCCCGAGCGCCAGCGCCGAGCGGCTGGTCGGCGTCGACAGATCGATCGGATGCAGGACGATCGGGAGTGTCAGCAGCGGATCGAGTCCGCGCGCGATCAGGCGCAGACGCGCGACGGTGGTCCCGTACTGGTTGACCAGGGCTGCGATACGCTCGACTCCCTGCGCGGTGGCGGTCTGCGACTCGTCTGCAAAGAGCAGCAGCGGCGCCGGCTGTCCGGCCTCGAGACGCGAGCCGAAATCCTCCGGCACCAACAGGAGCAGCTCGCTCGGATGCGCCGCCACTCGCCGGCGCGCTTTCGCCGCATCATCGCTGACCGCGGTGGTCCTGACATCGTACTGGCGCAGGTACGTGATCAGTGCCGGCGCCCGCTCGGCGTGGGCGACCATGAGGCGAAGCGAATGGCCGGCGCGAGTATCCTGCCCGTGGAAGCTGAGTGACAGGACGCTCGCGATCAACAGGGGGCCCAACAGGGGACCGAAGATGAGGGCCGAGATCAGCGTGCGGCGATCGCGCAGGTTCTCGCGGAACTCCTTCAGGAACACCGTCCACACTGCCCTCATGACGGCTCGCTTCCCGAGGCCGCGTCGGCGGCCGCAGTCGGGTCGTCCGCGGCTGCTCCGTCGGCCCGACCCACCAGCCGCACGAAGGCCTCTTCCAGTGAGTCAGTGCCGGCCGCTGTGCGCAGCTCCTGCGGCGTACCCTGGGCGACGACACGACCGTGAGCGATCACGACCACGTCGTCGCAGAGCTCCGCGATTTCCTGCATGACGTGGCTCGAGAAGAGGATGCAGTGTCCCGAGTCGCGCAGCTGCCGCAGCAGGCGCCGCAGGGTCCGGACCGCCATGACATCCAGACCGTTGGTGGGCTCGTCGAGAAGAATGTTGCGCGGACCATGAATGAGTGCGCGCGCCAGCGCTGTCTTGATGCGCTGACCCTGCGAAAAGCCCTTCGCACGGCGGTCCGCGAACTCCTCCATCTCGAGCAGGCCGATCAGCTCAGCCGCGCGACGGCGGCTCGCTTCCCGGTCCAATCCGTGCAGGGCGCCGAAGTACGTGATGTTCTCGCGTGCGGTCAGGTTGGTGTAGAGGCCGGCCCCGTGGGGCAGCACACCCATCCGGCTCCGGGCAAGGAGCGGCTCCCGCGTAACGCTGACTCCGTCGATGTGTGCGTCGCCTTCGTCAGGCGACAGCACGGTGTAGAGGATGCGCAGAGTCGTCGACTTGCCCGCGCCATTCGGGCCCAGGAGGCCGGTAATGCGCCCATCCGCGGCACGCAGCGACACACCGTTCACCGCGGTGATGGGCCCGAAGCGCTTGGTGAGTCCGCCGGCCGCGATCAAGGCGCCGGCCCGTTTCGGGTCAGGAAGAACGGCGTCGGCTCCAGGTGGCGGGTACAGGACGTGTCGAGTCCGTCGACGGTTGCGCGACTCACGAACCGTGCCATGACTCCCGCCATGCAGGGATCGGTGAGCTGGCCGTGCCCGAACCCGCGCAGCACCAGATTCACGCTGTGCTCGAAGCCGCGGCCCGCCTGCGCGGCGTAGCGGGGCGGCGTGATCGGATCGTTGCTGCCGGAGAGGAGCAGAGCCGGCGCGGCTGAGTGCAGCGGTCGATGGAAGTCCGGATCGACGGGGCCGTGCGGCCATAGCCTGCAGATGGCTTCGAGCCCATCGAGCTGCGATGTGCCGAGAAACGTCCTTGCGATCTGCGCGCGCTCCGCCGTGGTCACGTGATAGAAGGGAACGTCCTCCGCACACACGACCGTGTTGTTCATTCCCTCCGCGACGGCATCTCCATATACGCGGTCGATGAGGAGGAACTGCCCGGCCAACGGCGCAAAATCGCCGGAGGTATCGGCCTCGTGCAGATCGAGCGGCAGGAGCGCCGCGAGCTCCGGTGTGTAGCTCGCGAGCCGCAGCACCATCGACAGATGGCTGCTGGTGAACTGCAGCCGATACGGCTCGCCGCTGGTCGGGTCTGTCAGATCTACCCAGACGGGGCGTGCGGCGAGCTCGGCTCGCACTTTCTCGTATGTATCGGCCGGATTGCCAAAGCGCGCGTGGCACGAGGGCTGCTCGGCGCACCGCGAGAAGATGCTGTCCACGGCCGATTGTGCATCGAGCGCGCTCGCAGCTCCGAGAGCCAGCTCCGGCGGCACGACGCCATCGAGGATGACGCTGCGTACTCTCTGCGGGAACCGGCGGATGTATTGCTGCGCGACGACGGTGCCGTACGAGGATCCGTAGAGATTGATCTTTTCGTCTCCGAGCGCCGCGCGCACCTGATCCAGGTCCTGCACCGCGAGGCTGGTCGTGTAGTAACGGACAGCGGCGTGCGCGCGCAGTGATTTCAAACAGCGCTCCGCCTGCGCGACGATGTCGGCGGTGGTGGTCTCGTAGAGGTCTTCCTCGCCGAGCTCACAATTGAGCGCGTTCGAGCCGCCGGTGCCGCGCTGATCGACGAGCACGATGTCGCGGTCGCGGCGAATCGGTTCGAAAACCGGCGCGACGCTCGCATAGAAGTCGGTCGCCGCCATCCCGGGTCCGCCGGCCAGCACGAAGAGCGGATCGGGGCGCTTGCGCGTGCTGACCGCGGGCACGACCGCTACCCGCAGCTCGATACGCCTCCCGCGAGGATCGGCGGGATTCTCCAGCACGGCCAGCCGTCCGCAGCGGGCTTGAGTGAGCGTCAATCCCTGGGGCTGGTGCAGCTCGCATGGAGACAGCAACAGCCGGGCGACCGGGGCCGCGCAGGACGGCCGAGGGCCCATCAGGGCGACCGGGATCCCGGCAGCGAGGCAGAGCAGCAGTGCGGTATGAGCTCTCATCGAGGCGAGGAAGGATAAGGCACTGGCCGAGCTGCTGCAGTGCACCCGTTAGCTTTGTTCACAGCTCGCCGGCCTCTACAATGTTCCGCATGCGTTTTTCCCAGTCCTTCGATGTCATCGTCATCGGTGGCGGCCATGCCGGCACGGAAGCTGCCCTCGCAGCCGCGCGCATGGGTGCGCGCACGCTGTTGCTGACCCAGAGCATCGAGACGCTGGGTCAGATGAGCTGCAATCCCGCCGTCGGCGGCATCGGCAAGGGCCATCTGGTCCGGGAGATCGACGCACTGGGTGGCGCCATGGCACGAGCCACCGACCGCGCTGGCATTCAGTTCCGGACGCTGAACGGCAGCAAAGGTCCTGCGGTGCGCGCCACACGCGCCCAGGCGGATCGCCAGCTGTACAAGAAGGCCATCCGTTGTCGCCTGGAGAGCGAGCCTCGCCTCTCGATCTTCCAGCAGGAGGCCGCGGATCTTCTGCTGGAGGGGGAAAGGGTCAGAGGCGTGATGACCGTGAGCGGCATCAGCTTCGAGGCACCGGCCGTGGTTCTCACGGTCGGGACCTTCCTCGGCGGGCGCATCCATGTGGGACTCGATCACTACCAGGGTGGACGCGCCGGCGATCCGCCCTCCAACCGGCTGGCCACCCGGCTGCGGGAGCTGCCGCTACGGGTCGGGCGGCTCAAGACCGGCACGCCGCCGCGATTGGACGGGCGGACTCTCGACTTCCCGGCCATGAGCCGGCAGGCCAGCGACGACCCGCTGCCGGTGTTCTCGTTCCTCGGGCGAGCCACTGAGCATCCTAATCAGATTGATTGTTTCATTACTCATACCAATGAGCGGACCCACGACATCATCCGGCGGGCTTCGGACCGCTCGCCGATGTTCACGGGCGTGATCGAAGGCGTAGGTCCCCGGTACTGTCCCTCTGTCGAGGACAAGGTCTTCCGCTTCGCGGACAAGACCTCGCATCAGATCTTCGTCGAGCCCGAAGGCCTCGATACTCACGAGATCTACCCCAACGGGATCTCCACCAGCCTGCCGTTCGACGTCCAGCAGGAGTTCGTACGTACCATCCCCGGGTTCGAACGGGCGCACGTGACGAGGCCGGGCTACGCGATCGAGTACGACTACTTCGATCCCCGGGATCTGCGCCCCTCGCTGGAGACGCGCGTCATCGGCGGGCTCTTCTTTGCCGGACAGATCAACGGGACGACGGGATACGAGGAGGCGGCGGCGCAGGGCATCGTGGCCGGCATCAACGCGGCGCTCGCCTTCCTTCAGCGTGAGCCATGGGTGCCGCAGCGCAGCGAGGCCTACCTGGGCGTGCTCATCGACGATCTGGTCACGCGGGGAACCCGAGAGCCATACCGCATGTTCACCAGCCGGGCCGAGCATCGCCTGCTGCTGCGCGAGGACAATGCCGACCTGCGGCTGACCCCCCTGGGCCGGGATCTCGGCCTGGTGGATGACGAGCGCTGGCAGCTCTTCGAGGCGAAGCAGCGCCTCTCGGACGAAGAAACCGCGCGGCTGGGGAGCGTGCGCATCCGCCCCGACGGAGTCCCCGAGGAATGGGCACGGCGTGTCCTCTCCGGCCCGCTCGGGCGGGACGCCTCGGCCTTCGAGCTGCTGCGCCGGCCGGAAGTCAACTATGAAGCCCTCCTCGAGATCGCGGGACTTCCGGACTGGCTCGGCCCCGCCCTCGATGACCGCATTCCACCGCAGGTACGGGTGCAGGTGGAAGCGCGCGCCAAGTACGCCGGCTACATCGAGCGGCAGCGCGAGGAGATCGAGCGCCAGCGCCGCAACGAGGAGACGCAGTTGCCTGATGACATCGACTACGCTCAGGTTGCGGGCCTCTCGCACGAGGTGCGCAGCCGTCTGGCGGAGTATCGCCCGGCCACGATCGGACAGGCCGGCCGGGTGCCGGGCGTGACACCGGCCGCGGTCACCTTGCTCCTGGTGCACCTCAAGAAGCGCAGCCTCGCGGCGCAGCGGGCACACGTCGCATGACCGGCTTTCTGACACGGTTGGCTGCGAGCTGGGCGCGCAACGACTCGCTGGTCTGCGTCGGGCTCGACCCGGAGATCGAGCGCTTCCCGCAGCAGATCGCCGACCAACCCTCGCCGATCTACCAATTCAACAAAGCGATCATCGATGCGACGGCGGATCTGGTTTGCGCTTACAAGCCGCAGTTCGCACACTACGCGGCCTATGAGGCGGAGGACCAGCTCCAGCGCACCATCGAGTACATCCATCGCGTCTACCCCGACGTGCCGGTCATTCTCGACTCCAAGCGCGGCGACATCGGCAGCACCGCCGAGCGCTATGCCATCGAGGCTTTCGAGCGATATGGAGCCGATGCGGTCACCGTAAATCCTTACCTCGGCGGCGACTCGCTGGAGCCGTTCCTGCGGCGGGAGGAGCGCGGCGTCGTGATTCTCTGTCGCACCTCCAACCCCGGTGCGCGCGACCTCCAGGACATGCAGGTAGGCGATGGCGGCCGACGTCTCTACCATGCCGTCGCCGAGCTCACCGCGACCCGATGGAACAGCCGTGGCAACTGCATGTTGGTGGTGGGTGCAACCTATCCCAAGGAGCTCGCGGAGATCCGGCAGATCGTCGGTGAGCTGCCGCTTCTGGTGCCGGGCGTCGGCGCCCAAGGGGGCGATGTCGCCCAAGTGGTGCGCAGTGGCCAGACCGCGGCGGGCGCCGGGCTCGTCGTGAGCTCCTCGCGAGGCATCATCTACGCTTCTGCGGGAGACGACTTTGCTTCCGCGGCGAGAGCGGCGGCCCTCTCGCTGCGGGATCAGATCAATGCTCATCGCCTGCGGCGCGCGTAGTCACCGTTAGTGATGCAACGCAGCCTTCGTGCTCTCGTCGTATCGGGGCTTGCGCTCGCGGCGGTCTGCGGCTGCTCGCGCTCGCCGAGCAGCGGCCCCACCCGCGCTGCGAAGCCCGGGCAGACGATCCTGCTGCGCGGCCTGGGTGCGGAGCCCGACTCGCTCGATCCGCAGAAGGCGCGGACCGACGAGGCACAGCGCGTGCTGAGGGACATCTGCGAAGGACTCACCACCCTCGACAGGTCCGGTGGAGTAGCGCCCGGCATCGCGGACAAGTGGCAGGTCAGTCAGGACGGGAAGACCTACACCTTCTCGCTGCGGGCCGACGCGAGGTGGTCCAACGGCTCGCCTGTAGTAGGCGCTGACTTCGTGGCCGGCCTTCGGCGGCTCGTAGACCCACAGACCGCTTCGCAGTACGCGCAAGTCGTAGATGTGATCCTCAACGCCGGCGACATCGTTGCCGGCCGCAAGCATCCGGAGGCCCTGGGGGTTTCGGCTCCTGATGCTCACACCGTCATCGTGCAGCTGCGAACACCCGCCCCTTATCTGCCGGCGCTGCTCTCACATCCGAGCACCTGCCCGGTGAATCCGGTCGCGCTCGTGAACTTTCGCGATGCTTACGCGCATCCGGGTAATTTGCCTGCCGACGGCGCCTTTCAGTTATCGCAGTGGGTGCACGGTTCCTACATCTATCTCACGCGCAATCGCCATTACTGGAACGACTCCGCCACGCAGCTCGATGGTGTGAAGTACCTGATCACCACCGACGAGAACGCGGAGCTGACGCTCTATCGTGCGGACCAGCTCGACGTCACCGACGTCATCCCGCGCAGCCAATACGACTGGATCCACTCGCACCTTGGAGACCAGCTCCACATCGCACCGGAGCTCGCCGTCTATTTCTACGGCTTCGATCTTCGACGCACCCCGTTCAAGGACGACGCCAGAGTGCGCCGCGCGCTTTCGATGGTGATTGACCGCGAAAAGCTGGCGCAGCTCGTGCTGCGCTCCGGCGAGCTGCCGGCGTATGGCTGGGCGCCGCCGGGCCTCGATGGCTACCAACCGCAGTCGCCCGAATACCGCGCCCTGCCCATGGCGCAACGCATCGCAGAAGCGCGCCGGCTGTATGCGCAGGCCGGCTACTCCAGCGGGAAGCCCCTACGCTTCGAGCTGCGCTACAACACAGGCGAGATACACGCGGAGGTCGCCATCGCCATTGCCTCGATGTGGCAGCAGGCCCTGGGCGCGCAGGTAACCTTGAGAGCGGAGGAGTTCCGGTCACTGCTGCAGGACATCGACCGCGACGATGTGCAGATGTTCCGCTCGAGCTGGAGCGGCGACTACAACGATGACTACACCTTCGCCCAGTACTTCAAGAGCGACTTCGGCATCAATCTCACGCACTATCAAAACCCGGCGTATGACGACCTGGTCAACCGGGCTGCCGCCGAGACCGATGCCGCGAAGCGAGCCTCGCTGCTCGAGCAGGCGGAGCAGACGATGTTGCAGGATCAGCCGGTGATCCCGATCTACTTCTACGTGAGCAAGCACCTCGTCAAGCCGCGGGTCACGGGGTGGTACAGCAATATCATGAATGTCACATACAGCAAGGATCTGGGGTTGCGGGCGCCCTGAGCCACGGCCACTTGCGGAGCGCTCAGCAGTGCCGAAACCTATACGCGGCTGATCGGGCGCGAGCTCTTGGGTGTTCTCACATTTCCGCCACCGTCGAATGCTCCCCGCTCGGGGCTTCGGAGCGTCCCTTGAACACCACGAGCAGCGGAATCACCGCCAGGGTCGCGATCATCAGGAACTTGTAGTCATCGATGTAGGCAATGACCTGCGCCTGCTGCGTGATCAGCGCATCGAGCGCGGCGCGGCCGGAGGCAGTCAGGGGGCTCAGGATCTGCGCCACGGCCGGATCGGCGAACCGCGGGTTCACGGCGGTGACGTACTGCGTGATGGCCGCGTGGTTGGCTTGGCTTGTGCGCGCAAGCAGCGCGCCGACGATCGAGATGCCTACACTGGAACCGACGTTACGAGCCAGGTTGTAAAAGCCCGCGCCTTCGGGCCGCACGCCGGGCGGCAGCGTCGAGAGCGACACCACGCTCAGGGGAGTGAACAGGAATCCCAGTCCGATCCCCTGGATCACGCCCACCCAGATCACCGCCCAGCTCGACACGTCCGGAGTCCACCCCGTCATCAGGTAGAACGACCATGCCGACAGGCCGAGCCCGATGCCGAGCAGCAGCCGGGTGTCGGCTCGGCCCATCAGCTTGCCGACCAACATCATGGCGGCCATCGTGCCGATCCCCCGCGGGCCCATGACGAACCCTGCGGTGATGACCGGATAGTTCATCAGGTCCTGCAGGTAGGGCGGCTGCAGGGCGAGCGAGGCATAGAACGTGAGGCCGACGATCGCAACGAAAATCACGCCGGCGGTGAAGTTGCGGTCGCGAAACAGCGCCGGCCGCATGAACGGCTCGCGTGCGGTGAAGGTATGCACCAGGAAGACGTAAAAAGCCGATGCCGCGAGGATGGTCTCAGCGACGATCTCCGGTGACCCGAACCAATCGAGCTCCTGTCCGCGGTCGAGCAGGACCTGCAGCGCCGCGATCGCGATGCTCAGGCTCACGAAGCCGGTCCAGTCGAGCCGTGCCTGGTTGCGGCGCCGCGCCTGCGGCAGAAAGACGATCATCCCGATCAGGGTGAGCACGCCGATCGGCAGGTTGATGTAGAACACCCACCGCCAGCTGTAATCCTCCGTCAGCCAGCCACCGAGCACGGGGCCCAGAATGGGCGCCGCCATCACGGCCATGCCCCAGGCCGCCATCGCCGAGCCCTGCCGCTCCGGCGGATTGATGTTGAGAAGCACGGTCTGCGAGAGCGGCACCAGGGCGGCACCGAAGAGGCCCTGGAGCCAGCGGAAGAGCACGATCTCCGTCACCGACTCCGCCATGCCGCACAGCATGGAGGCGACGGTGAAGCCGACCACCGACACGATGAAGAGGCGCTTGAGGCCGAGCCGGGCCGTCAGAAAGCCGGTGAGCGGCGTCGCGATCGCCGCGGCCACGATGTAGGAAGTCAGTACCCAGTTGATCTGGTCCTGGCTCGCCGCGAGGTTGCCCTGCATGTGCGGCAGCGCCACGTTGGCGATCGTCGTGTCGAGCGACTGCATCAGGGTCGCCAGCATGACGCAGAGCGTGATGCCGCCGCGATTGGGCGTGCTCGGGCTCAGCTCCTCGGCCATCGCCGCTGCCCCGTCAGAGGATGGACCAGCCGCGGACGTGGCCGGTGTGAATCCTGATTTCCACGCTCATCCCGGCGCGCAGCGGCGGCAGATTCCTGTCGCTCGTATCGACGGCCACCCGCACCGGGATCCGCTGCACGACCTTCACCCAGTTGCCGCTCGTGTTCTGAGCCGGCAGCAACGAGAACTGCTGCGCGGCCGCCGGACTGATGCTGGCGACGGTTCCGGTCCACTTCTCGCCGGGGTAGGTGTCGACCGTCACCGTGACCGCCTGTCCCGGGCGCACGTAAGTCAGCTCCGTCTCCTTCGGGTTCGCATGCACCCACAGGTGGTCCGTGTCCACCAGGTAGAACGCGGTGTTGGCGGCCGCAAGGTACCGGCCCGGCTGGATCGACGGGACGCTGGTCACGACGCCATCGAACGGCGCACGCACGACGGTGTGGGCGAGCTCACGTGCTGCCTCGTCCCGAGCCGCGAGCGCGCTCGTATACTGCGGGTACTGCTCCACGGGACCGGTCGGATGCCCGTTGAGATTGGCGGCGATGCCGGCGAGCTGCTCGTTGAGGGAGGCAAGCGCCTGCTGTGAGCCCGCAAGGTCGCGGTGCGCGGTGTCATAGCCGGTCCTGGAGACGATGTGCACCTTCGCGAGATTCTGTGCGCGCTTGAATTGCACCCGGCTGTAGCCGAGGTCGTACTGCGCCTGTGCGATCCTCGCCTGCATCTCCCGATAGCTCGCCTGCAGGGCCAACAGGCTGTCGTGCGTGGCAGCGAGCTGCGCGTTGGCGCGATCCAGCGCGTAGCGGTATTGGCGGTCGCGAAGGCTGTAGAGGATCTGACCGCGCGTGACCGGTTGGTTTTCCTTCACGTACACCTGCGCCACGATGCCGGACACATCGGTCGATACGCCCACCGTGTTGGCTTCCACGTAGGCGTTGTCGGTCGAGATGGTGCCGCCGCCTGTGGCGTAGACGGCCAGGGCGATGAGCAGCCCCAGCGGCAGGAGTAGGAACAAAGCAGCCCGCATCCGGCGACGCATCGCCGACGGTGGCGGATGCGCAGGGGCAGGTGTGGCAGATGGCGCGTGTACGACGGGGCCGTGGCTGTCGCCCGAGGCTGCGGCAGCAGCCGGTCCGAGTTCGTTCTGCGCGAGCAGCGCCGCAAACTGCGCGTCGTCGATGATGTTCCGGCAAACCAACAGACTGCAGCGGATGTGATCGCTGAGATAGGCCCCGCTCGCGCCCGACCACCAGCGCCCGATCGCGCTCTGGCGCCGATGGCCGACCACGACCAGATCCGCATTCACCTGCTCGGCGTAGGCGGCAATCTCGCGCGCCGGCTCGCCGATCACGAGCTTGCCCGAGGCCTGGAAGCCGAGCGCGGCCAGGCGCGCCATCCCCTCTTCGAGGACACGCTCGTACTCGACACGCTGCTGGGCGATGCCACCGCCACCCACACCCTCGCCGAGCTTCGTTCCCGCCCCTTCCGTGATGACGGAAAGCACGAATACCTGCGCGCGATACCGGCGCGCGAGCAGCGCTCCCTCGCGCAGCGCGGTGCGCCCCTCGATCGAGCCGTCGTAGGCCAGGAGAATTCGCCGGTACACCTGAGATCCGCAGCGGTCAGTGGAAGAGGCCCGGGGAAGCCCCGGGGAACTCGCAGGATACCGTCATTTCCCGATACAGAAGCTGCCGAAAATCCGCCCCAGCAGGTCTTCGCTCGTGAACTCCCCGGTGATCTCATCGAGTGCCTGTTGCGCCCCGCGCAGCTCTTCGGC